>Ga0209390_10005795_pt1 | contig 17114 bp, 20 predicted proteins | sample BON01_FD_187212 | JGI IMG/M metagenome (GOLD analysis project Ga0209390, IMG submission 187212) | Freshwater microbial communities from Lake Bonney liftoff mats and glacier meltwater in Antarctica - BON-01 (SPAdes) (version 2) | ecosystem: Environmental > Aquatic > Freshwater > Ice > Glacier...
CTTCTCCTGGAATTGAAGCATTAATAATATTTTTTGTTGATAATTTTACTTTTGCTACTTTTCTAATTGCTGAATTCGGTTTTTTTGGTTTTCTTACAAAAACTTTTAAACATACTCCTTTTGCAAACGGTTGCTTATTGAACGCTCTAACTCTTGAACTTTTTGAAACTTTTTTTCTTTTATTTTTTATTATATAATTTAATGATGACATGACGCGATTTTTATATGCCAAGTAAGAATCGAACTTACATCTTTAAGATCATGAATCTTGTGCATTACCATTATGCTATTAGCATTTACTGAGGGTAACAAAAGAGAATCGAACTCTCAACCTACTCTACCACAAAGAGCTACTCTGCCAATTGAGTTATTGCTACCATAATACAAATAATTAATTCTCCTGGGTAAAGAACTTGAATCTTTCACCTTTTCATTTTCAGTGAAACGCTCTAACCAACTGAGCTAACCCGGGTAAATAAACTGTTTCTTAACTAAAACAATTTTAACACTTTTGAGGGCTGAATGGCTTCAGGTGCTTTTATATCTTCATTGTGAGACTTGAACTCACACGTCATACAATAACATCAAATTTTAAGTCTGACCTGTCTACCAATTCCAGCAAATGAAGTTATAATATTAAAGCCATAAAATACTATTAAATGATAGTCTATGCACTTTTTTATCGCATATTAAATATTTGTATTTTATATAATCTCTTCGCACCGTAAATTTTAATATACTTCATCTTCTAGTATAATAATTCAATAATGTTTTACTTGAATTTGATCTTACTATATCTCCTGACTTCAATTTTATACCTGGTATTAATACTACTTTATTATTTAATTCTATATCACCATTTAAGATTATATGTTTCGCTTCACATAATGAATTTACGAATCCACTACTAAATACTATATTTAATAATGTACCTGAAACATCTAATTCTCTATCTTTTAATACTTTTTTTACATTAAATGTTGAATTGTTTCTTTTTTTTGGTAATTGACTTCTTTTAACGTAGATTTCTTTTGTTACTAAACTACTGTCTTTATAAATTTTATACGATTTCATCTTTTTTTAACTTTGGATATTCTCTTAATATACCATTTTTAAATTTATCCACTTTATTTTCATTTATTCCTCAGATTACTAATGTTAATGGATTACTTACTATTTTTACTGATATATCTGATACTATATCAAATACTTTTAATGTGTTTGATACTTTAACTCTTAATTTACCTCCCTCTAACTCTGCTCGCGATCCTACTCCTTTCAATAATAATTTTCGGTTATTCCACAAACTTAAATCCAGAATTATTTGCTTTATTCTATTTATTGTTTTTTTATCCGATACTACTATTCTATCCGATAATGAAATATAAAACAACGATTTTGTTACAAAATATTGAAACATCTCTTTTTCTTCTAACAAACTTACTAACACTACTTTTAATTCTTTATTTGATATGATTTTTATATTTATATTTTTTTTTAGTTCTAATGATTTAATCATGCTAATTATTTTGATCATTCAATTAAGATGACTTCAAAATTTTAATAATAATTTATTCTATTCTACAAACAGAATATAGTTACACTCTTTACTATTTTTTATATTCACTTTAATTAATACATACATGACTCCATATAACCTTTTATCTCTTAATACAAATACATTCTCTTTTTAATACTTATACTATTTTAAGTCTATCTTTAAATACCTTCTTACAATAGAATATACTTTTACAATAACTATATCTATCTTTATTATACTATTCTACACAGTAGTATCAATTCATTAGCATCACACTCTTAATATTTAATACTCAACTTATATTCTTTACTCACCTCTTACTAACTATAAAACACTACTGATGTGTACATGATTATCGGATTGTCATCTTTTTTGTTCTGCAATCACTAATAAATATTATTTCATATACTTTTTATAGTGATATTCTAAATGACACTAGTTTTTAGTGAAAAATCAATTACTTTTTTACCCTTACTATTTTAATTTTAAAATAGCAATAATTTTGTGACTCCTAGATGGGAATATCATTTCCATCATATGGTAAGTATAAATTTTATTTCTGAAAAATATTGTACCGTTCAAACAATAATTTTTCTTTTTTCGATCTAGGTCGAAAATACTATTTAATTTTTAAATAAAACTATGATTTAAAGAAATAAATGTAGTAAATAATAGAGTGTCTGGGAAGAAGAAGAATGTAATGATAATTCAAGTAGTAGCACCTAAAACAATAGAAGAAACAAAACTTAAATTAATATTATTATTTAGAGGGTAGATTAAATCATTTAAATGTTTATAATAAAAATATTGAGAATCTTTAAAGAAAATAAATTTAATAATTCTTAAATAGTAAAATGTAGAAATAGCAGAAGCTATAATAGCAATAAACGATAAGAAATAATATTCATTTTGAATTGCATTAAATAAAACTAAAAATTTAGAAAAGAATCCAGCTAGTGGAGGAATTCCTGCAATTGATAGTAAAGTAAATGCAAAAGTATAAGCTAATACAGGATTATATCTAGATAATGCAGAAAATTGAGTAATATAATTATATTGATTAAAATTTAATAATAATGTAAATAAATTAATAGACATTACAATATATAATAAAATATAAACAAATACTGCTTGCATTGAATTTATAGATAATGGAATAAAAGCTATAATCATTCAACCAATATTTAAAATCGCTGAATATGCAACTAATCTTTTAATTTTTGATTGATTAATAGCACCAATAGCCCCAACAAATATTGAAGCAACTGCTGTTGATATAAATAAAGGAATTAAATAAACTTGTAAAGGTACAAAAATATTAACTGTTAAGTTGATAAGAGTAAATAAAATAGCTATTTTAGGAACAATTGCAAAATAAGCAGTTACTATTGTAGGTGATCCTTCATAAACATCGGGTAATCACATATGGAAAGGTGCTGCTGCTAATTTAAATAGTAATGCAACAAAAATAAATAAAACTGCAAATGCAATTTGTGTTTCATATTGTGTATATCATAAAATATTCGCAATATTAATTAAATTTGTTTCACCTGTAAATGCATATAATAAAGCCATCCCAAATAATAATAATCCTGATGTTAAAGCACCTAATAGGAAATATTTAAGCCCAGCTTCTGTAGAATGTTGTGAATTTGTTCTAATTGTAGCTAATACATATGATGATAAACTTATTAGTTCAATTGCTAAATATAACATAATAAGATCATTTGATGAAATTAATAACATCATACCTAATGTTGCTAATAAAACTAATTGTGAAAATTCAAAATCATAAATATTATTTGGTAAAATTAAAATAATCGCTGATGATATTAATAATACTGTTTTAATAATAACTATTGAGTTATTTGATATTAATAAATCACTTGAAATTAATACTTGATTAAAATCCCCAACATAATTTAATAAAATTGCTGCAAATACAAAGCTTAAAGCTGTTAAATAATTTATTTTTTTAACTTGACTAACTTTACCTTCAAATTTCGTAAAAAAACATCCTACACCAATAATAATACATGTTACTATTGATAGAAAAATTTCTGGCATTAAACAATAAAGCATCTAATTTGTATTTATAACTGTTTTATCATATTCAGTTGCCACTTGAGCAAATAAATCTTGTCTTTTAACCATTTTCTCATGGTATAAACATAAAACAATAGCACCAACCATAGCTACTAATAATATTAAACTACTTACTAAAAAATAGAAATAATATTCTGTATAAAGAACAACTCCTAATGATTGGATATTTGTTAATTTAAATAAATTTGTATAATCATAGTTACCTCCTTGAATTCAAGAAGATTCTGATGATGATGGTACTAAATCTAAAATTTGTCACAGGAAAATACCTGCTATAATAGAAGCAATAGGAATATATCTACTTGTATTTTCTCTTAATTCAACTAATTTAATATTTAAAAGAAATACTACAAATAGGAATAAAATTGCAATCGCACCAACATAAATTACTATAAATAAAATAGGAATAAATTCTATTCCTAATAGTAATAGTAGTAGACCTGCATTAATAAAAACATTTACTAATCAAAACACACTAGATATTGGATTTTTTGTTGTAATAACTTTTCATCCTGAATAACCACTTAATATGCTTCAAAAATAAAATAGTACTAATTGAATTTCCATAGTCGAAGAAAAGGGGATTCGAACCCCCATCGTCTCACTCGACAAGCGAGAGCATTAACCATTATGCTATTTCTCCATTATTAGATTAATTATCTAATGAAATCATCTCCTCCTTAGGTGTACTACTACCCCTTAAAAAAGGAATAGATTTCTTTTAATTCTTTATGTATTAATTAAAATTATACTTGATACTCAAACTAAGAAAGCTAATGAAAATGGTAAATAAGATTTTCATAGTAAGGCCATTAAAGCATCATATCTCATTCTAGGGAAAGATGCTCTAACTCAAACAAATGTAAATACTCAAAAACAAGTTTTAATAGCTAAATTAATTTGTGGTGGAATTCAAGATAATAAAGCTGTGAATGGTAATCATCCTCCAAAAAATAATAAAGAAATAATTAAAGACATAATAATAATGTGTGAATACTCAGCTAAAAAGAATAAAGCAAAAGACATTCCGGAATACTCAGTATTAAATCCAGAAACTAATTCACTTTCACTTTCTGCATGATCAAAAGGTGCTCTCATTGTTTCTGCTAAAGCAGATACAAAGAACATAATAGCTGCTGGAAATAAAGGAAAAATAAATCAACAATCTTGTTGTGCATTTACTATATTAGTAAGATTAAGATCACCTGCACATACAACTACTGATAATATAATTAATCCAATACAAACCTCATAACTAATCATTTGCGCTGCAGCTCTAATAGCTCCAAAAAAAGCGTATTTAGAATTACTTGCTCATCCAGACATTAAAATAGCATAAACTGAAATAGAACCTACTGCAAAGATATATAGAATAGAGATATTAATATCTGCTAATACTACACCTTCTCCATAAGGTATTACTGCTCATGTAATTAAAGCTAAAACCAATGATAAAATAGGAGCTATAATAAATAGAATTAAATTCGCATGTGTAGGAAGAATAGTTTCTTTAGCAAATAATTTTAAACCATCTGCTAATGGTTGTAGAAGACCATAAAATCCAACTACATTAGGTCCTTTTCTTAATTGCATTGAAGCCATAATTTTTCTTTCGGCTAGTGTTACATAAGCAACTGCAATTAATAGAGGAACTACAATAATTAATATTTTTATAAGTTCTATTAACATAAAATTATTGACTTATTTTATTTATTCAATTGACTCTTGCGTCATTAAAATTATTAACTTTAAGAGATGATTGAACATTTAATGTTGGTAAATCAATACTAATATTTCATTTATTTTTTTTATCTGTACTTGATGCTACATCTGTTGATGATGTATATTTTCTAGCTTTAATTAATTTTGCTATTGCTGGCACATAATAATTAAGGATAAAATGATTAAATAAGAAAAATATAATTAATAATCAAAAATATTGAGTAAAAAAAGTTTCTATTGCTAACTGTGGCATTTTTTTTTTTATATAGTTTTGGTTTAATGTAAATGTAAACCTTCAGTTAAATAAATAACAGTTAATAAACAAAATACGTAAGCTTGAATACAAGCAACTCCAATTTCTAGAACACAAACAAATAGAATTGTTGCAATTGGAACTACTGCTCCTAATGTAATTGCAAAATATCCACATGTAAGCATTTGTCATGCAAAACCTGAGATAATATTAAGTAATAGATGTCCCCCAATCATATTGGCGGCTAATCGTAGACCTAAAGTAATTGCTTTTGCTGAATGTGAACAAAATTCAATAAGAACTAAAAATGGAGCCATTACTAATGGAGCTCCTTTAGGCATAAAGAATGAGATAAATGTTGTTGGATATCTCATAAATCCAATTGAATTTACTGTAATAAACACTGCAAAACTTAATGTAAATGTTATTGCAACATGTGTTGTAGGTGTAAATACATAAGGTACTAGTCCAAATAAATTAATAGTAATTATAAATAATCCTAAGCTTAACACGAATGGAAAAAATCTATACGCGTCTTCACCTGCATTATCTTTAATTAAACCATGTCATGTTTCGTAAAACACTTCTAACAATGATTGATATCTCCCTGGTACTAATAATCCATTCTTTAAATTTGTTTCATAAAGAAATGCAATATATGATACCGCGATTAACAAAAATATTGTTGAGTTTGTAATTGAAATATCAAAATTTCCAAATGGATGGATTTTGAATACTCTAATTATTTCAAACTGATCAAAACAAGAAAAAACTTGTGTCATATTATTAATATTTAGAACTTTTAACTAAATTATTAATTTATTATATAAATTTACATATTATAAAACCTCCTACTTTAAATTTTATAGCATCTTCATGAAATACTAAACCTTTTGGTGTTGATAATATATATGAATATAATTGGGTATCTAATTTTTTATAAGATACTGGTGAAATTGTTGAAATCAATGATATATTTTTTAAATTATTTTTTAAGATATTTACTTTATATTTATTTCTACTGCTATCGAAATTAATTTCATAATCTAAATAACCGTAATTTTTAAAGATGCTTAAAATTGTAAAAATATGTTTTTTATACGAAAAATAAATAGGACCCGTAGGTTTATTTTTTAACTTTATAATAAAATTTCTTACCATGATGATTTTCTTAAACCTGGAATAATAGTTACAAGTCTTTTAAATTGTAATCTACTTATTTTATATTTTTTTACAATACCTCTGTTTCTATTAGTGAATATACATGAATTACGTAAAACACTAATTGAACCATATTTACTTTTTCTATGCAAAAATGATATTTTATTTTTATCTATTATTTTATTATTAAATAATATTTTTAATATCAAATTTTGTTTTTCAAAATCTTTAAATTCTATTGATTTTTTAATCATTAAATAAAGGAAGAGGGACTCGAACCCTCACGCCATAAAAGCACCAGAACCTAAATCTGACTTGTCTACCAATTCCAGCATTCCCTCTTTAATTCATCAATATTCTATACTATGGAGCTTAGGGGGCACGATCCCCTGACTTCAACTTTGCAAAAGTTGCACTCTACCAACTGAGTTAAAGCCCCTTTCGAATTATATTACTTCAACATAATTCCTTTCTATTACAGTGAGTCAGAGATTCGAACTCTGGATAACGTTAATTATATTTGATTTCAAGACAAACGCATTAGACCACTCTGCCAACTCACCTTAAAATAATTTACAACACTAAATTTATCTTAGATTACAAATATTTTTAAAACTGAAGCGTGTAGTACATCTAAAATAATATTTGGATATATTCCTAGGAATAATGTAAAAAAAATTAAAGGTAATAATACATAAAATTCTCTTCTACTTATATCTCTAGAATACACACTATGTTTTAAATACATACTCATTTCTCCAAAAGCAACTCTATTATATAAAAATAATGCATAAGAAGCTGATAATATAACACCTGCACATGACATAATACATACGAATGGATTCACTTGGAATAAAGCCATTAGTGATAAGAATTCACCTACGAAATTACATGTTAAAGGTACTGCAATATTAGCTAATGTGAAATATAAGAATATCATTGAATAAACAGGCATTGTTAATGTTATACCTCTATAATATTTAATAATTCTTGTATGATGTCTCTCATATAAAAGAGTAACTATAATAAATAATGCTGAACTAACAATACCATGAGCTACTTGTAAAAATATTGAACCTTCAATACCAATCACTGATAATGAAAATATTGATAATGTAACCACTGCCATATGTGATACTGATGAATATGCAATTACTCTTTTTAAGTCTGTTTGTCTTAAAGTTGTTAAACTAGCATAAATTATACCAATAACTGATAGTGTAAATATTAATGGTGTGAAATATAATGATGCATCTGGTAATAGAGGTAATGAAAATCTAATAAATCCATACGCTCCTAATTTAATTAAAATACCCGCTAGGATTACTGATCCTGCTAAAGGAGCTTCTACATGCGCTAAAGGTAATCAAATATGGAAAGGGAACATAGGAACTTTAACTGCAAAACTAGCAAAAAAACATAAAAATATAATCTTTTGATAATAAGGGTCTATTGATAAATCTAATAATGTTAGATAATCTGTTGTACCTGTTAGTGAATAAATATAAAATATACTTAATAACATTAATAATGATCCAACTAATGTATAGAAAAAGAAATAGTACGCTGCTGTTATTTTTTGTTCTCTAGCTCCTCAAACACCAATAACTAAAAACATAGGGATTAAAACTGTTTCAAATAATATATAGAAACCTAATAAATCTAAGATTGTGAAAACACCTATTAAAATAAGATCTAATGCAATAAAACATAACATATATTCTTTTACTAAAAATTTTATATAGTCTCAAGAAACTAAAATACAAATAATTAATAAAAATGTTGTTAATACTACAAATACTAAACCAATTCCATCTACACCAAACAAGAATTGTATATTACCGTTTCAATTAAAAATCGTAAGAAATTGAAAATCTGTTGTAAGGTAGTCAAAATTAAATCATAATCGTAATGATTCAAAAAATGTCAGAATTGTTGTTAATAAAGCTATATATCTAGAATATGATTCTTTACTAAATAATAGTATTACAAATCCTATTGTAGGTATTAAAAATAGTGGCAATAATGTATTCATTGAAGAAAAATACGAGTCAAGAGTGAATTGAACACCCATTAACCGCTTTGAAGGCGGTTGTAATAACCATTATACGATTAACCCTACTACAAACCATCCATTCATTTTAATAAATAATTTACTTCTAAAACTACAAATAATACACTCATTGATAATAATAATGATAATAAATCCGGCGGTGTAATGAATCCAATCAATAACATTAATCCCACATAAATAAATCTTCTCCTATTATTTAACTCCATTTTTAAAAATGGCAACAAAAATATTACTAAAAAACCTAAAATAAATGAGTTAATAAATGACAGAAAATCTTTCATTTTTAAATTTAAAACCAGATAATCTGACTCAAAATCTCTAAAAAAAAATATAATGTTATCTAAAACATAATTTAATAAAACAATATAGAATAATATTAATAATGTTGAATATTTTACAATATTATACACAAATTTTTCTACTTCAAATAAATATAAACCTGGTAATACAAATCAAAAATAATGAATCATCAGTAAAGGAACATTTAAAACCAATGACAATATTACACTAAAATAAATATATTCTTCAAAAGCTTCTGTTAATGATGTAAATATTAGATTTAAATCTATTAACACAAATAAAATATTACTTTTATAATGCCACACTATTAAAATACTTAAACTAAATGACAAAATTAAATAATAAAAACGATATTTTAATTCTTCAATGTGATACTCAATCATACACAGAATAAGAAAGATTCGAACTTTCGAGTCTAAATGACCGTAGCTTAGCAAGCTAGCCCAATAACCACTCTGGCATTATTCCTATTATAAATTAATTTTATACACATACTCGCACTAAGAATCGAACTTAGGATCTCCATATTACAAAAATGGAGCATTAACCAACTATGCTATACGAGCTTTTTTTGTTTTCATAACAAAATTCATAACTATTTTAATTAAAATAATACTTATGCATTTTAATCTTAATATACATTACATATTACTTTAACATCTTTTACTCTCCTACTCTAATCACTCTTTATTCTATAAACACCTCACTATTAAAACCTTTACTATTTTTAATTAATCTACTAGTGTAGTGTACATAAACTATCTTTATACTATACACATTAAATTATTCTCTTTAATAATTACTAATCAACAATAACAATCTCATACTACGGCTCGGGCATATACTGATGAGTACATGACACCGGATTGTCATCTTTTTCGCTATAGAAAAAATAATAATATATTTAAATAGTCTTAATACTTCCTCGATAAAATCAGAAAAGGTATAGAAAGAATAATTACCCCTATTATTTAATTAAATCTAAATCTATTTAATTTTTTAGCTGTTCTTGCATTAGATCTTGTTCTTTGTCCTTTTACAGGGTAACCAAGTCTATGTCTTTTCCCAGCAAAAGAATTAATTTTAATTTTAGCATTGATATTACTTTTAATTTTATTTCTTAAAGAAGTATCTATAGAAGCTTCATCTTTTAAATAATTAAGAACTTTAAATAAAGTAATTAATTTATTTTTTGGAATTGATTTATATAGATTATTTGGATTTAATCCAAGATAAATAATAATATTTAAAGCTTTTTTATCATTAATTCCATCATGTTTTTTTAATTCCTTTAATATTGTCAATGACGCCAATGAGATTTGAACTCATGAATGTGTAACATAATTTCTTTACAGGAAATCGCAATTAACCGCTCTGCCATAGCGTCATTTGTATTATATTGTTAATTTTAATAGTCTATTTTCAATATAACCAATTACTGGTGTAATTATTAAAAAATATGAAAAGTAAAATATACTTGCTAATTGACCAATAGTAACTCATGGATATTCTGGAGGTTGAGCACCAATATATGTTAAAATAAAGAAGTTACCAACAAAAAATCAATAAGCTAATTTAGCTAAAGGTCTAAATTGATGTGATCTAATATTAGATGTATGAACAAAAGGTAATGTAAATAAAACTAATATAGCACATAACATAGCAATAACACCAATTAATTTATCTGGGATTGATCTTAAAATTGTATAAACAAATGAGAAATATCATTCAGGTTGAATATGGGGAGGTGTAACTAATGGATTAGCTGGAATATAATTGTCTGGATGACCCATTAAATTTGGTTCAAAGAAACAGAATCCACCTAACGCTAACATTAATAAAACTAAACCATAAACATCTTTATATGTTGAATAAGGATGAAATGGAATTTTATCAACATTACCATCCACACCAAGAGGATTGTTTGATCCATGTTCGTGTAATAGAATTATATGAACAATAACTAAACCAACAATAATAAATGGCATAATATAATGAAAACTGAAAAATCTATTTAATGTTGGGTTACCAACACAAAATCCTCCTCATAATCATTGTACAATATCATTACCTATATATGGTACAGCTGAAACTAAATTTGTAATAACTGTAGCTGCTCATAAACTCATTTGCATATTTTTTTCAATTAACAAAGAAATATATCCTTGATTTTTTAATCCTGTACTCTTATTACCCAAATATGGGATTTACTATAGAGCCCTAGCTTACATTTTATATAAGGAAAATCCGACTATACATTAAGCATCATTTCAGACACCCACAAGTGAACTAGTCTGTCGCAGTCAAAATTCTAACTGACGGTCTATAGTTAATAATGCAACTATGCAATTATTTTACTGTTAACCGTTAACACTTGTGTTGCTAATAAATTTAAATAAATAATATGTTTCTCGGAATTTGATTGCACATATCTTAATTTATTAACTATCTTCTAATTTACGCATCATATCTAATGAAAAGTATTCTGATACTATACTTCTCAATAAACCCATACTTTCTTTTTTAATATATAAAAGAAAATACTTATTGCACCTAACACTTGTTTTAAGATTAAATTTTTCATTTAATAATTTGGCTAATCTCTTTACTTCATCATGCGTAAAACAATTTGTATGTAACAATACGCCCCCCCCTATTCTTTTAGAACCATCATCCATAATTCAAGTAGCTAAGGCTAAAGGTGTAATGATTTTATAAAGGATATCATATTGAGGTATAATTTTTTTATTCTTTACATAAAATAAATCATGAATAAAATTAAAAGAAGCATAGGTTCATGTAGTAAAACGAATATGAAAATAAACCTTATTCTTTTTACCAATGGATTTTTTAATTTTGGGTTTAATATTTGAACAATATCCTAATGAAGAAAAAACTTTTCAATTATGTAATAGATATTGAACATTTGGAGATCCTTGTTTAAAACAAAATCTTGTATTACCAATTTTAACACCGTTAAGAGTAGTAAAAGATCTTCTTTCACTAGAAACATCACCTAATAACCCACCATATATAATGGATAAAATATCTAAAGGATGAGGTCCAATTCTTTGAAAACCATTTAATTTTTTCACAGTTCGAAAAATAGAAGATTTGAGGCCAATTTAAAACAACCTCATGGAAGAACATATCCAACAAAAGCAGTTAATATCATAATTAAATAAATGATAACACCACTATTTCATACAGCAGCTCTAGGATGAGTATATGACCCATAATAAAGTCCTCTAGCCATATGAATATAAACACATATAAAGAAAAATGCTGCACCATTAGCGTGAACATATCTTAAGAATCAACCGTAGTTAATATCTCTCATAATATGCTCAACAGAAATAAATGCAAGATCTACATGTGCACAATAATGCATTGCTAAAAATATTCCACTTGCTAATTGAATAACTAACACCATACCTAATAAGAATCCAAAATTTCAAAGATAACTTATATTAGCAGGAGTAGGAAGATTTATTAGACCATCCAATATACTTAAAATCGGGTGAGTTTTTAATATTCTCATAAAATAGTTATATTGTAGCGCAACGATTTAAAAATGACATAGGTCACTTTTTACGTGGATTTAAAAAAGACATCATTTATTTTATGCTCAATCTAAACCACCTTTATTTCATTCGTAAACTAAACCAATAGTTAGTACAAATAAGAAAATATACATAGTTCAATATCCAAATGTAGATAATTGATCTAATACAACTGATCATGGGAATAAGAAAGAAATTTCTAAGTCAAATATAATAAACAGAATTGCAACTAAAAAAAATCTAACTTCAAATTTTTGTCTACTATCACCAAATGGATCGAAACCACATTCGAATACTGATAATTTTTGAGGATCTGCTTTTTTAATACCTAAAATATAAGATGCTGCAGGAATTATTGCAGATAAAATTATTGAAAATAAAATAAATATTAAAATACTTGAATATTCTAGCATATAATTTACATTAGTTTTACCTAATTAATAAATTTTTAAAAAATTATCTTATTTAGTTGATACTAAATATGGTAATTCTTCGTATGTATGGAATGTTGGTGGTGAATTTTGAACTCATTCTAATGATGTTACAGATACTGTATCTGTATCAATTGAGAAGAATTCTGGATTGTATCAATAATTTGATGATACTGGAACTGCGTCTGTTAATAATCTGTAAATAATATACATGAAAATAAACACAGCTACAAGAGATAAAATACTTCCAAATGAACTTATGTAGTTAAATCCTGCATAAGCATCTGGGAAATCACTGTATCTTCTTGGGAATCCAGCTAATCCTAAGAAATGTTGTGGGAAGAATGTTAAATTAACCCCAGCAAACATTACTCAGAAATGTAATTTACCTAATCATTCAGGATAAGCATATCCTGTCATTTTACCAATTCAATAGTAAAATCCTGCAAATAGTGAGAATACTGCCCCCATTGATAACACATAGTGGAAATGCTATTCTTATTATTAGACATCTGCCCAATAATAAAAGTTGGACTATATCATTATCTAAAAAACTATTAATCAACAAGATACTTTGGCAATGGTTTATGCTCATTTAAATGTAAAAATCATTTTTTTAAAAATTTCTTATATGTTAAATATTCATATGAATCTAGGGAATAATTTTTAAATTGTCTTATTTCTAAGAAACTTTTAATTTTCATTCCCCGATAAAATTTAAAATCGCTATATAAACGATTATTTTTTATATAATTATACACAAATGGCATACCTGAAACTGTATTATAAGAAAATCTAAGAGAATAAAAAATTTTATTTCTTGTTTGATTTCTTTTTATTAACTTCGAAACTTTTGGAGAATATCCTTCTATAACATCACTTAAATCTAATTTTTCACTATATTCATTACATTTCAATTCTAAATTTAATTCTATTCTATTTACCGGAGAATTATAAACAATACTACCATCCGTATCGATTAAACCGGATAAATACGCTGAATTTTTTGGAATTTTAAAATCTGCAGGTATAAATTTTATACCTAATAATAAACAAGCTTCTTCAAATCTTAATGATTTTAATCTTATATTTCCATTTATAAGTTCAAGAATTTTTATCATTCCTGCTCTATTACAAATTTGATAAATAAAAAGATTTTTACCTGCAGCACGTACTGTACCACATTTTAACAAATCCTTTATATGTAATAGTATTCTAAGATCTCTTACGGATAATTTAACACGAATAGATTTTAAAACTCTTTTCTTATTAATATTTCTAATATCAAAATTACCATCACCATCTATCACTCCTGCTAATCATTCTTTCTGTTTTAAAGATAGTACGCGTATAGTCTCTGAGGTTCCTATTTTTATTAAATTATTTGATTTATTCATTTTATTTTTTAAATTTTTTCTTTTTTTTTAGTTACCTGCTGATTGACTTAAATATAAAATTAATTTTTACTACTTAATTTGTGAGCTTAATTTCATTAAATTTGCATCTTATTTGAAAACACCTAAAGATGCTTTCTTTTTTTAAATGAGTATAATTTTATACAGACCAGTTATATTTTTGACATTTATCAAAATAACGTTAATCTAAAAGTTATTCCAGCATACAGCGTACTTCATTATTATTCTTACGAATAATATGGCCCATATTGAGCAACAACATAATAAGTCAATTTTATTTAAACCCTATACCTTTCAATATAGGCTGGACTATCTCTTACTTTTAAAATCTAATTTAGAAAATAATTTCCGATTTTAAATAAGCTTTGGCGTATAGTCTCTGAGGATCCTACTTACTCTAATTTTTTAGAGTGTTAGTTTCCTGAGGATTGTCCATTGCAATATACATAGTTATAGTTAGAGCACTTAAATAGATTAAACACCTTCCTCTCCGGAAAGAACACCATTGATCTTTACTAACCTAAATGTCTTTAGAAGTTTCCCTCATATAGCCAAATTTAGACATGACACTTATTTCTTTTATTAAATGAAATTTTAAATAATTCAAAGGACTCTTGTTTTTGACCCCTTAAATTATAACCGTTTTGATATTCTATTATTTTCAATAAAGATTTTTTATTATATGTTTCAATTATAAATAGTTCTTTACCTCCTTCTAATTTTCTTTTTCTTAATTTATTCGGTAGATCAAAATATTCTTTTATTGATTTAATACAAAGTTCATTATTAGTTTGAGCAATAGAAAAACTCATGTTTCCATTTTTTCTTACACAATAACAACCTTCAGCTTCAATAAATCCAGATAACCATACTTTATATTCTTCACAAAATGAATCAATAATCAATTTTCTTGGAATATCAAAATTTCAACAGTTATTATATTCATTATAATGATATTCTGAATAGCTTATATTATTAAGAATACCATACCTCATTTTTAATGCTTTTAAATATTGTTTTTCTGAAATTCTAAAAATCCATTTAGACAATATTAAATTAACAAAATATAATACTTGTTTTTTATCATTAATTGCTCATAAAACATATTTTTCACTCACAACTATAGTGCCTATTTTAAAATAATCTCTTAGTTCCTGTAGCATTATAATATTAGAAGAATGATATTTTAATTTTATAATAATTCTATACTGAATATATTTTTTCTTTCAATGATTAATCTGATAACTACCATCTCCCATTAATAACCCAATCGTAAAATTTAAAATATATTTATCTGTATTCATTTAATTTCTTTTATCATGTAATGCAATATCTACACCTCCATTAGCTAACATAACTCCTGTTACTCCTCCTACAGTGAACAGGAAAATAAATCCAACTGTTCAAACCATAGGTGTTGTTAGTCTAATAACACCCCCGTACATTGTTCCTAATCATGAGAAAATTTTAATCCCTGTAGGAACTGCAATAATCATAGTAGCTGCTGTAAAGTAAGCTCTAGTCAATTAAATGTTATTAACATTTATATTTGGACAGTATCTTCATTTAATACTTAGAAAACGATTTCATTAAATGTTTTGCGTTCTTGTCTCTGAGGATCCTCCAACTCTTTTCTTTTTTATTTTTTTTATTCCTTCCATTGATAAATGTTTCCCCTCAGTTATCATAATATACACTTTTCTAAACTTTAAATAATTTGTGTACTTCTCTGAAAAAAGAGAAAATTTATCAAAATAATTTATTAGCACATAACTTGTTAAATAACCTGAACTTTTATAACATCAAATACCTGCATTGTAATAAGATAAATTTCCTAACTTTAATAAACTATACAAAAGTTCTAAAGGTACTTTATCTACATGTTTAATTGAAAATTCTAAAGTTACTCGTCATCCTGTCTTATGAGATTTACTTTGGCACACCCCAATATAAAAACACCCGTCTCCTTGAGTAAACCCAGAGAATCAATAGTTATCTAAACTTACTTTATTAGTCGGAAACACTATTCTTACATCTAATATCTCAGAATATTTATGAAAAATTAACTGGTCATATTTTAGGTTACTAACTAATTTACCATTGATTAATGAAACTATTTTTTTAAGACCTACTATACTATTACATATATATCTATCTGATAATCTATCATCCGAATAAGGGTAAACACCACCAGACCCAATTCTTTTTTTAATAGCATAAGCTAAAGGCTTATCTAATCTAGAAAATGATATATGAAGTGATTTAGAACCAAATCAACCATCAGCTTCTATTAAACCTGCTAAAAAATAACCAAAATCTTCATCATTTAGGTCTCTCAATGTTTTTTTAATTGGAACATGTTCTGAAATAGAGGGTAAATTTTTAAAAGAAGTGTAAATCTGAGCCATAGCATTCAGATTTGAGTTTAAGTTTCCTGCTGATTGTCCTTCAAACAATAAATAGATTGTTCCGAGCATTATAAAAATGAGTGGACTATTTATATAGGAGTTTCCAGCATATAGCAAAATTTTTACCGTGAACACAAGTCT
>Ga0209390_10005798_pt1 | contig 17105 bp, 17 predicted proteins | sample BON01_FD_187212 | JGI IMG/M metagenome (GOLD analysis project Ga0209390, IMG submission 187212) | Freshwater microbial communities from Lake Bonney liftoff mats and glacier meltwater in Antarctica - BON-01 (SPAdes) (version 2) | ecosystem: Environmental > Aquatic > Freshwater > Ice > Glacier...
TAAATAGTTCAATATATATGCAACACTACACTAGCAACATGCGCAACTGGTTGCTCTGGAAATGGTGGCAGCTGGTGCGCGTGGCAAACAATCCCACCTGTGCCTCCTTGATGCGGTTCTCGGCCTCTCCGCGCTGGCAGTACAGCTCGTCATACAAAGCCTTGGGCTCTCCTGTCAGGTTGGTCACCACGTAGCGCGGATTGTTGCCCTGCTGGCCGTACTCCAGGCGCGTGATGACCCGGCGCTGGCACCTCCAGGTGTTGGCCGCGTAGACAAACTCGCCGATCTCGCGCTGCTTGAGCCCGATGCGCTCGAAGACCTCCTTCATGGCCAACTCCAGGAACTCTGTGATCTGCTGCAGCCTGGGGTTGCGCGCCAGGCCGATGATGTAGTGCACATTGGCGCGCTCGCAGTAGTTCAGGATGCGCTGGCAGCAAAAGCCCGAGTCGCCCCGAAAGATGATGCGTACCTGGGGCCAGCGCTGACGCAGCCGCTTGACAAGCATGACCCCTATCTGGACCATTCTGGCGGCGACCGACTTTGCAGAATCGTCGCGCCTGGCGGCCCAGCTTTGACGAAGATCAGACGCGAAGCGTGCCGTCCCGTCTTGAGGAGGAAAATGCTGTCGCTGCGCTGGCAAGGGAGTTCAACACCAGCCGTCAGACGATCATGCGGGTGAGGAACGCGGCGGTTGAAGCCTGGCAAATACAGAATTGCGCCAGAATGGCGTTTTTGAAGGCGATCCATGAAGGCCACGTTGAGCTTGGTCAGCTTGCTGCTGGTCTTGGCCGTAATAGGTCTGTTGGCCAAGTCACAGCTTGCCGCCATCTCAAAGCCAGTGGTGGCGGGTCATGCGGGCCTGCCAGGCATTGGTGGCACAGACGGTGCGCAACCCACTACATTGGGGCCATGTTATCCACTTTGACCTTCTTCGCTGCAGCTGTTCGCGGTTTGCCCAGAGCGTGCGGCCCTGGCGGCGGCCGACTTCACCGAGCCTGCGGGCTCGCGCTGGCGCTGATCCTGGGCGCGGTGCCTGCCTTGGCCCAGCAGGATGCGCCGCCTGCGAAGCCACCACCGGTGGTGTATGTTGTGCCAATAGCTGGCACCATCGATCTTGGCCTGGCGCCTTTCGTACAGCGGGTGATCGACGAGGCAGCAGCCACCGGCGCCGCGGCCGTGGTGCTGGACATCAACACCTTCGGCGGGCGGGTCGACGCCGCGGTACAGATTCGCGACACGTTGTTGCGCAGCAAGGTGCGCACCATCGCCTTCATCAACAAGCGAGCCATCTCGGCCGGTGCGCTGATTAGCTTGGCGGCCCACGATATCGTCATCGCCAGTGGCGGCACGATCGGTGCGGCCACCCCGGTGCAGATTGGCGGCGCGGGCAAGGCGGCGCTGCCGGTCGAGGAAAAGACCGTCTCGTATGTGCGCAAGGAGTTCCGCGCCACCGCCGAGGCGCGCAAGCGGCCGCTGAAGGTGGCCGAAGCCATGGTTGATGCAGACGTGGTCATTCCAGGCCTGATCGCCAAGGGCAAGCTGCTGACGCTCACCACCGACGAGGCACTCAAGGCCAAGGTGGCGGACCACCGTGCCGAAACGCTTGAGGAGGCCCTGGCCGCCGTCGGACTGGCCGGCGCCGAGATCCGGCGCGCGCAGCTGAACTGGGCCGAGGAACTGGTGCGCTTGCTGACCAACCCGATCGTGAGTTCGATACTGGTGTCTGTGGCCCTGCTGGGCATCCTCATCGAGTTGCGTACGCCCGGCTTCGGCGTGCCGGGCGCCTTGGGCATCGCCAGCCTGGGCCTGATCCTGTGGGGCCACTGGATCGTGCAACTGGCGGGTTGGGAGGAGGTGCTGCTGGCGACGGCAGGCCTGGTGTTGCTGGCGCTGGAGGTCTTCGTGATACCTGGCTTTGGCATCGCCGGTGCCTTGGGCATCCTGGGCATCCTGGCCGGTTTGGTGCTGAGCATGGTGGGGCAGGGCAATACGACGGCACTGGTGATGCTTGTGGCGATGCGGGTGATGTTCTCGTTGCTGTTCGCAATCGTCGCCAGCCTGGTGTTGCTGCGTTTCATGACGCGCTCGCCGATCGGTCGCAAGTTGGTGCTCGACACCGGCCTGAAGGCAGACCAGGGTTATGTCTCGGCGCCAGAGAGTGACAGCCGGCTGGTGGGCAGGGAGGGCATCGCCCTATCACCCCTTCATCCGGCGGGGATTGCACAAATTGATGGTGAGCGTGTCGACGTGGTGTCTAATGGCCCTCTGATCGACCCGGGAGAAGCTGTCATCGTCGAGCGCGTCGATGGCAACCGGGTGGTGGTTAAGCGGATGAGTGATGCCCCTGAAAGGAGCAAAAGATGATTGGTATCGAAGGTGGCCTCGTCGGAGGTTTTGGATTGATTATTCTGATCGTCGCCTCGCTGGCGCTGATCTTGTATCTGGTTCCAGTGCCGTTGTGGATCGCGGCCTGGGCGTCCGGCGCCTATGTCGGGTTGTTCACGCTGGTGGCGATGCGACTGCGTCGCGTGCCGCCGCACTTGGTGGTGACGGCCCGCATCAGCGCCGTCAAGGCCGGCGTCGATGTCTCCCTCAACGACCTGGAGTCGCACTTTCTGGCCGGCGGCAATATCGTGCGGGTGGTCAACGCGATGATCTCGGCTGACAAGGCCAGTATTCCGCTGCCGTTCAAACGCGCGGCGGCGATCGACCTGGCCGGGCGCAACGTGCTCGAGGCGGTGCAGATGTCGGTGTTGCCCAAGGTGATCGAGACACCGCGCATCGCAGCGGTGGCCAAGGACGGCATTCAGCTGCACGTGGTCTCGCGCGTCACGGTGCGCACCAACATCGACCGCCTGGTTGGCGGTGCCGGCGAAGAGACCATCATTGCGCGGGTGGGCGAAGGCATGGTCAGCACCATCGGCTCGGCGGTCAACCACAAGAGCGTGCTGGAGAATCCCGACCATATCTCCAAGCACATCCTGAGCAAGGGCCTGGACGCTGGAACAGCCTACGAAATCCTGTCTATCGACATCGCCGACATCGACGTCGGCGCCAACATCGGCGCCAAGCTGCAGATCGATCAGGCCAACGCGGACAAGCAGATTGCCCAGGCCAAGGCCGAGGAGCGCCGTGCAATGGCGGTGGCGCTGGAGCAGGAGATGCGAGCCCGCGTGGTCGAGGCCGAGGCCGAAGTGCCGCGGGCCATGGCCGAAGCCTTCCGCCAGGGCAATATGGGCATCATGGATTACTACCGGATGAAGAACCTGCAGGCTGATACCGACATGCGCAACGAGATTGCGGACGCTCCACCGGAAGAGCCTCCCCAGTCGCGCAAATAAGGCGAGAGGTCCACCGTGCAGGATAACGAACTGCTCATCTATGGCCTGTTGTTTCTGGCCATCATCGGCTTCAACGTGTTCAAGCAGTTCTTGGCGGCGCGCGCTGAGCAGCGGCGCCGGCCGCAGCAGGCCGCTGACGCTCAAGGCACGCCGCAGCCGGATCTTGAGGCCGACCCGTTCACGCTGACCGAAACCGATTGGGGGCGGCCGCCAGAGGCGGAGCCGGTGCCGGAGTTGCGGCCTAAAGTCAAACTGGCACTCAAGCCTGAACCCGTGTGGTCCCAGTCTGACCCCGCGAACGGGGCCATGCGGCCACCCAAACCGCCCGAGCGGCACCGTGCGCGCCACCATATGTTCCAGCATCGCGGCGCTTTGCGCGACGGCATCGTGATGATGACCGTTCTGGGGCCTTGCCGGGCCTTGCAGCCCTACGAGCAGGATCGCTCCTGACACAGCACTTGGCGGGCGGCTGTGGAAGTCGGGCCTTGAAAATCGGGACAGTCGAATCCCCCGTTACAGACGCTGGCGTTGCTATTTGCAGCGACTGAACCAAATAGTTTCGTGCCCCTGTTCAGGACGCGCAAACCATAACTACCTCCGCCCTTGGCCGGTAGAAGCGCGGGCTCTCGAAGGGCGCGAACAAGAAGCAAAGCCTCAGTGGTTCGCATCTTCCCGGCTCCAATTGCCCGAGATGCTATCGCCGACGTGAGTTTGACCAGAGGCGCCGATCTTGACTGACCAGGCATCACCCGACCGCGAACCGCGTCAAGCCTCGCTCGCCACACCTTCTCGGGTGCGTCCCCCGGGGCCACGGAATGGCCACGGCAACGACAAAGATGTCGGCATACGACTGCCGGTGCGTGAGCTTGCAGATGGCCAGCAGCGTGATGACTGCGCCGTTGTGCGGCAACCCTCGCCAGCACGCCGGGCGGTCGCCGCGCGGCGCATCAGCAAGGCTGTGCCCAGCCCCCCCATCACCAGCGCGCAGATGACACCCAACCCCGGCGCGGCAAAGGGCGTGGTGCCAAAGTAGGGCATGGGGATGACGTTCTGGATCGCCGGCGTGCCCGGCAGCGCCGTCATCGTGAAGGTCCTAGCGCGTTATGCGCCCAGATGCCTTGCATGAAACCGCATGTGCTGTTCGATGAAGCTGGCGATGAAGAAGTAGCTGTGGTCGTAACCTTCGTGCCGGTTGAGCACCAAAGGATAAGCACTGGATTTGGCCGCGGCCTCCAGGACATCCGGTTTAAGTTGTTCCTGCAGGAACTCGTCGGCCTCACCCTGGTCGACCAATGCTGGCACAAACTGGCTGGCGCGGCGCATCAACATGCTGGCGTCGTAGTCGGCCCAGCTGTCGGTGTTCTTGCCCAGATAGGCGGACAGCGCCTTCTTGCCCCACGGACTATTGACCGGGTTGCTGATCGGGCTGAAGGCCGACACCGACTGGAACCGCTCCGGATTGCGCAGTGCCAAAACCAACGCGCCGTGGCCGCCCATCGAGTGACCGGCGATCGAACGCAAGTTGTTGACCGGGAACGTGGCCTCGATCAGTTGCGGCAACTCCTGCAGTACGTAGTCGTACATCCGGTAGTGCTCGCTCCACGGGCTTTGCGTGGCATTCACATAGAAGCTGGCCCCTTTGCCAATGTCATATCCGTCGGCATCCGCCACCGCGTCGCCCCGTGGGCTGGTGTCCGGCGCCACGATGGCAATACCCAGTTCGGCCGCGATACGCTGGGCACCGGCCTTGTGCATGAAGTTCTCGTCGGTGCACGTCAGGCCCGACAGCCAGTACAACACCGGCACCTTCTGCCCGTTGGAGGCCTGCGGCGGCAGGTAGATGGCAAAACGCATGTCGCAGTGCAGGCTGCTGGAGGCGTGCCGGTATTGCTTGTTCCAGCCGCCAAAACTGCGGTTGCAGCTCAAATTCTCTATCGTCATCAGATCATCCTGGTCATCAACGCAGCCACCCGCGTGCGGGTGGCCGGGCCTGTTTACTTGTCGAAGTGGATCACGGTACGGATGCTCTTGCCCGCATGCATCAGATCGAATGCTTCGTTGATCCGGTCCAGTCCCATGGTGAAGGAGATGAAATCGTTGAGCTTGAACTCACCTTGCATGTACCGGTCGACGATGCCTGGCAATTCCGAACGGCCCTTGACACCACCGAATGCCGAACCACGCCAGACACGGCCGGTCACCAACTGGAACGGACGGGTCGAAATCTCCTGGCCGGCACCGGCCACGCCGATGATGATCGACTCGCCCCAGCCCTTGTGGCAACACTCGAGCGCCGAGCGCATCACGTTGACGTTGCCGATACATTCGAACGAGTAGTCCACGCCGCCACCGGTCAATTCGACAATCACATCCTGGATCGGTTTGTCGTAGTTCTTCGGGTTGATACAGTCAGTGGCGCCCAGCTTGCGCGCCAGTTCGAATTTGCTTTCGTTGACGTCGATCGCGATGATCCGACTCGCCTTGGCCATGGTCGCGCCGATGATCGCCGACAGCCCGATGCCGCCAATGCCGAAGATGGCGACTGTGTCGCCTACTTTGACCTTGGCGGTGTTCAGCACCGCACCCATGCCGGTGGTGACGCCACAACCGAGCAAGCAGACTTCTTCAAGTGGCGCATCCTTATTGACCTTGACCAGCGAGATCTCCGGCAGCACCGTGTATTCGGAGAACGTCGAGCAACCCATGTAATGGAAGATTGGCTTGCCGTCCTTGAAGAAACGCGTGGTGCCGTCCGGCATCAGGCCTTTGCCCTGTGTCTCACGGATCTTCTGGCACAGATTGGTCTTGCCTGACTTGCAGAACTTGCACTCGCCACACTCCGGCGTGTACAGCGGAATCACATGGTCGCCCACCTGCACGCTGGTGACACCTTCGCCGATCGACTCCACGATGCCGCCACCCTCGTGACCGAGAATGACCGGGAAAATGCCTTCCGGATCATCACCCGACAGAGTGAAGGCGTCGGTATGGCACACGCCCGTGGCAATGACGCGTACCCGCACTTCGCCGGCTTGTGGTGGCATCACGTCCACTTCCTCGATGGATGGGGGCTGGTTGGGGCCCCATGCGATGGCGGCCCTGGATTTGATTGTCTGAGTCATATTTATCCTTGGTGGGTTGCAGGGCACGATGAAGTTGCAGTCACAGGTCCTTGCGCTGCAGGCAAAAGCCAGTCAGTCTGGATCGATGCTTGAATTTTATTCACGACAAAAATATTGACAATCCCGCGTCTCATCAAAATACTTTTTCTCTTGAGTAACAATGGAGATGAAACAAGTTGACACGGGCCGTCCGTTCCGCAGGGATTGACGGGCTGTTTGTGGGGGCAGCGAACCCTACAGGGGTGGGCGCGGTTTCAGGCCGTGGTGCCAGACAGTCAACGTTATCGCGCACAAGGACGAACGATGTTTGCATGGGAAGGTGTCACAGAGTTCGTGGCGGTCGCAGAGACAGAGAGCTTCACGCAGGCAGCAAAACGGCTGGGTATATCAACGGCCCAGGTCAGCCGGCAGGTCAGTGCCTTGGAAACCCGGTTGGCAACCAAGTTGTTTCACCGAACCACACGCAAGGTCTCCGTAACGGAAACCGGCCAAATCTACTTTCAACATTGCCGCCAGGTGCTTGACGGCCTGCAGGAAGCCGAACGCGCGATCACCAACCTTCATTCGGCGCCACGGGGCAAGCTGAGGATCACCGCGCCGGTGATCTATGGGGAAAAGACCATCGCGCCGCTGGTCAACGACTTCGTGCTTCGTTATCCGGAGCTCGAGGTGGAACTGAATCTGACGAATCGGACACTGGACCTCGTGGCGGAAGCTTACGACCTGGCGGTGCGTATGGGCACGCTCGAGAGTTCCAGCCTGATGGCCAGGCGGCTGGCCTCGAGAACCCAGTACGTTTGTGCCTCACCGCTGTACCTGGCAAGCCGTGGAACCCCGCACTCCTTGTCGGAGCTGGAAAATCACAATTGCCTGCAGGGCGACCAGAACTATTGGCGCTTCCAGGAAAACAACAAGCCCAGAAGCCTCAGGATCAAGGGCAACATCAACTGTGGTAGCGGCTGGGCATTGTTGGACGCGGCCTTGAAAGGTGTCGGCATCGTGCAACTCCCGGACTATTACGTGCAACTGCACCTGGATTCTGGGCAACTGATTGCGCTGCTCGCGCAGTACCAGCAGCCTGAGGAGGGCATATGGGCGGTTTACCCGCACAACCGCCACCTGTCGCCAAAGGTGCGCTTTCTGCTGGACCATCTGGTTCAAGGCCTTGGCAACGCCGACACCTGACCAATTCGCGATGCCTCGCGTCTTCGTGCCCCACAAGCCAAAACAAAAGCTGGCCATCTACATCGAGGACCTTCGGCCATCAGTGGGCACTGGCCGGTCTCTCTCAAATGGGTGTTCTCCGCGTTTGCGCCAGAACAAGAATCGCAGTTGAAAATTGTGATTTTTGAAAACCTGTTTTAAATCAACAGGTTGACTGGAGCGGGTGAAGGGAATCGAACCCTCGTATGCAGCTTGGGAAGCTGCCGTTCTGCCATTGAACTACACCCGCATTTCGTAACCTATTGATTCGTATGAAGTTTCTCTCGTAAGTCGTTGATTTAGTGTAGCTTTTTACCTATTTCAGCGTACCTTACGACGTAACCACAAACGCCCTTAAACGTATACACTTAGCCCCCCGGTATAGGTTTTAGTGTAGGTTGCTCCGACAACCTGCTTTAACAAACTACACCTGGGACTACAAGGAGTGTACGTATGTTTTTTGATGCAAGAGCGGCCAAGCTGCTCAAGCCAGGTGAGCACCTGGTTGTCGCGGGTTGCTCTGGCCTTCGCCTGGTAGCGACAAAGACTTTTAAGACCTGGATCTACCGGTATCGGGAATCCATTTCAAAGTTGCTCAAGCAAACGCAGATCGGTCACTGGCCAGCGATGCCTGCAAGCGCATCGTCTTGTGCGAGACCACGAACTTGCTGGAGATGGCGCCAAAGTAGCGGCACGATCCGAGGGCAGATCGGCTCACGTACCTGAAGGATGTGCTGGTGAAATTGACGGCACATCGGACCTTGCCGACAAGCCGTACTGGGGATTTATTTCCACGTCATTGGAAACCGCATGCGTAGTGGTTACGCTAGCGGGATGCCAACCAAATCCAAAACCACCCGCCCCATTGCTCCTGCCGGTACTTACCAGCTACACGTCACCCTCGAAGACATCGAGCCGCTGATCTGGCGTCGCCTGTGGGTTCCATCGACCGTCAGTCTCGTCAAACTTGATCGCGTGATTCAGGCATGCATGGGATGGACCAACAGCCACTTGCATGAATTTCAGATTGCAGACAAACGCTATGGCTACCTCTGCGATGACTGGGATCAGGACGAACATTTGATCGACGAACGCCGACTGACAATCGGTGGTTTGTTGGGCACCACTGTGCGCGCCTTTGGGCACTTGTATGACTTCGGCGACAACTGGCGCCATATCGTTGTGGTGGAAAAACTCCTGCCGATCGAGGAGACCAACACCTGGAACCAATGCCTGGGCTGTGCCAATGCCTGTCCACCGGAAGATGTTGGTGGCACGGGCGGCTACGAAGATTTTGTAGAAGCGATCCTGGACCCAGCACACGAAGAGCATGCCGCGATGTGGCGCTGGAGTGGAGGCCCTTACGACCCAACTGGATTCGATACCAATGCTGCAAACCGTGAACTGCGCAGGCTCAGACTCTGAACCGGAACGTCACATGACTTGCCCTGGCGCATACCTTGAATGAGCCGGCACTTACGTCACCCCGCACTTGGTGTCGAACTTGAGTTGTCATGGCGTTCTGGTTCGGCACTACCAATGATCGGACTCGGGCGGGGGCGTAAGACGGAGTTACTGGCGCAGTCGGCGCCGGTGAGGTAGTGGGGCGATCAGGGATGCAACCGAATTTGTTTGCCTTGCGGATGGCGTCCATGTTTGTAGGGTCTCAACTGTGGTTTCGGGGGCAGACGGAACAGTTCATGGCTGGTGCCATGGATATGCTGCCGATCAACTCCAAACCGCGTCAAGACTCTTCGCCGGTCGTGCCGTCAGAGAGTTGCAAAATGAGCTGATTGCCTTCGATTTTTGAGGCTACAAGTACGGCCTCATTCCATTCAAGTGTTCCGACAATATGCGACATGAAAACCCCAATGTTGTTGAAAGAATGATCGGTGTGCCCAGCCTCATCAAGGCATCTTCTTGATCTTTTCAAGAAGTCGTTGATTGGGAGTCAACGGAATAGAAGGCTGGCTACCGAGCGATGGCGGAGCGATAGCAGCCGGAGGCGCCGCCGGTATGGAGCGCTGGGAACTGAACGTTGGTAAATACTTGATGAAGCTGATGCCTGTCCCTGGAATAGAGAAGGACACCCACAAATTACCTGTTGGCGACCGGCCAATCCGCAGGCCAGAAAAGCCCCAGCTAAAACCAGCACCATTTCTTGAAACAGTCGCCCTCGCGCCACCAAAAAGCCCAATGGTTTTGCGCCAACGCCAGCCCATGTTAGCAGCCTAGCTTCCGAACGAAAAAGCAAATTCAGCCATCGCCATTCAGTCGACTATCCAGCCGAACAATTTGGACAGCAGCGATTTTTGAGGCGGGCGCTGGCTCGGTTGCTGCGACATCTTCGTATAGCGCGGCGGGGCTTGCCATGTGGGAGATGGTTGGCTGCGTGGAATGGTTGCGCCTGTACCCCCTACGCTGGTTGGCGATGAGCCGCTCTTCCCCCTAATTTTTCCCAGAAGTTCTTGGTTGGCCGTGGTTGGCTTCGTCGCTACCGGCAGCGGTGCTGGCTGAGATGGCGTAAGCGTGGCATTTTGCACCACTGTATTGGTTCGGGGCTGCCTAACCACTGGGCTCGCCGAGGTTGTTCCTTTGATACGCGACAGCGTATCAAGATTGCCATTGACTGGCGTATTTGTAACTGAGGCATCTTCTTTCGCAAGTCCGAGCCGCCAACTAGCTTCCGACTCGCTCAATGTTGTCACCTGCCCCGCGGAGGAAATACTTATGGATACATTGGACGAATTACCGAAACCGTTGCTAAATCGAGGCTCCATCAGCCCAACGACGCTCAACCAGCGGCCCACCCATGACGTGCTTGGGCAGTCTTGAATTGCAGCGATGCCATCGTGCCAAATTGAAACTTTGAACACGTGCCCGCGCCAGTCGCTGAAATTCACAAAAATGTAGGGCTTACCATTTTTATCAACACTCTGTTTGACGTTGGTTATACGGCCGATGACTTCCACCTTATCCCCAACGAGTTGGAGGCAGGCGCTGAAATCGACGGCGGAAAGGACTGAATATGCACCGACATAGCCAAGCTTGGCTTTGCCGGGCTGTAAAGTTCCGGAAAGCTTAATGTCGGTACTTGCCGCGTACTTCCCAGTGAGAAAATCTGACAGGCTGGGAATGTTGCTGTATGGGGACGAGCAAATGGATGCAAACTTCCTTGCTTCTTCTTGCAACTGACTATTCGCGGACAACAGCGAAAACGCCTTCGAGGACCCAGGGTCCAAAAAATCATTAGACCGGAAAATGATGGCGGTTATTTCCGAGTTGGTCTTCTTCCACAGGGCGCCATCAACCCGTAGAGCCTTCACAGCAAATATCAGACTGATAAACGAAAATCTGTCCAAATTCGCATCAAATGGGTTTACCGACTTTCGCTCAACGTGCTGAAAATTGACCTGGCCTAACTCTGAACTACCTAGGTGTCGTATGTCATCGACATACATGCCATCGTAATCAATGAGCTGTAGCGACAGGCCACCGTCGGAAACCATCAAATTGTCTGGTTGCACATCGCCATGTGCAATGCCTACGCTTTCCAGATAGGTCGCAAGGGTAGATAGTGCATTGGTCAGCCTAAGCAAGGCCTGAGGGTTTTGATGGTTGGTTTCTAGAAACGTCCCGAGTGTTTCACCCTTGGCCCACGCCATTTTCACCACGGGATAGCCTTGCCCATCCACCTTGATGCCGTGGGGTTGAAAACTAAAATCTAAAAAGTATGATGATTTGAGAAGCGCAAGCTTCTTCGAAATGGATTCATATCGCTTCTCAAGCCCCTTGGCTTCGCGATGGAAACAGCGAACGGCATACTTTTTTGAGCCGTTGCTGAGGGTGTACGTCAGAGCGAATCCGCCGCTGATCGCCAGTGGCAGGCCCAGCCCCGATTTGGCAACGGCGCAACTTTTCAGCTCAGGATCAGCCAACAGCCGAGCATGAAGTTGAAATGCCTGGTTGTACTGCTCTAAGGATGGATAAGGCATCGTCGCCCTAAAGGGAAAGAGCTATCACCGTGGAGTCATCGACCCGCATTCGTTTGAGTTGGCGTTGCACCACGACAATGCGCTCCAACCCTTCGGCCGACAGTAACTCATCCCATTTCGAGACGCCGGATTCCTCCAACGCCAATCGAAGCGCCCATTCGCCAATGGCATCCGACATGCAAAAGACTCGGGGAGAGGCCAATCCCTCCAAATTGAACGTATGGGTTCGGTTCGCGGGAAACACATCCTCGCTCGCAAACTGATTCAATTCATGCAACGTCGAGAGCAGCGTTGGCCGTTGCTTGAATAGCCCCGGATCCGTGAACGGCCAGGAATCGATCAGCTTTCCGTCGTCAGTCAAGAACGCTATGCAGTCGCCCACCGCAAGAACCTCGACCGTGTTTGCTTCGACGTTGCGCGTGATGCCCAACAAAGTCGCGAAGCTCCCCCGCTCAAAAGCGGCCTGCTTAGACCATGACATGTTCGCGACATCATGCGAAGCGGCATATGCGTCTACAGCTTGCTTGACCCAATCGGACGTCAAGCAAGGATGAGCCACGTACTTTTCGGCGAGCATCGCCGCCCAAAGCCGCGAGTCATAGGATTCGCTTGCTCCATCGCAAAGCGCAATGACCAAACCATCCACAGAAACAGCGTACTTGTCTTCGTTCGATTCGGGCTCGCCAATATCCTTAGGACAAGTCCCGATGAAGTCGCACTTCATCGTGCTGCTCAGCGCAATTGGGAAGCTCTTGTTCCGATGTCAAAGAAATCAACCAGCTCTGCCGCTTCCGCATTGAACATGAAGCCCCTTGACTCGCCGTTGACCGCGTGCCCTTTTTCTTGAGCGAAATTCAACAGGTGAGGCGGCAAGTGGCTCGACATCCTGAATAGCATCTTGGAATAGCTGTCAGGCAAATTGGACTCGTCGCTAGGGAAACGTGTGGGTTCATTGCCCAATGAGCTCACATGGATGTTGAGTACCAGCACTTCGCCGTCGTTCGTACGAATCTGTCCAAGATGAACCGCGATTTCTTCCGGATCGCCATCTGTCGATTGGCCATCGGTAACATGCAGAATGGTAGGCGGATAGCAATCTGGGTGTGCGTCGCACCAGCCAACCAAATCCTCGGCAGCTTTTGTGAGAGCGGCTCGCATCGGCGTGCCACCGCTTGCCCTTGGTTCAAACCAAACTGGGAATTTCACGCTGGTTTCGACGACGCCTCCGGCTCCGTCATCCATTTTGCGTTTGCGGTCTTCCACGCGCACGGGATTTTGCTCAATGGCAGAGATTGGACTTAGCGTATTCGCGCCCAATGGGCCAGAGAATCCGTTTGAAACGCCAGTGTCCCCGTAGCCAATGACGCCCACTTCAAAGTAGTCCCTAACGCCTTCGGATTTGGTGCATCGGGTAATCAGATTCATCAATGTGCGGTTCAGCGCATCGGCGACGAAGTCAGCCTTTGACTTCCCCGACGACATCTTGTCCTGCATTGATCCTGACTGGTCTACGACGAACAAGAATGCCGTTGGACTGGTTCTGCTGATTTGTGCCTCATATGCCATTTCTCGTCCCCCGTTACGATTGATCCACAAAATTGACTCATTGAGCTAAGGCTCTTATCGTCCTGCGAGGCCCGATGGCAAAGGATGATACAGCGGCAACGACGGCGGAGTGCCGCTAATTGGAGCGCCGCCAATGCCAATCACCGCCACGCTGTCCGGTCGCGCAGTTCCGACTAGCAGTGCGGTCACGTTGATTCAGCACTCGGCGGCCAACCTGAACATCCACCTGCACTGCCTGGTGCCGGACGACGTGTACCGGCGCACGGACGGCGAGCCGGTCTTTGTGGAAGTACCCGCGCCGACCGACGAGGCGCTGCTGGTCAAGCGGGTCTTTTCGATCTACCTTGAGCAGTGCCCGAACTGTGGCGGTGAACTGACAATCATTGCTCCTACGAGCCTGACTTTGACAACGCTGGCTGGCGCCAGCCTCAATATCGCCATGTGAAATGGACAACCTCCGCAACGGAGGGACAAGCACCCGCAGCAGTACTCACCTGTTGTGCAGGGACTGGCGATGTCCCGCTCGTAGTTGAAGGTTGAGGTTGGTGGTTGAAGTCCTCAGGTCCTACAGAATGTGGGTTCTGACATCAACAACCGCAAGCTAAGAAAGCTCAACCACCATGAAACAGTCTATAGCCAAACTGCAGGTCGCCAACAAGTCTGACATCGCCCGATTGACCGCGCAGCCTCTGTTTGCGCCTAGAAATTTGCTGTTGCATGGAAACTGTTTGCTGTAAATACGGTAAGGGGATCGTCACGCAATAGTTAGAAAATGGACAGTAGACTGCAAGTGCATCCCGATGGCCTAGGCACCACCTTGGTACCCCCATGCCAGGGAGAAAAGCAATTGTCCGTCTCGACTGAACAATGATTTTTCCGGCAGATTGGGCGCCATATGGGGTTGGCGCAACGTCTGTAACGGCTGCGCAAAACCAGACGTTACAGGCGAAACCCGCATGGGCATTGGGTTGTACGCTTGTAACGCGTGTAACGGCGGAAAAAATCAATGCTGACCTTTAAACCACCGGGGCGGCAGAGACCACATCTTGGTGCCCTCCAGCCGCACCTTGACCTGCCCCAACTTTCCCGACATTCCTGCCAGCGACTGATTGGCATGGGCATCATGTCGGGCCTACCGCCGCATAATCGCTTTGCACCAGATAGGCCGGGCCTAATTACCCTGATCGAAAAGCGGGAACCTTCACCCGCCTGCTGGTGCGCCTTTTTGAAGCGATACCTTGAAGGGCTGCGTATGGCTCCGAACGACCTATTGAAGCGATACCTTGAAGGGGCGCGTAAGGCGCTGAATGAAGGTAAGCCCACGCAGGATAAAGCGGACAAGCTCCGGAAGGAGCGCGCGCTCAATCAACGACGCCGGGCAGCCAGCTCCTCGCGAGATATGGAATACAGTGGGTCGCGCGAAACTTATAGCCCACCATCAGACTTCCCGCTTCAGTCTTGCGATTTCCAAAACTGGACGAAGTTCGATTCGTTGCCGATTGAGCGGGCGTGCTTTGTCTTGCTAGGATTCAAGCCACCACCCTTGGATTGCCTAATTTTTGAGCAAAACAGGTTCGACCCGTCGCCACCGCCGACTTGGGATCGACCGCCGGAGTACGACAACGTTCTTGGCCCCCTTCGCTCAAGCATTGCGCATGGCAATATTCAGGTCCATAAAATCGACGACGGGCAACACGAAACACAACAAGTGTGTTGGCCTGAACTGATTCGTTGGGCAAGGTCGAAGAGCTATCCAATTCCGCCAGCGCTTGAGGACATCGTTGCCAAGATGGAACCTGTTGCTGTGGCAGGAGGAGCCAGCCATAGTGCGCCGGAACTTCCGCCAGACATCGACAACAAGCCTCAAGGTGCGTCAGCACAGAAAACCGGGGGTATGCCCGTGGAAACCCAGACGCAGCGACAAGACCGCCGCCTTCAAGCATGTATTGATGCTGGCCTGCCGATGAACACCAAGGCCGCACTATCGCGCCTGCCCGATGGCGTTGGCGCTGTTGCAGGCAGCGAAGGCGTGACAAGGCAGACATTCTCAACTGACGTAAAAGCCGCATTGAAGCGCCGCGAAGTTGCAAGCTGTGAACGCGGAACTGTGCACCGCGCCTGATGCAAGCCTCTGCATTTACTTGCATTTGACAAGGGGGTTTCATTGGTGAATTGAAGTTGCAGGCAAGTTGCAGTTTGCCTGCATGGATATGCAAGATAAGTAATTCATATCGCTGAGCCTTTTCAGTGATACCGGATTACAAATCTATGCAAACCGCTACCCCGACCTTCACCCCCCTGGCGCAAGAGCAACGCACGCACGTTGACACTGCCGCCGCCGCGCACTACATGAACCGCCGCCCGCAGACCTTGAGAGGTTGGCATTGCCACGGAGCGTTCCCCACTGATGGCTTGCGCCCGTTGTCGCTGAATGGCCGTTTGGCCTGGATCGGTTCGGCAATCAAAGCAGCGATGGGAGTTCAATAATGAACATTTCCTACACAAACGAAAGCCCACTGGCAGGTGGGCAATTCGTAGAACAAACCAAAGTATCTAAGGCTTCGTTAATAAATAAGTTGTTCAATATTTCGTAATCGGATATTCTCCGATGCATGGAAATTGATTCGCCAGTTGGTCAACGTTGGAATGTGATGCGCGAAGCGCTTGATGAGCGTCAAAGGCGACTACTGGTTGGCATAGAGGCCAAGGTTTTGGGTCGCGGAGGCGTCTCTGCTGTCGCAGTGGCCACTGGTGTCTCGCGCACCACCATCGCAGCAGGGATCCAAGAAATCGAGGCCATGATGTCGAGCGATGTCGGCGCAGCAGCCCCACTGCAGACTGGCACGCGCCAGGCTGGTGCGGGACGTAAAAGGATCGAGACCAAGGATCTCACCTTGTTGCCCGACTTGTTGGCGCTGGTGGACTCAAGCACTCGAGGTGACCCAGAGTCCCCCTTGCGCTGGACTTGCAAAAGCCTGCGCAATTTGGCCGATGAACTCAAGGCAAAAGGTCACACGGTCAGCCATGTCGTGGTGGGTAAGCTGCTGAAGCAGCAGGACTACAGCCTGCAGGGCAATGTCAAGGTGCTGGAAGGCAATCAAAGTCCGGACCGTAACGCCCAGTTTGAGCATATCAACGCCTCGGTGGCAGCGGCCCTGCAGGCCAACCAGCCTGTGATTTCGGTGGACACGAAGAAGAAGGAACTGGTGGGGGCCTACAAGAACGCTGGCCAAGAGTGGCTCCCAAGCGGCGAACCCGTCAAAGTCAAGGTTCACGACTTCATCGACAAAGTGCTCGGGCGTGCCAATCCGTATGGTGTCTATGACATCGGTGCTGATGAAGCTTGGGTCGGCGTTGGCACGGACCATGACACCTCGGCCTTCGCGGTGCAAACCATTCGGCGGTGGTGGTTCAGCATGGGGGTTCAGCGTTACCCGCAGGCCAAACAATTGGTCATCACTGCCGATGGTGGTGGCAGCAATGGGCATCGTGTACGCCTGTGGAAACTAGAGCTCAGTCGGCTCGCTCAAGAGATTGGCCTGGACATTCAGGTCCATCACTTTCCACCAGGCACCAGCAAGTGGAACAAGATCGAGCACCGCTTGTTCTCGTTCATCACGATGAATTGGCGTGGGACGCCGCTGATCAGCCATGAGGTCATCGTTAACTTGATTGCCAGCACCAAGACGCGCAGCGGATTGAAGGTACGAGCCGAGCTCGACACCGCCGAATACCCTAAGGGGCTGGTCATCTCAGATGCAGTCCTTGCCACAGTCAACATCGAGCGTGACGCGTTTCACGGCGACTGGAATTACTGCATTCGTTCAGACTAATTTGACTAACTTATTTAATAACAGTTCCTTAGCCGCGCGGTAGAC
>Ga0209390_10005800_pt1 | contig 17103 bp, 24 predicted proteins | sample BON01_FD_187212 | JGI IMG/M metagenome (GOLD analysis project Ga0209390, IMG submission 187212) | Freshwater microbial communities from Lake Bonney liftoff mats and glacier meltwater in Antarctica - BON-01 (SPAdes) (version 2) | ecosystem: Environmental > Aquatic > Freshwater > Ice > Glacier...
CAGCGGATCCACGGACAACGTGACCGTCTCAAACAAATGTAAAGGGGGTTGGACGTCAAACCTACCCGGGGACAAATCTTGGTCCTTTAATAACACAAGTTACGCGCAAAAAACACCAGCGGCCGGACAATTGAGTCAAGAGGAAGTTTTTGAGCTTTGGAAAGATTCCACCGTTGGACAATGGAAATTGGAAAGTATCACGGCCGACGAGTATTTGCGTATCGGCGACGGTTATATTTCGGACCTAGGCGAGACAGCGGACAGCGGCGACTATTTACAATTTAATCTTACCGTTACAGGAAACGGTGAGGTTAACAATGTGATAGGGACCTAAAAAAAACAACTATGAGCACACGACTAAGGATTAACATTGGAGGCAAAGAGATACCCGTTTGGTTTAATAACTTTTCAAAAGTTGAGATAGCAAAAAACCTATTGAAATCAAACGGGAATTTCCCAGCCAAACCCCAAGAAATTGAGTTGATTTTGGCAATTGAAAAAATGTCCAACGAAAGCCATTTATTACTAATGCGCGAAATACTTTGGGCGGGTATCATTGGCCATTGTAACGGCAACGACGAAATAAACGAATTTAGCCGCAAGGGTATTTCGATATTGATCGCCGAGGCACTCAATGACGACCTAATAAGTGTTTGGATGGCCTTTTTGGAGTCGATAGGAATGAACTTGGACAAAGTTGGAAACGACGAAACCGAGGCAAGCAATATCGGCGATAAAAAAAAAGCGACGTCCTAACATGGGACGAGACTTTGGCGCTCGCCTTTGGTGAGCTTGGATTGAGTCCAAAAGAATTCTATTGTATGACCCCGGCTGAATTTGCTTTGATGATACGAGGGTATAACAATCTAAATTGGAAAAAATGGAGCCAAACGCGCCTAATTGCCTATACAACATTTGCAATGACCCCTCGAAAAAAAGGCAAATCTATACCGAGTATTTTTCGATGGATGCCATTGCCGACCGATAAGCAAAACAACGTCAATATCGAACAATCAAAAATGAAAGCCGTATTTGAGGCGCTAAAATTAAAAAACCATGGAAGATGAATTAAGGGTAAAAATTACGGGCGACGTTGCCGACCTAAAAAAATCCATGACCGAGGCACAAAGAACTTTTGACAGCTTATCCAATAAGGCAAAGGAACTACAAAACGACCTCGCCCAAAACACCACTATAACGAACGGCTATGAAAAAGCCATGGAAAATCTAAACCGGGAATTTAAAGCCGGGTTGATAGATCAAAAAAATTACTCGAAAGGACTTGAGCGGCTTAAGCGTGACGAAAGGGAAACCGAAATTGAGACAAAAAGATTAAGGGCCGAGCTCTTAAAGGTTTCAAAAGCTCAAAAAGATCTCGCCGCCGTCAGCCCTAAGCTCAACGTGTCTATGGGAAACCAAGCCAAAGCCACAAGCGGCGCCCAAAATACTATGATGGAATTTAGCCGGGTAATGCAAGATGCACCGTTCGGGATCCAAGGCGTTGGGAACAACATTACGCAATTGGTGACCAACTTTGGGTATTTGACAAAATCGGCCGGGGGCGCTAAAGCTGCCTTTAAGGTTTTGATCTCTTCCTTTGCCGGACCCGCCGGAATTATATTTGCTGTCTCAACGGCCGTCACTCTATTCACCGTATTTGGGTCGGCCATGTTCAAAAGCTCGACCGAGGCCGAAAAGCTGGCGAAAAAAACCGAGGACGCCGCCGAGGCAATTAAAAAATACGAGGACAGTTTGGGCGGGGTCGACAAAGCAAGGCTAGAGGGGAATAAATCGGCGGCCGAGGAATTAGTAAGCTTAACCCTTTTGCGATCTCAAATCGAAAATACAAACCTTTCCCAAGAGGAAAGATTGGACGCCATAAAAAAGCTTCAAAAAGAATTTCCCGGCTACTTTGAAAACGTCAAGAGCGAGGAACTATTAAACGGCCAAGCGGCAAGCTCTTATGATAAATTAACAAACTCTATATTAAAGCGCGCCAAAGCCACGGCGGCGACGGATCTTTTGGTTGAAAATGCAAAAAAAGAGATTGCATTAAAGCAACAATTATCAGAAGTCGAGGCCGGGATTTTGGCCAACGAGGAAAAAAAGACAAAGGCCCGGGACGCTTTCGCCAAGTCTACAAAAGAGGCGGCAAGTATAGGCGGCAATGTTTCGGCAAATGCATACGTCAAAACCATTGCGGCCGAAAACGATCTACTTGAGGATCAAATTAAGATTAAAAAGGACCTTGACGCTATCGAATTGCAAAACGTAGAGTTGAGCAAATTTGTTACTCAAAACGTAATTGTAGAGCCGGAAATTAAGGACATTAAAGGAGCAAAAAAAGCATTTGACAGCCTAGAGAAAAAAGCCCGGGACAACAAAAAGATAATCGACAACATAAACAAGGGGTTATTTTTAGCCGAAAGTGAAGAGGTACGGTTTAAGTTGGAAGAGGTCGAAAAAATATATGAGGCGTCCGGGGCTAGAATAGAGGCCGATGCAAAAGGGCATAAATTCGAGCTCGACACCGACGAGGCGTTTTTAAAGATCGTAGCTTATGAGGAAAAATTGGCCGAGATAAAAAAGGCTTTCGGCGAGGAAAATTATAATATTGCCTTGACGCTGCCAACGGATCAACTAGATCAATTCGTTGCAAAGTTGACGGCCTCAAAGATTGTGGCCGATGCCTCAACGAAAGCCATTACGACCGTATTTGACAACATGGGCCAAGCATTAATAAGAAATGCCGACGAGTCCGGGAGCGCCCTAGAACGTTTCACGGCCTCGCTTGCCGCCTCGGTGCTACAAATTATGGCAACTTATTTGAGCCAGTCGATCGCGGCCGCTATTGCGGGCGGGTCGAGCTCGGGCGCGGCAACGGGTCCCGGCGCCGTTGTGGCCATGCCGGTAATGATTGCCGGACTTGTGGCCGCCGTAATTGGCGCCTTTGCTGCAATACCTAAATTTGCTCAAGGGGGTATTATGGGCGGATCAACTTTTAACGGCGATAATTTATTGGCCCGGCTAAATCCGTCCGAAATGGTATTGACCAATAGGCAACAAGCCAATTTATTCAACGTCCTTAACGGATCATTACGCAAGAACTCGGCCCAAAATAGCGGACCAATAGAAATTCAAGGCACTTTGAGCGGACAAGATATGCTATTGAGCAACGCAAGATCGAGCCGAAATAATAAACGTTTTAACGGTTAAATATGGCATATACAGAAAAATATTATATCAGTTATTGTGATTCTTTTGGGGTCCCTTGTCGGCTGTCTATCTTAGAAAATGAATATGTAGGTGGGGCGATAGAGTTGACCGGGCAGAAATTGCCATTTGAAAAAGTATACGCCGGGACGAGCGACTTTAAATTTGAGCCGATCCGACCAAGTCAGGGCGTATGCTCGATAGTATTTGGAGACGGTACCGGGGCGGATCTTGACGAACTTTGGACAGCGGACGAAAGGAAGTTTAAAGTTGAGCATTTTATTGACTCGGTTTTGGATTGGACCGGGTACGTTATACCCAACGGATTTCAATATAATCTAAAGGGCGGACTATACCCGGGACAATTAGTGGCAACGGATGGCCTAAGCACTTTAGAAAATTTGCCTTTCCTCTATAACGACGGCGACGCGTATGGAACGCAAGACTTGACGTATAATAACGGCTTTGAATTTCCTTGGGTATTGATGGCCACCGAGATATTAAGGAAATTGGATCTAGATCTTAATACCTGGATCGCGGTCGACGTATACGAAAAATCTATGGACCCTTTGGCGGGCGACAACAGGAACGCCGACCCATTGGCCACAAGTTACGGAAATGTAAAGACTTACATAAACGACACCCAGCGCAAAGACATTCCTTATTGGAAAGATGCAAACGAGGTAATGAATTGCTTTGACGTAATGCAAAACCTTTGCTATTTATTTGGGGCCAAGGTATATCAAAATAAGGGCGTTTGGCGTATCAAAAGGATAAACGTTGACGCCGATTATGGCGCGGGCGATACTCAAAGATATTGGCGAAAATACAATACTCTATCAGTCTATTTAGGGCGCGAAACCGTCAACAATGAAATAACCATACCTTGCGCGACGGTCGACAAATCAATGATCGGATCAAGCCATTTGGTATCTATGGACGACGTATACGGGGCATTTAGGATAAATTATAAATTCCAATTACTAAGGATAGGAGACAGCCCAATAAGCCTAATCCCGAACGGAGATTTTTCTATATTTGATAACTCGTCAAAGTTGGCCGCGCCCGAGGGTTGGTTTCGATGGCGAGACGGCAATAATTGGCACATGGGATTAAAGCCCGTCGATATTTCGGCCGAAAGTCCCGGAGGTTATACGACCGGAATAGTTTTGGGCGATCAAGTTCCCGCTTTGGGTACGTCAAAAATCGATAGCGCCGCGAGGCGTTGGAACTCGATAAGGGCAATCGACGAGATAGGAGTCACGAAAGGGGACGTTTTATATTGGAATATGTGGTTGAAATCGGTTAATTATATACCCAATAATAATATGTTTGGGGTAATGTTTCGGATTCAATTAAAGGGGGGCAATGGAGAAAATTATTTTTTGCAGAACGTAACCGACGTAAAAAAAAAGAGTTTTAAAGAACTAGGTTGGCGAAAGGACGACACGGACGAGGGAACGAAAGGCGATACTTTTATTAATATTGCCGCGCATATGGGCGAGGGTTGGAACGACGCAGATAACGAGGTTTACAAATGGCGCGAGTTTAAATTAATATTAGACGAGGTCCCGGAATCGGGATCATTGATATTTGACATTCACGGACTCGCAAAAGTATACGGAAAGTCAACCGACCATTTCCCAAAATTTCAAACAAATTACGCCGTCGGACCTAGAAAAAAATTCCACCCTTATTACCCTGTCAAGGATTTTATTGACGAGGGCGGCCCGGTCGGCCGAGTGTTAATGACGGGCCTTGAGCTTGGCCGTATACCGGATCCCGGCGAGTTTGCCGAAAGTCAGGATTTTGTATATGAAAATGCGGACAATTATAGCCTTGAGGTCAAGCCGATCGAGGTCCTTAATGGTGACGTATTGGACCCCCAGCACACAAGCCGTATAATTGTACCCAGCAACGTAAGCGATTTTAAAAACTTTTGGGACACTATCGATAATAAATACGGGGGGGGCTCTTTAGGGCTCATTACTTGTAAAAGTATAATGAACTTATACATTAAGCCATTTATGATCCTTGACGGGAACATAAAGGCCCAAGGCATAGACATTGACACGAGATTTGAGTTTGAGGCCATACCGGGGCGATTCTTTGCGATACAAAGGGGCACTTTTGACCAAAAAAACAATTACTTGAGCGGCGCCACTTTTTACGAGGTAAGCGATATCGCGATTGCGCCGGGAGGTTTTGAGGGCGAAAATACCATTGAACCCGTATTCATAATGTCAGGCCGGAGCCGTTGCGTACAAGAGGACAATTTAAACACGGGGTTTTTGGAAGTCGAATATGTAGACACAAACCAAAATAGTGAAACTTTTGGGGAAAATTATTGGATCCATGTATTTACAACTAATTTGGAATACTGCCCGATCGGCGAGCCGGACCGATATCTTTGGGGTACGGACGACGTATCATTGGACTACAATAATTTAACAAATAACCCGTTTTTTATAGATCCGGACAATGACAAGTCAATAAGCGTCGAATTTAGCAACCCCGGAGGCGAGTATATTTATTTCATGCACTTGGGCAGCTTGGGAGTCGTAGAGGGCGTTAATACCGAGGCGCAAGCCGAAATTATAAGCGATTTTCAATACTTGACGGATATCACTATAAATGGCTATCTTTACAGGGTGCTTAGACAAAATTACATTACGACCCAATTCGAAAACTTATCGATTAACTTTATATTTCAATAATAATGCCGCAAGATATAATAAGTCAATTCACAAGAAAATACAACGCGCCAATTGAGACGGCAAGAGCTGTCACAAGTATCGCGCTAAGGGACTCTATATTAAGCTCAATTCGCTGGGCCGGGATGCTCGTATATGTTGTCAACGAGCAAACGACATACGAGCTTAGAGGAGGGATCGACAATACCGATTGGGAGCCGCTGACGGGGTTATCGGACGCCCCCGAGGACGGGCAATATTATGTCCGAAAGGATGCCGCTTGGGAATTATTGCCCGCCTCTTTAACGCCTATTTATGGGACATTTACGCCCGTATTGACGGACTTGGGCGGCGGTGGTACTTATTCAGTCGGGACCGTAAGCGCCAATTACGCAAAACTTGGAAAGCTTGTATTTTTTACCGTTACATTGGGCACCATATCGACCACCGGAGCGCCGAGCGGCGGGCTAGTAATTACGGGGCTCCCTTTTGTATCATTGGCCGGGTCCGCAAATACATCATTTCCTATTAGTTGGTTTAGGCTGTCAAACGCCTCGGACTCAAACCTAAATAAAATAGGGGCGTATATTGGGCAAGGATCGGCGACATTGATTTTTACAAATAAAGTAGGGGCGTTAACCTCTATAACATTTACAAGCCCGGGGGCAATCCAAGTCTCGGGCACTTACTTAACAGACTAATTATGCCGCAAATAGCAATTAGCCAATTTGATCGTAAATATCCACTACCTATCGAAACGAATAGGCAATTTTTAACTATCACGTTAAGAAATGCATTGCCTATTGATGTACGTTGGGAGGGTATGATTGTATATTGTAAAGATACTCAATTATCTTACCAGCTCAAGGGAGGCCTAAACAATACTTTTTGGGAAAATCTTGGCGACCTTGTAAACGTTGCCGTAATTGATGACCTTGACAGCACAAGCCCAACGGACGCCCTTAGCGCCAACCAAGGGCGAGTTTTAAAAGCTCTTATCGATGGTCTACCGCTTGACGTTAATTGGGGCGATATTGGCGGCACGTTGTCAGCTCAAACCGATTTACAAAGCGCCCTAAACGGCAAAGAGCCGACATTTAGCAAAAACACGGGATTTAATAAGAATTTCGGCACCACAGCCGGGACGGTAAGCGAGGGAAATCATACGCACACATTTGCAAGTTTGACAGCAAAACCGACCACGATTGCCGGGTATGGGATAACGGATTATAATAGCTTAGGGGATGCCCGTTGGCTTAAAAGGACGACGGACACTTTGACGGGCGACTTAACAGTGACAGGCTTAGGTACTTTTGGGGGCAGTGTTACGGGAACAGGCGGCACGGCGTTTAAGGCCGTTGGTAGTTCTTCGGGAACGTCAAATACTACTGTATATGGCCTCTACGAGTCAAATGGGTCGACATTACAGGGTTATCTTGGTTTTCCAAGTAGCGGTAGCTCTGATATGTTTTTATATAATGGTGTAGGAGCTAATTACTTAAGGTTAATGGCCTCCGGTGGTGCAGACGGATTATTTTACAACTGGTCAGGAGGCTCTGGTAAGGTGTGGCATGCAGGTAATGACGGCTCTGGCTCAGGTCTTGATGCAGATGTATTGAGGGGTGTACATTGGGGAAATGTTAATGTAGATATTATATCTTCTGGAAAAATAACGGCCGCGGCATACAAAACGACCAATTGGGAAATTATCGAAACGTCCGGCGTACTACAATTTAAATATAGCGGCGTTATTAAATTTGAATTTAATAGCTCGGGAATAGCGGACGCGGCGAGCGATTGGAAACTAGGACTATAAAAGATGGCAGTACCTGACAATTATAACTTTAATTTAACAGACGTAAAAAGCAACGTCACGGGCTCGCCCAATAGTTTGAGCGCGGCATTTGCCGCCGCGACACCCATAGCATTTGACGGCGCTTATTCAGGTGCAAAAAATAGTTTACGTAACTTTAGGAACTATAACGAGGGCGGCGGCAATACGTTGACAATGGCCGACTCATATTTGACCCTTAACGGCACCGCGGGCGCAAGTATCGAGGACGTTACGTCAAATACAAGTTGGGAGGCGTCCGTCGATAGTGGAGGCCCTTGGCTGTCCGTGTCGTCGTCAACGGGCACGGGTAACGGGTCTTTTGGGTTTTTTAGAACAAAGAACAACGGCCCCGGGCTAAGGTCCGGTACCATCAAACTTGTATCAACGGCCGGATCGCCCGTAATAACTCGGTATTTGATCATAGATCAAGAAGAGTTTATTTAGTAAGAAAAAACTTTAACTTTCTACCCTTAAATATATGTCTTATTTTAGCAAAATGGTAAAAGCAAATTTAGAATTGATCCACTCGGGCGCGATTTCCGAACGGCTTTGGGCGTCTTTGGCCCTTTCTTTTGCCTTTAGTCCCTTTGCGATTGTGCTAGATCCGATCATTGATTGGTATTTTCATAATTATTCTTATATCGCTTTTGTCTTTGTAGCAATAATTTTCGATCATGCTTTGGGGACTTGGGTACATGGATTGATTAAACGCGATTTTTCAATAAAAAAGAATATAATTGGATTTTTCACAAAGACCGTTCTTGTAATAATAGTGGGTATAATCGTAGAGGGTATGACGGAAATAATGGTACATGACAATATTATAAAGGATTATTTTTCTTTGATCGCCCGGCTAATGGTATTTATTTACCCGGCCGGATCCGCTTTGATGAATTGTGCCGTAATAACAAACGGGAAATTCCCGCCTATTGGGTTTATGGAGCGTATGAAAAACTTTAACAAGGACCTCAGTATTAATAATTTTAAAGAGGAGAAAAACGAACAAAATATAAATCATCATGAAGATTAAATATTTAGTAATCCATTGCACGGCCACGCCCGAGGGCAGGAAAGTAACCAAACAAGACATTGAGCGTTGGCACCTTAAGGAGAGGGGTTGGTCCCGGGTAGGTTATAGCGACCTTATCCATTTGGACGGAACCATTGAAAATTTGATACCTTACAACGACGACGACGTTGTGGACCCATGGGAAATTAGCAACGGGGCGAGTGGTTATAATTCCATTTCAAGGCATATCGTTTATGTAGGGGGCACCGAAAAAAATGACATTAACAAGGCCAAGGACACCCGGACGACCGCCCAAAAACAATCGTTGGCCGAGATAGTACAATACTTTGTTTGCCAATACCCAAATATTAAAGTTATCGGACACAATGAAATATCAATGAAAAGCTGTCCAAGTTACGACGTAAAACGTTGGCTTTTGTCTCTTGGAATATCAACTAAAAATGTAGGGGTATGATACAAAAAATATTAATAGGAGCCGTTTTAATAATGGCCGGGGCAATCGTTTTCCAATATTACACCATACAACGGGAACGAAACGACCATAAGGAGGCCCAAAATAAGACGCTCAACAAGATAATAGAGTCAAGGGCGGCCATTATTGACAGCGTGCAAAAAAAGTCCTTAAAAGAGGCTCAAAACGCCCAAGAGCAAATAAATGAATTAAAACAATATAGTAATAACCTTTTGACCCGTGTTAGAAATTATGAGAAAAATCCTAATTATGATATTGATTTTTTGGCCGCTTTTGACATTATCACAAAAAGCGAGTATAAACCCGGCCAATGAAACCGTAATACTCGACAAAGAGAAATCGATCGACGTTGCCAAGATAATAAAAAACGAAACCGAGCTAAGGAGGCGTACAAATGAATTAGAGGCCCATTTGGAGGCCTTAAATGATAGTATCAATACTTTAACGGCCAAACTAAGCGGCTCGATCGAAAAGCTCATAAGGTTTGCCGGGATCATTGCCGAGCAACAAAAAGAAATTAACGACCTAAACGCCCAACGGTTTGACGTTGTCACGTCGGCGGCCGAGGGCAATAAGGGACTATACTTGTACAACTCGATAGGAGCGGCCCCAAGCGGCGAAAGGACTTATGATATCGGTTTATCTTTGATAAGGTCCAAAACGATGTACACGGCCACCGTTGACCCCTTGAGCGGGGGCGGGCTGGCTTTTCGATTAGGGATTGGTCTTAAGTTGTTTTAATTTATTGCCTTTAAGATTTCCTGTATTAATCGAGATATTATTATACTCCTTTAATTTTAATCTAATATAATCGATTTGCTTTTGAGTTAAATTCATGATCTTTATTATTATCGTTTGTCAAATCTACAAAACTTTAGTACAATAAAAAAATAATTTTATGTTAAAGTTTTATTTGTTATATTTGCATATCTCATAATTATCTATTATTGTTTATTGGTTATTAATTTAAAAGCCCCTTTGTCGAGGGGCTTTTTTTATTAGATATTTTCCAACATTTCTAAATGTTTTCTATTTAGGGCCATAATGTGGCCGCGAACGGCCTCTATCATTTCTTGTTGTTTTCTAGGACCTTTTAAAAATATGGCCTCGGCCATTTTCTCGGCCTCCAATAAATGGGCCTCTTTTGGTATTAGCGTCATATCGTAGTATGTATTAATTAAATAGTCTATCATATAGCCATTTTGGAATTGTAACGGTGCCCGCCTCGCTGTCAAAGCTAGATAGGGACTTTGGAAACCATTTGGCACCGTGCCAAGAGCCCAGGCCGATTCCCTTTGCTGTGAGCAAGTGCCAGGCCGTATTTGTCTCGGACCATGGATCCGGGCAAACCTCAATAGTTACCTTTTCCATTATTCGACAATTATTTGCAAGGTCGTGTTTTCGGCGTCCCGGTCAACTAGCTCAACGAATAATTCAATATCTTTTTCGTTGGCCCATTCGAGTACCTTGGCCCAATTCTTTTTATCGATCATGGACGCCTCGATCCTAAGTATTTTTAAGTCCTTGAGCATTGCGTTACCAATTTCCATACCCGTGATCAAGTTTGTCGCCGTGTTTTGTTGGTCCTTTGAGAATGGGAGGCCCTTATACATGAAAGATTCTTTTTCGACGTCGTAAACTAGCTCTTTTACGGGTATTGCCTCACTAATTGCGGCGGCCTTGCTGGCTCTTAATTTTTCGATTGCCTCGCTATCCGTTTCAATTTCCTTTTCGAGCTCTTCAATTTCAAGATCGATAAGCTTTCCGGCTTTTGCGGATTTTATTTTTTCGTTCTCGGTATTGGCTGTCTTAAGCTTTTCAGTTAATTTGTCCCGGTCCTCTTTTGGATAGTGCATATTTTGAGGATCACCGACCCAAGCCTTTCCCTGTCTTATTTTATCCTTGAGTATTTCGACCTCTTCCAACAGCTCTTTAACTCGCCCCTCGGTTGTCAATATGCCTCTTTCGACTCGGTCATAAGTTTCGACCTTTTCCTTTTGCTCGGCAATTTCCTCACTCAACTTAACTATATCGATAATAGGTTTGTCCGCGTCCGTCGCGTCATAATACTCGACTTTAGCGCTTAGGTCCTTAAGCCGATTTTTATTAAATTTTCGAGATTCCATTGCCTCTTCAATGTCAGCATCAAAATTGCTAAAATCTACGTCAAGAGTTTTAGATAGATATTCGAGCTTTTTAAGATCGGTCTTTGCAAAGAACTCGTTTACATCAAAGTCAATAATTCCAATCCTGTTGTTTAAATAGGTACGGGGCGCCTTTATAAATTTATCGGTTTCATTATTAAATACCTTGTTTTCGAGCTCAAATACGGTCGGCTTTCCTTTCGTTATTTTGGTACGGGCTATAAAGTCGCCCAAATCGATTTCGATAAGCCCTTTTTTTACGCCGTCCGTTGTTGGCTCGGGGGGCAAATTGCCTGTAAGGCCGGACCAAACGGCGTCAATAAAGGAGCTTTTGCAAGTCTCATTCGCGCCGACTAGATAAACATTCCCGCCGTTTATTTCTTTTTCAAGGCTCTTAATGCCTTTGTAGTTCTTAATATTTATACTTTGTATTTTCATTGTATTGATCGATTAAAAAAGCCCCCCATTAATTGAGGGGCTTTTGATTAGTTTTAACAATATTCGATATTAAAAAGGGGGTTTCTTTGCACCCGCCGCCGGGGTTGAGTCCGTTGCCGCTGCTGCTGCTTTTGCCGCCGCCGCCTTGTCCGCTGCTGCTTTTGCCGCCGCTGCCACTTGCTCGGGCGTTGGACCAGCATTGGCCGCCGGGGCACTTTCGCCCGATGGCGCTGGCAAAAACGGGTTGCCGTTCTCTACCAACAATTGACCAAGATCGATAGGCGTATTAAAATAGGCCTCTTTTACGTCCTCGCTTACCTCTTTATGGGGCTTAGCTACGAAAGCGTACTTTGTGCCATCTTTGCCGGATCCGCTTTTTGTTATCGTAATGTCATACTTTTTCGGGTGCCCCCAGTCCGGATCTTTTGAGTGGGTAGTAAGCGGGTTGATAACCGTCATTTTGTCCAACTCAAAAATCTCTATTTGCTGGGTCTTGTAATTGTAGACTACCAACTCCCAAGCGTGTTTTACGCTTGGGTTGTCGCCCTCCGGTAATGCCGGCTTTTCGTCCTTGTTATAAGGTACCCTTTTGACTTGGCCATTGGCCCAAATCACCCAAACCATTAACGGGCTAGATAATACTCTAAATCTATTTTCGCCCATTTCTAATTTGGTATACCCGCCGCCGCTTGCCGGGGCCTCGTAATTTTCATCCAAAAAACTATCTTGTTCCGTTGCCATACTTAAAAATTTATTTATTGTTATTATTGGTTAATATTTCGGCCAGCTTTTCTAATTTTGTCGTAAAGTCCTCGCAAGCCGACCGGGTTTGCAAGACGTTGTTAAGCTTTGTTTTATTCTCTTTAGTGTCCTTTATTGCGTTACCGTAATAATGAAAAAAAAGAGACGTCACGCCGCTTTTGGGCAGATTCTTTTTCGCCTTTAATACCCTTAGTTTTAACGTTTCATTGTCCATTGTTTTTTAAATTATACATTTATATCTTAGGCCAAAGATAATATTATTTTTCTTATTACAAAATTTTGTTACAATTATTTTTTAATTATATTTGCATCAATAATAATATTAAATAAATCGATTATGAATGCACTTAAACAAGCCCTTGACAGTATGGACAAGGTTTTTTCCTCGAGTCAATTTTGCAGGGCGATTGCAAAAAATGGAATAGTAAAAGTATCATTGACCTATCGCGGCGCCTCAAAGTACTTAGAATTGAACCGCAATAGGCTATCAGAAAAAACATGGGAAAAAATAGAGGTTTCCATTAATGAGGGGCGCGAAAAGCGGGCCAAAAGAATAAACGACGCAATTCAATTATTAAAATCAGAGGGTTATAAAATCCTAAAACCTATCAACAAATGGAAAGAACTATAATTGAATTATTCGCCGGGGATCGCTCCATTGGAAAGGCGGCCGAGAAAAAAGGATTTAATGTATTTAGCGTCGATTGGGAGGCATACGAAAAAATTGACCTACAAATTGACATTGAATTATTGGCCCCGTCCCAGCTACCCAAAAACCCGCTCGCGCTTTGGGCGTCGTTTGATTGCAAAACGTACACAATTGCAGCGTGCTCGACTCATAGGAACATGGACAAGACGCCAAAGACCCCCTATGCTGTCAAATGTGATAACGTTAACCAAAATGTTTTATCGATAATAAATAGGTATATGTCCCAGGATCCCGATTTTGTGTACTTTATTGAGAACCCGCGCGGCAATTTGCGGCATATGCCCTTTATGGCCTTATTAAAAAGGCACACCGTATGGTATTGCCAATATAATGACGAACGAGCAAAACCGACCGATATTTGGACCAACTCGAAAACATGGACCCCCCGGCCAATGTGTCGAAATTACAAATATGACAAAGAGGGTAATATCATAGACAAGCATTGCCACCACGAAAGCGCGAGGCGGGGCGCCAAAACGGGCACACAGGGCCGCAAAAACTCTTATGAAAGATCTAAGATCCCGCAAGAGCTATGCGACGAAATTATTGACAGCCTAATTAAATAACCATGGAAGATAAAATTTTGATAGTCGATTTAGAAACGACCGGATTTAGCGCCTCAAAAGATCACATTGTCGAGATCGGTCTGGTTGAGCTCGATTTGGTGACGGGCAAAAAAATAACTCTTTATGACGAGCTTATAAGCCCCCCAATGGAAATTGAGGACATAGAAAAAAGTTGGGTAGTAACAAAAGGCTATATTAACGCCTTGGATATTGTTTTTGGTCGCCCTCTTGACGAGGCTTTGCCCCAATTGCAAAACTTGATCGACCTCTACCCGCTCGGTATAACGGCCTTTAATAATTCGTTCGACTTTGGATTTTTGGAATATTACGGTATTGAGTTTATAAAAAAATTACCATGCCCCATGCATTTAAGTACGAACATTTGCAAATTTCCGGGTTACTCGGGCATAAAATTGAAGCGTCCAAGTTGCGAGCAAGCATACAATTTTTATTTTCCGGGGGCCGAGTGGGTAGAATTGCACCGGGGCGCTGACGACGCTTGGCACGAGGCCGACATTGTTAAAAAATTATACGATATGGGAGTATTTAAATTAGATTAAAATGAAAATGGAAAGACAACTAATTGACATTGACCAAGATCATAAAATTGAAATAACGCCCAAGGGTTTCGTTTTATGGAAATATTACGACAAAAAACATAGGGTTTTTGTATTGGACGGATCAATAATGGCCGACGACAAAAGGATTAAGATAGGGCCAAACGCCGGGATAGTAACCGCAAAAAGAACGATAATTTTATGATTTTACGACCATACCAAGAAAAACTAAAAAACAATATTAGGGACCTTTTTTCCAGCGGACATACTCGCGTTATACTTTGTAGCCCGACCGGATCCGGAAAGACCGTCACCTTTGCGGATATGGCCCGGGACTCCGTACGAAACGGCTTTCGCGTAATGGTTGCCGTTGATCGAAAAGAGCTTTTGGAGCAATCGAAAAAAAAGTTGATCGCCTATGGCCTCGACCCCTCGATAATTACCAGCGGCCGGACCGTCCGGCGTGGTCAAAAATGCTATGTCGCTACGGTGCAAACTTTGATCCGTCGCGTATTTCCCGACATTGACCTATTAATTATCGACGAGGCCCATAAACAAATATTCGATAAACTATTGGAGCCGGGGCGATACGATAATGTATTTGTAATTGCAGCCACGGCGACCCCTAAGCGATCCGGAAAAATGACCCAATTAAGCAAATATTACTCAAAGATAGTCGAGGCAGTGAGCGTCCAAGATTTGATTATAGAGGGTTATTTGACCCCGGCCATTACGTACGGCGCAAAAATGGACACTTCAAAAATAAAAATGAAAGGAGCGGATTTTGAAAATAGCGAGCTCTATAAGGCTTTTGATAAGCGCGTATTATATGCCGGGGTCGTAGACAAATATGAGAAATTTGCGCCCGATACTCAAGCAATTTGCTTTTGTATCAATGTCGAACATTCAAAAAAGGTTTGTCACGCTTTCAACGCTCGCGGTATTTCGGCCGTACATTTGGACGGTACGACACCCAAGACCCAGCGCGAGGGAATTTTGGAAGATTTCCACAATAAAAGGTATAAAGTATTAGTTAATGTCGAGGTCTTAACGACGGGTTACGACGAGTGGAAGATCGAGACGGTAATTGTTAACCTTGCAACGAAAAGCCTCCCAAAGTGGCTGCAAATGCCCGGGCGGGGGTCCAGGATCGTGCCCGATGGCGTCGACTATGTAAAGGATCATTTTTCTATTATCGATATGGGCGGCAATACATACGAACATGGATTTTGGGAACAATCCCGAGAATGGAGCTTATCGCACAAAACAAAGGACGAGGTCGGCGTCGCGCCCGTCAAGGAATGTCCGGAGGATCTTTTGGACGAGAACGGCCGGCCGGGTTGCGGGTGCATTGTCCCGGCCCAGGCGCCCCTTTGCAAGTATTGCGGCTATATTTTCCCGCCGCCCAAAAAAGAAGAGCCGCAAGAGGCTGAATTTATCCAACTCGAAAATTACGAGTTATTACGGCCCGAGCTTGTTGGAAAGCAATTTGGATCAATGACCATTCCCGAACTGGAAGAGGTCAAGATGGTCAAAGGCTTTCAACAAGGATGGTTGATAAAACAAATATTGATCCACAAGGATCTTGATTTGCTCGAATATGCCAAATATAAGAAATACAAATGGCCTCAAATGTGGGTCGATCGTATGGAAAATATGTATATTAGAAAATAATTAATTTTAAATTACGACCAATGTTAAAACAATTTAAACCTTTTGAGGACAGCATATACGACAAGGCATTGCGCCAAGCGTTGCCGGGATTCGCTCCTATATGGTATTGCAACGCGATTTATTCAGTCAAGGACAAACGTAGGGCAATCGAATTTAAGGCCCGTAAAATCGTTCTAAAGGGCGATTTAGCATACATTAACAAAACACAAAAGACAGCCATTGCCCGGGCTCATTTTTCCGACCAAAGCGACGCAAAGAAAAAAGACCACGTTTTCGACTTGGAAAAGGTATTGATCAAGTCGATAGAAATAATTATATTTATGGGATATGGTCCTAAGTGAGTCAAAGAAAAAAGAGGGCCGTTTTTGTTGTGCTTATAGCTGTCAAAGTAAGCCGAACCCAAAAAAAGGCGGGTTATGTGACAAGCATTTTGCACGAAAGCGCCGCAAATTGGACCCGGTGGCCGTCCGGTACAATAACTTTAAGGGCAACGCCAAAAAAAGAGGTATAGGCTTTTTTGTCGCTTTGCCCGAGTTTAGAAAATTTTGTATTGATAACAAATATATTACGGTAAAGGGCCGGAGGGGCCAAAATGCCACGATAGATCGACGTTGCAACGCTCATGGGTATTATATTTGGAATATGCAAATACTATCCAATAGGGCCAACGCGTCAAAGGGGTCGGGCTTTTCGGGCGATAGTTTTGAATGTCCTTTTTAATTTTAACATAACTTTAATATATTGTATTATTGTTATGTACTAAAATTATGTATATTTGTATAAGCAATAACGATAAAAAATAAAACAATCAACCCCGGGGCGAAAGCCTCGGGATAAACTACAAGATCATGAAAAACCTTAACAAAGAATCTATATTATGGGCTTTGTTCGCCGCTTGTTTCGTCGTCGCCTCATATTGTTTATGGATGGCCGCCAATATAGAAATTATTAATAAATAAAAATCAAACCTATGAACACTATTAAAATTATTTGGACCTCATTTTTGTCAAT
>Ga0209390_10005804_pt1 | contig 17099 bp, 11 predicted proteins | sample BON01_FD_187212 | JGI IMG/M metagenome (GOLD analysis project Ga0209390, IMG submission 187212) | Freshwater microbial communities from Lake Bonney liftoff mats and glacier meltwater in Antarctica - BON-01 (SPAdes) (version 2) | ecosystem: Environmental > Aquatic > Freshwater > Ice > Glacier...
ATATTTATAAAAAGTAAATTTTTAAAAATATTTTTAAATAATATTTAATCATAGTATCAATTATTAGATTAGAAATAAATTTTGAAATAATATATTATTAAATAATAATATAAACATAATTTTATTTTGAAAATAAAATTTAAAATACATTATATTTAATTAGAAATACAATATAAAAAAAAAACTACACTTATTTATTAGAGGATAAGACCATTATACTATGGGTAATGATAATAGTAAATCTACAATTGAAAATCAACAAATGATTATGCAATTACAACAACAATTGATAAATCAACAAACTCAACATCAACATCAACAGCAAAATCAACAACAACAGCAAAATCACCAACAACATACACCTCAAAAAAATAATAATAATATGTATAATAGACAACTACCAGTAATATCACCTGCTGAATTAAGTAATAATATTAGAAACAATAGACCCCCACAACAATCACAACAGTATCAACAAACAGTATCAACTCCTGAAGACACTAATACTAACAATAAAAACGGAACTCATAAATTATTAGCCATATTAGGTAATAAAGAGTTAATGGATGAAATAGATAAAAAACCACAACAAAAAAGAAAATTATTAGAAAAAATTTTAAATGAACATAGGCATATGATGACATCTAGCCAAGTTTCACGTATTAATCAACAATTATCAACATTACCACCCTTAGATAATTATAACAATAATTCCTTAAATAATAGGCAAAATTATTCTAATATAAATAATACAAATAATATAGATAATACAAATAACACAACATCAACAACTCATTTTGGATTTAATGAGGGTACTACTGCCCAAGATAATTCTAGTCGTCAATTACAACGCACTGAACAACTCAATACGATTGATGCTTTAACTAAACATTATAAAACTGAAGGCGAAGAAGAAGAAGCCCGTTTTAAATTAGAAGAAGTAAGAAGACGCACTGAATTTATTGAAAAGCAAAGACAAAGAAGACAACATTATCAAGCAAGTCTTACTGATTTAGATAAAGCGAATATAGATGCTTTAAAATTATTTAATCTAGATAAACATTATACATTAGATGATTTAAAAGTATCTTATAAAAAATTAGCAATGAAAACACATCCTGATAAAGTAGGAGGTAATGTTGAAAAATTTCAACTGGTGACAAAATGTTATATGTCCCTTTTAGAAAAATATAAAAATAGAGAAAGTGATAGGAATTTTAATGATTTACGTGTAGGTAGTAAAAATTATATTGAAGAACAAAAAGGGAATAATAATATAAATAAATCATTTTTAAATGATAATAATAAGAATGATAATAATAGATATAATACACGAAAAGTTGAAAAAGACCATTTTGATTCTAAACTATTTAATAAAATTTATGAAGATAATAAATTATGGGAATCCGGAGATGATGGTTATGGAGATTGGTTTCAAAAGGAAGAAGCAGATGAACCTACAGAAGTATTTGGTAATAAATTTAATTTAAATGTATTTAATACTACATTTGAAAATTATAAAGATAAATCAACAAAGGATAATGGTTCAATACAAGAATATAAAGACCCTCAAGAATTAGTATCGTGTTCTACTGGTTTTACAGATATAGATATTTATTCTCGTAAAATTAATGATTTTAGTAAAGCATTACCAACGGGTAATTCTAAAAATGATTTAGCCTATACAGATTTAAAAACGGCTTATACAAGTAAAGGGGCATTTATTGACCCCTCAAAAGTTAAATATAAAACCTATAATAGTATAGATGATTTAAAAAAAGACCGTAGTAATGTTAAATATGATATGACACCAGAACAAATGCGTGATTATGAAATGAAAAAAAGAAGAGAATTGGAAGAAGAAGAAAAACGTCAGGAATTAATTAGACAACGTGATAATGTCATTTCAAGCAGTTATACTAAAAATCACGAACGGATGCTAGGTTATAGAGGCAATGCTAGTTATTAACTATAAAAATAAATTTTTAGATAAATAATAAAAAAATAAAAAAATTTATTTAAAAAAATAACTATTACATAAATTATATTCCATCTTTGAATTTGAAAACCTTTGATTTCAATTTGAAAACCTTTGATTTCAATTTGAAAACCTTTGATTTGATTTTGAGTTTAAGTTTAAGTTTGAATTTGACTTGCGAAAAATGACAGTTTTATCAGAAGAAAAATTTATTGAATTAAAAGAAACATATTATTATTAACGAAAATGTATTTATATTCTTTGTATTAAATGATATACAATTACCATCTGAATCAACTGAAAAATGGTCTTTAGTTGTGGTTTTTTATCCTACGTCATTGAGTGTAGATAATCAAAAAAATAAGAGTGCTTTTACATCCATGAATACATTAGTTAAACTGATTGTTAATGGTAAAAATCCTCTCATTGGTTTTATTCCACCAACTAACTATCACTTAAAATTAAATGGTCCTGAATTTACACACTTGAAGATTTAAAATGTGACACTATTTATATATTATTTATATATTTTGTATTTATTAATTATAAATTAATTTTTATTTTTTTTATGAACATGTTGTCATTTGTATTGTATCACCACTATGGGTTGGTGAAGGAATACAATTTTGTTTAGATTGGTTATTGTTATTATTGTTATTATTGTTATTATTGTTATTATTGTTATTCATAGAATTCACAGAATTACGTTTATATTTTTGTTGATACAATGAACGATTTTTTTTATTATTAATTATAATCATTATAAATCCAAATAAAAATAGATATAGAAATAATAGCATTATTGAAAAACTAAAATTGTCATGATGATTTAACATACTCATTTTAAATTATTTTATTTTATACTAATATAACATTTTATTTTCATAAAATTATATATATTTTTCTACACTATTTGGATTAATAGTATTAATTAATTCTTCAGGTATAGTATTTAATATTGTTTTTTCTAAACTCGTTAAATGAATATGACTAACTTGACCAGTTGTAATATAACTCATTAATTTATTAATTATAATTATACCATTATTAATATGTGTTTTAGTAATACTTTTAATACTTTCTATTTTATAAGTTGTAATTTGTAAATCTAAATAGAGTGCTAAAAGGAATTTATATAATTGTTTATGTTCATATGCTAAAAATTTATTTTCTATATATTTATCAGGTAAAAAATAGACACGTCCATTAATATTAATATCATCGCATAGTTTTAGTTTAGTGGTAGTAGTAGTAATATTATTATTATTACTCATTTTATAATTTATTCAATTGTAATTTAACTATAATTATAATTTAATTTATAATTTAGTTTAATTTATAATTTATTTATAGTTTATTTTTAAATATAATTATTTTTAAATAAATAAAAACTATGATTATAATAAATATAATTATTATAAATAAAATAACTATAAATAATATAAATCAAAAAAATCTATTAAAAAATTTACATTTAACAACTAATTTAAAATGTCTTTAACATTAATTGATACTATTAAAATATTTATTAATACGTTAGTTCGTATTATACCAATAGGTTTATACTCAGGTTCAGCAATGTCAGGCGTCGTATTTCAAGATTTTAGAGGCTTATTATTATTCTTTGGGTTTTTAGGCAATGAATTAATTAGTCTTGGTTATAGAATGATTTTACACGGTGTTGTTAATCCACAATGTGCTCTAACCTATTCTAATGAAGGTTCTCCTTTTGTATTACCTAGTCCAATGAGTCAAACTGTAGGATTTTTTGCAGGGTTCTTTTTTATGGAAATGTATTTTAATGATACTTTTAGCCCAATGAAATTCTTTTTACTTAGTGCTATGTTATTAATTACAATCTATTCACGTATTAATATTGGTTGTACAACATTACTTGATGCTATTTATTGTTCTTTAATAGGTTTATTAATGGGTGTTATTTATTATAATTTAATTAAAGATTATTATAAAGCCGATTATTTAGAAGAAGAAATCACTGAAATTAATAAAGATATAAACAACTTTTTTACATTAAACTAAAATTATTGTAAAAAAAACTATATAATGTGATTATCCTCTAATAAATAAGCATGGTTTATATATTATAAGTATAGTTTATTTAGTTAATAATATAATGTATATTTTAATTTTCACTTAAAAATAAATTTATATATTTTTTAATTTAAACATAATATCCAATTAAATTTGAATACTGTTTTTCTACCTTCTATTTATATATATACCATTCAAAAATTAAAGAGACAAACAATACGTATTTTAATGTTTATAAAACTTATATGCTTTCAACCCTAAGGTATAAAACATAAATGAAATGGAAAAAGTAATTAGTATATAGTGCCTTGATTTAGTAGTAATTTAAATATTATGAATTTGCCAGAAGGAACACCACATATACTAGGACGCAAGTCAAGAACAAAAGAACTTAAACGTTATTATATAGTATATATTTTAATATAACATTAAAATATAGTTTGAAATTAATTATTTAATTTAACTAAATAATTAAAAATAAATATCTACTTTAAATATAATCACCGTCAAATAAGTTCAAAGCTTTAAAAAGCTCTTTTAGGTTTATCATTTAATAAACACACCCGTTTATTTAAGGATAAGCTTAATAATGAATTGGTTTATAATATTATTTTTAATAATATCTATTATTTTATTTTTAATAACTAAATACTATGTTGAAAAAATAGATGCTGACGAACAAACATTAAAAGAAGAAATAGAAACATTTGAAATAGAAAATAATAGAACTCCGACCGAACATTTAAAATTTAAACATAGTATAACACTAAATTATATTGATAAGGAAAATGCTAGTAAATTAGTATTTTTAAATAGTGATTATATGAAAAATATGAACCAACCTAATTTAAGTGCCCGCAGTTCTGATTCGATTAATGAACTTTATGAAAAATATAAAAATGGATTTGACACTATAACAATAAAAGAAAAAGAAAAAGTAGATTTATTTATATTAAACTTACTAGATAAAATAAAATTAAAAAATACTTCTTATTATAATTATGTCTCTAAATGGTTAAATGAGATTAGTATAGCAAAAGCCAAATCGTGGTTAGAATCTGGAATGCCTCATACTCTAGAGAAAACAATTATTATGGATTCTGATTGGTTTCGTAATCCACGTAAAACAACATTATTACACGAATTAACACATATACATCAACGTTATGTTAAGTTTGAATTTGAAGATTTATATAAAGAATTGGGATATTATTATAATACTGATTATATTAAAGGTTTAGAAAGTATATATCCTCTAAATCGTAATAATCCTGATGGTTTATCTACAAAGTGGTTATGGAAAATGCCAGAACTTTCTAACACCATACAACCTACTTTACATAATAATAATACACATTATTGGTGGATTGGTGCTATTTTTAAATCTGTAAATCCATCTTCTTTGAGTGAAGTTGATTTAGTAGCATTAAAATTAAATCAAGATAATGAAGGGAATTTTTATTATTTAAAACAACCTACAACATTATTACATAATTTAAAATCATTTACAACATTTTTTGGTGAAAATCCAAATAATTATCATCCAAATGAAATTACTGCTAAAATGGCTGAATTTTATTTAATGGATACGTTAAATAATTTACATCAGTTTAATAATAAAAAAAATAAAGAAAATAAAGAAAATAAAGAAAGTAAAGAAAATAAAGTAAATAAAGAAAGTAAAGAAACTAAACATTATTCATTTACTGATTATGAAGGATATAAAATATATAAAAAGTATATTGATACTATGATAAATAAATATTATTGATAAATAAATAATATTAATAATAAAATAACTAAATAGTATTAAGATACCACTTTTAATATATTATTCATTATGTTTTGTTGATCTTTTTTTACACTAATAAGATAAGATGTTGCTACTGAATTTAACATATTATTATTTATAAGATAAGTATTAAATTTTTGCATAGCAATTTTTCTTTTTATAGTAAAACTATCTTCTAATCTAAATGGTTCTTTTATAGTTTCAGGATATACATATAATGTAAATACTACTTTATATATAGAACCCATAGGAAGTTTTTTTTGCTTAGGTAATAAATAATTTATAATTGCTATAGAACTTGACCTATTTTTAAAATTTTTAGCCCATAATAATTTAGGTTTTTTGTTTTTATTTCCAGGTAAAATCATAACGAGTAAAAAATGGTTCATATTATTTACTTGAACATGTGGAGCAGTTGATAATTTACTACTTTCATATATAGTATTTAATGTTGAATTATTAATTGTTATTTGATTTGCGGTTTTATTATTATAAATAAGTGTTAATAAATCTAGGCTTGATTGATTGCCTTGTTGAAAACTACTTATACTTCTTTTTTTTGTACTTTTAAATTTTTGTGAGCCAACACCTCTATAAGTTAAATTTTTTTTTTTTGTATTATCAAAAACTTGTCCTGATAGTTTATTTAAAAAATTTCCTCCACCATATTGTTTTGCTTTACTATTTTTTTTAGTTTTTTTATATTTATTTTTTATTTTATTATTAGGCATATCCTTAAATAAACGGTTATGTTTATTAAATGATAAACATAAAAGAGCTTTTTAAAGCCTTGAATTTATTGACGGTTTTTATATTTAAAGTAGATATTTATTTTTAATTATTTAATTAAATTAAATAATTAATTTCAAACTATGTTTTAATGTTACATTAAAATATATACTATTCTTATTTATATATAATATTTTTATTTTTTAATAACTATTTATAATCATACCTTCATTATAAAATAAAACAAAATTAGTATAACTTGAGAATTTATTACTTAATTCATTTAATAAAATTTTATTATTATTATTATTAGTATTATTAATACTGATGCTAGATACTTCTTTCTTATTTCTATTAAAATACAATATCATTTGTGTAAGTGAATATTTACATAATGGTTTATTATTTAGAATTGTTTTAAATAATAATCCATCACAACCAAATTTAAAATGATTAATATAATCTTCACTATTTATTGACTTCATATGATATAATATAGTAAGTTCAAATGTTAAATTATCTAATTCATTATACTGTATAGGAGAAAATTCTAAATCTCTACATTTTGTGTTTTTAGTAGATAATTCACATACAAATTTTTTTATATTTGTTTCTATTGTATAGTTATCATTATTTGTTTCACTTGTTCCAATACAACCACGTAATTCATTTGTATCTTTCTTATATAATGTTATAAAAATACCTAAATGTTTTTTAAAGATAGGACTATTAATCTGTAAATTAGTTATTTTATGAATACTATTATTAAAATTTTTAATATTATTAAAATTACTAACTGTATTTTTAAATATAGATGATTTTGTATTTAAATAAAATTCTTGTTTCATAAAATAAGTTAATGAATGTTTTTCATATTCTGAAAATGAATTATCAATAACCCGTTTTTTATTATTTTCAAAATAAGGTTGTGTAGTAAATATTAATCCTATATAACTTATAGATGGTTGTGATGATGATAATAATGGTGATAATAATGTGTATGGTGATAATGATGAATTATTAAATAAATCATTTGGTGTAAATTGATTTATATGCTTTTTATTTATGGTATCATTTATAGTATCATTTATAGTTTTAGATGTTATTTTTTCAGTTAATGATGTATAATAAGAAGTTATTCTAGAATATAAATTTTTATAATTAGTATTAAAATCAATACTTATTCCTGAATCACTATTACTACTATTTGATGAACTTGATGAACTCCTAGATGTATTCGTATAATTACTTAATAAATTAGAAAAAATATAAAATGATAATGAACTAATTGATGGTGTATTTTGTATAAATAAAATATCATCAATTTTACTACTACGGGTTTTATAACCATCTACATTATCATATATAAATTGTAATATTATATTATCTTCCTTTTTAATATTATAATTTTGTTTTGTATTTGTATTATTATTTATATCATTATTTATACTTGTATCTGTAAAATTACTTGTAGATATTAATATAGTATCATCACTTTTTAGATATTTTTTTAATATATTAATAACATTACTTATTTTATTATTATTATTATTATCTAGATACATTGAATTGCTAATTAGAATAGGTATTATTGAAGCACTAGGGGCAATTGTTTCAATAAATGGTAAATTACTATATAATGATACTTCATTTTCAATAAGTTCGTTATTTATTTCTAGATAAGGTTTTAAAGTTTCAATTATTTTTGTATTTATTTTTAAAGATGTATTAGATGTAGCTTTATTATTTAGTATTGTTTCATTTTTATAAGATTTTATAGATGTAAAAGAAGTTGATATTAATGTTGATGAATGGATTGAATTTGTACAAAGTAATATAATATTTTTAATTGGTTTAGTTCTATAGTATAATTGGTAATATGCGGAAGCACTACATAATCCATTTTGAAATAAATTATTTGAATAAGGACTAATGATTGCTTTTATTGTATCTGGGTCTATATTTGATTTTAAATATTTTTTTGATATATCAAAAACATTATTTATATAATTTTCTATTAACGTTGAAACATTTATATTAGTATTTGTAGTTGTGTGTGTATTCGAATTATCTATTTTTATTAATAAATTATAAGGAGCATTATAAATTCTTTCTGGATAAGAAATAAATTTAGACTTTGATTTAAAAGGTGATATTTGTGTTTTATAAAATGTTTCACCTATATATTTTTTTAACAATAGATGAGGTGACGAATAATGTTTTAACATAGTTTCAATATAAGAATCATCTTCATCTTTAGTTTCATTGTCATTATGAATATCAATATTATCTTTAGAATTATAATTATTTAGTAATGTTTCTAGATATAATTTTTTTTGTAAATCATTTGTTTTATTCATATAAAAAAACTTTATATATGTTTTTATTAATTAAGTATGCAATTTTATTATACTAACAATAGTATATGTTTTATTTTTTTTAAAAATTAAAAAAATATAACTAATATAATTAATTTATTTTTTATTTTTCTAATTTTTTATTTTTCTATCATTTCGTTTTATTTATCATACTCATTTATAGTTTAATAATAATACTAATTTTATAATTATTTAATAATATAATTATATTTATTTAACATTATGTTAATTTTTATTATTAAAAAATTACTTAATAAAATAAAAAATACGGATAGTAATAATACTAATAATAATACTAATAATAATACTAATAATAATACTAATAATAATACTAATAATAATACTAATAATAATACTAATAATAATACTAATAATAATACTAATAATAATACTAATAATAATGATGTCTCTAGCGATGATGAAGATGTAATTGATTTATTAAAAACATTTTCAAGTGATAATGTTGATGTTTCAGACATAATTAAAGACATACTTAAACTTGAAAATGAATTTCCTAATAATATATTATATTCTAAAGACGGACATAAATATAATGAATTAGAGTTTTTTAAGGCTAATTTAGATAGCAATGTCAATAGTAAAACGACATCTTTATTTGATAAATTTAATAGAACATCTACACAATTAGGTAAAACATTATTACAATCTATTATATTACAACCTATTACTGATATTTCTATTTTAAATCATAGACAACATCAAGTCTCTTTATTTTTAAATCATAAACAAAAAGAAGAAATAAAAACACTATTGCTAGAATGTTCTAAATTAGAGAAAGATATTCTAGCCATGCAGATGTCAGATACACCAGAAATGGAAGAAGTATATAAAGTCATTTTCTTTGAATTTATACTATTAAAACAATTCAACTATAATGAATTATTTTTAAAATACTTCTATTATTTTATTATTATATTTAGTCCTGCTTATGGAGCCATTGCTCCTTTTATATTTATGTTTGCTCCTTATATATTTATGAAATATGTATTAAAAGTTCCTGTACCCTTTGAAACATTCTGGATGGTAATAAAAAAATTAGTTATGGGCGGAACAGGTTTTTTTACAAATTTAAACAAAATTATAAATAGCGATATAGGTAAAGTAGCAGACACTATATTTCATAATGGTATAAGGGGATTAAATGGTGGTGGTGGATTAAATGGTTCTAGTTATGGGACTAGTTTTTTTAATACATTTAGTATAAAAAATGTAATTATATCTATTGTAAAATGGATAGTAGCATTTATGAATACAAGTGCTGGAACCTATGTCTATTTAGGATTTATTATTATTTCATATCTCTATGGTATTTATAATAGTATTCAATCAAGTATAACCTATAATAAAATTATTAATATGTTTCATACACGTATTAATATTATTTCTAAATGGTTGAAAAACGCAGTAAAATGTTTTAAAATGAAATTATGTTTTGAAAGTCCTGAAATAATACCTATTGTTAATGAAATGTATGATTTATTACAAAACCCCACAATTATAAATCTACTTAACCACGACTGCTTTAACTGCGAACCAAGTCTATTTTCAAATAAAGGTATTATTATTAAAACATTTAAAGAATTTCTAGATGCTAAAAAACTAATACAACCTTTCTGTAAATATTTAGCACATATTGATGTTTGGCATGGTGTAAGCAGTTGGTTAAATGAAGACAATAAAATTAATAAACGCAACATATGTTCTTTTATTACAGATAGTGAAACACCTATTGTCAAAGGAAACTCTGTATGGAATATATGTTGTGAAAAACCTGTTTATAATGATATTAAACTAGGATATGAACCTATTCAAGTTGGTGGAGAAGAAGAGAAAGAGAAAAAAGAGGGAAAAGAGAAAGAAGGAGAAGAGGAAAAAGAGAAAAAAAAGGTAGAAAAGAAAGAAACATTTAATAATTTATTAATAACTGGTCCAAATGGGTCTGGAAAATCTACTTATATTAAATCTGTTATAGAATGTATTTTATTAGGTCAAACTGTAGGGGTTGTTCCTGCTTCAAACTTTGTTTTTACACCCTTTGTAAATATTTCTACCTATTTAAATATTCCAGATTGTCAAGGTAAAGAAAGTTTATTCCAAGCAGAAATGAGTAGATGTTATCAACAATTACAAATGCTAACTAATGCTGAAACAAAAGGTGATTTTAGTTTTAATATAATGGATGAAATCTTTGTTTCTACTAATTATCAAGAAGGTATGAGTGGTGCCTATGCTGTTATTAAGAAAATGTGCAATTTAAATAAATCTTTAAATATAATTACAACACATTTTGATGTATTAGCAGGTATGGATGAAGTAAAAGTAGATAAACATTACTTTGATATTGAAATTGATGAAAATAATACTATTATTAGCGATTACAAAATAAAACCTGGAGTAAGTAAAAAACACTTTGCTCTTAAATTATTAAAACAAAAAGGATTTGATAAATCTATTATTGAAGACGCTGAATTCTTATATAATAAATTACAATCTATTGCTGTAGTTAAAAATAAACCTACTCTAGAAGAAACTAAAATTATAGAAGATGAAATTATAGAAAATGAAATTATAGAAAATGAAATTATAGAACATAAAGAAATAGAACATAAAGAAATAGAACATAAAGAAATAGAATATAAAGAAATAGAACATAAAGAAATAGAACATAAAGAAATAGAACATAAAGAAATAGAACATAAAGAAATAGAACATAAAGAAATAGAACATAAAGAAATAGAACATAAAGAAATAGAACATAAAGAAATAGAACAAATAGATAATGAAGAAAATAAATCTATTCTAGAAGATAATGAATTAGATTTAGATGATTAAAAATTAAATGATTTAAAATAAAAATAATTTAAAAATAATTTAAAAATAATATAAAATAATATAAAATAATATAAAATAATATAAAATAATATAACATTAAATAGTATAGTAAAATGTCAAAATTAATACCTTCTATTTTAACAAATCCTAATTATGCAACTAATTCATTAGATACAGAAAAAGCAGGATGGTATCAAATTGAACCAAAAAGTAGTAATGTTGCTCTACGAGTAAATTATTCTAATATAGGTTTAAGCGGTGAAGTTAGATTAAATAATACTGTATCTCCACCAATTTTTCAAGGGAATAATGGTTCAGCTTGGGTTACATTTAATGCCATACAAGGTATTCAAGGAGCATCAGGTCAAGATTTTACTAATGCTGTTAATTTTAATAATTTAGGAGCAAATGCAGCAGTTGAATCAACTGTTGCTTTAGGTAGTGTATTTGCTAGCACGTTAGTAGACATTTCACAAAGTTTAAGTAACGTTAATATTAGAAGTCTTCAAGGTTCATCTTACATAGTGAATAGTAATTTAACTATTACAAGCACTGAATTAACACAAAATAGTAATGTTATTACAATTAACTCTAAACCTTTACCTTATAATTGGGATTTTTCAGGAACACAAAATACACTTACTAATTTAAAAGATATTACAACTGGATGGGGTGAAACTTCTAAATGGATTGTTAAAAGTGGTTCATCTGTAAGCCGAGGTCAAGCCGTTAGAATAACTAAAGAAACTTCTACAAGTAATATTGTAATACAACCTATTACATATGCCACACTTGCATCAATTAGTCCTTTTACCACACCACTCAATATTCTAGGCATTGCTACTGAAGACGCATCAGCAGGAGGAACTTGTTATGTATGCACAAAAGGGATTACTACTGTAAAATGTACTAATAGTTCTACTGCTGATTTTACTAGAAGTAATAGTGTGAGTGATGTTGGTATAATTGGTCTTGTTGGTAAAGATGGATTTATATTTAATAATACAAAATCTGTTCCAACAGTCAATTATATAAAAGCAGGCTATTTTCTAGAAAGCGGTAGTGTTGCTAGCAATGGTGCTTATTGTTTATTCTATGTTGAGCCATTAGTTCAAATAAGTTAATTTTTTTATTTAGTTATTGTTTTTTTATTTTATTTATAATTTTTTTAATAATAAAAATATATTAGGCTTATCCTTAAATAAATGAAGGTGGTTTATATAGTTTAAGTATAGTTTATTTAGTTAATAATATAATGTATATTTTAATTTGCACAAAAAAATAAATTTACATATTATTTATTTTAAACATAATATCTTATTAAATATTAGATTACTGGTTTTCTATATTCCATTGATATATATATATTATTAAAAAGTTAAATCGACACACAATACGTATATTAATGTTTATAAAACTTATATGCTTTCAAGCCTAAGGTATAAAACTGAAATAAAATGGAGAAAGTAATTAGTATATAGTGCATTGATATAGTAGTAATTTAAATATTATGAATTTGACAGAAGGAACACCACATATACTAGGACGCAAGTCAAGAATAAAAGAACTTAACAGTTATTATATTTAAATTATTTAATTTAATTAAATTAATTATTTAATTAAATTAAATAATTTAAAATAAATATCTACTTTAAATATAATAACTGTCAAATAAGTTCAAAACTTTTAAAAGCTCTTTTAGGTTTATCAATTTATAAAGACACTCGTTTATTTAAGGATAAGCCTAATAATAAAGTAATTTTATACACTATTTAAATAATTATATAATTTAAATCAATTTAATTAACTATTCTAAAATGAATGTTCAAAATATAGGCAAATACGCAAGTGTATGTGATTTACCTTATACTACTCAAAAAATTAATTACCATCGAGGATTTGGTAATATTGTAATGCATGATGTTCGTGGTGATAACTCTGTTTCAACTAACATTACTAAATTTAACCGTATTGAACCTCTTACTGCACCCTTTGGAGAACACGTTCCTAAAGTTGTAGAAGGAAGTAAATACCAAATGTCTAACCCAGAAACTACTATTGCATGGGCTGATAAACCATTTTATAAAGCATAAATAACTATTTTTTTATTTTTATATTTATTTTTATTAGTTTTTTATATTTATTTTTACATTTTAATATATCTTTTTATATTTTAATAAAGTATATTTTCATATTTTTTATATAAATAAAGTATAAAATAAAATATAAATATAAAATAGTATATTAATATAATAACGCTTACTATTATATTTATATAATAACTATTATTATTATTTTATAAAATGTATAGAAAAAGAACAAGAACTACACAAGAAAATACAGGTAATTCTAAAAGAAGACTTAAATATAAACTTTATGATAGTAGATTTCATAAAAGTTATGATAATATTAAAACTGAAGAGTATGATGACTATAGTATAGTAAGAGGTGGTGCTATTCAAAATCCTGTGCTTCTTACCACTAATAATCCTAAAGTAATATTTTATGATGCGAACGCTGAAGTTGACAACTTTATAGAGATGTGGTTTAGTGAACCAGACTCTGTTAAGAGTATAAAGACAAATCTTGATGTGATGAAGCTTAGTCATAAGTTTAAAGACACATTTGGAAATGAGGATAATAAGTATGATACGTTTTTAGTACAATTATTTAATAAATTTATTACACATACATACACATCCCAACCCATAGAACCTATAGTTAATGAATACGAATTTACAGAAAACTATATAACGACTATTATTGATCAACTTAATACTGAAGATAACACTACTGTTGCTGTGTTTGAATATGACCTATATTTATATAATTTAGATATTATTTTAAAAAACTATAAAAACAATACAAAATTTAAAAAGTTTTTTGGTGAAGAAGAAGATAATATGTTTAATAAACATATTAAAAATGCTAAAACTTTATTTGGTGTTAATAAAATTATTATTGATAGTGATAGTGGTAGTGGTAGTAAAAAAATAAAAATGTATATACCTAAATTATTAACACAAATTAAAAAGCAAATATCTATGCTAAGTGCTGGAGCAAATCCTATCACTGACCCATTTGACATAAAAAAATTAAAAACATTAGAAAATTCTAATAAAAATACATCCACTACCTCTGTAATTCGTAAAATAGATAATACTAGTAGTGCTCCTTTATGGAATACAGTTTTGAATGATACAAACACACATTATGGCTTTAACGGTGTCGAACCTAAAAATCTAATCGATACCAATTTTACTGTATCAAAAGATAAAGAAACAATAGAACTTTATTTTAAAAAATGTAATGATTTACAACACCTTTATATAAACAAACATATCGAATTATTTGAGATATTTGAAATAATGAATGATTATATCACATTAAATAATACTATTAATGATGTTATTAAAAAATTAGTTGATCCTAAATATTTAAATTTAAAAGATAAAGATGGAAAACTTAAATTACCTAATCCTGTAATTAAAGAATTAACAGATTTATTAAACGTACAAAAAAACGTTGTAAAAGTTGTTAGTAAGTTAAAAAAAGAAGTAGAGCAAACATTGAAAGAAATGGCAGTGGCAGTGGAAGTGGCAAGGACAAACACGGAAGAAGTGACAAACACGGAAGAAGTGGCAAGGACAAACACGGAAGAAGAAGTGGAAGCAGATTTACAAAATAAATATATAGTCGATGAATTGGAAGATTATGAATTTTTACAATTAATTAAACAAATACAATTATCAAATGAAACTTCAATAAAAGAAATATTAGGTAAAGGCAATAGCTTCAACACACTTGCTAATTTAATAAGTAACTATCAAAGTACTTTAACAGAGCAACACTTACTACAAACAAAAAAAAGTAATCCCGAAGATAATAAATGGAAAAGTTTTAAGATTAATAATAAAAATAATTTATATTTTAATAATTCACATAATCTTGGAGACCCTAGTTCTGATACTAAAAAAATACAAAAAGTTATATATAAATGTTATGATTTACAAATATTGTATTTAGTTAAACATATTGAGGTTATTGAAATGTTTAAATTAGTATATTATTATTATGATATGATGATAAAAAAAATAGGTATCTTATTTTATATTTTATCATTATATCATAAATCTGATATTGATTTTACACATGTTATTATTAAATTACCTTTAGCAAAAGTAAAGGTTAAAAAGATGGTAAAAGACCAAAATAGTCTACATCAAAGCACTCAAGCAGGTGGTGCTGACACAAAAGCAAGTATTATGACTGCCTTAAGCACAGAAATTAGCAAATATGTTAAAGACCCTTCTAAATATACTGCTAAAAAAACTCCGCATAAAACGGATGCCATTAATAACATAAAGGGTTTATTAATAAATGCTTTGGATGATAAACAAACTTTACAACTATTTAATTATTTATTAACTTATTTCAAAGCATTTTCAGATGAAACAGATATTATAAAGAATTATGATTATATTGATAAATTATTAATTAAATTATTAAAAACAATTTTACCTGATATTATTGAAAGTAATGACAAAACCACTAGTAATAAAGAAAAAACAACTAGTAATGATGACAATAAAATATTTAATGTTGTTCAAACCATATATGTTGATATTATAGAAAACGAAATTAATATACAAAGGAAACAAGATAATGTAAAAAAAAAGAGGTCATCTTATGGTGTTGTTAAAATAGGTCAATTTAGTAAAATGGATTATGATATCTCTATAACAATTGCTAAAAATTTTGAGAAAATATTTAATTATAGAATAAAGGATGAAATAAATTATAGTAAAGATAAATATAAAACATATACTAATCAGTATAACACATTTGATAATCTTACAGACTTACTATTTAATGCTAGAACATTATTAAAAGACAAAACACCTGCAAATAAACTCTTGTTAACACAAGAAATTACAAAAATAGAAACTAGTGTGAGTGAGTTATTTAATAGTGTAGAGGAAAATGTTGTTGGTGGAAATGTAACTCTAACTTTGGTTGGAGGAGCACCTTCTAAATTAAACTATATTAGTGCTGCTATTAATGCAAATAAACTGTTTAATGATAATGATATACCTGATATTACAAATGAATCTGGACATATAAGAACATCTCTTTTTGAAGAATACAAATTAAATTTCTTAGATTTATTAAAAAAAGTTTATTTTAATACAGAAACTTATATAGATTTAAAAATTATGGATATTGATACAGAAATTAAATTGTTAAATGATATTTTAAAGAGAGTGACACATAAAACTGATACAACTGATAAAAGTAAAGTTATTTATATTAAAAA
>Ga0209390_10005808_pt1 | contig 17081 bp, 13 predicted proteins | sample BON01_FD_187212 | JGI IMG/M metagenome (GOLD analysis project Ga0209390, IMG submission 187212) | Freshwater microbial communities from Lake Bonney liftoff mats and glacier meltwater in Antarctica - BON-01 (SPAdes) (version 2) | ecosystem: Environmental > Aquatic > Freshwater > Ice > Glacier...
TGGATAAATCCTGCATGGTCATTTGCTCTTTTAATGCTTCAAGAACAACTTTGGTTTTGAAGTCAGCACTGAATTTTCGTCTTGTCTTTTTCATATTTCAACTGTTAAATTTACACTTTAATCAGTTGTCTTAATTTTGGGGAGTACTATACTTTTATCAAGTAGACTAATCCGTCTGTTTTGATTTCTAGGACGGGGTTTTTGAAAACGTCGATTACGTTCTCCAACCATTTTTTGTCTATATCTATTCCACTTCCTTTGTCTTCATTAAATTTTTCGAATACAAATTTCTTCAGATTATCTAAATTATCCTTGACATTTAGCTTATCTGAATTATCCGCAGTCGCTCTAACTTTTCCAGTTGCGACATTCCAATGTTTTGGATTTATTAGATAATCCGTACATACGAATAAATCTATAGTGCGTCCTTCACGAAATCTTAAAAAGATTTTAGCCGGGTCTTTTGCGCTTCTTAAAGCATATTTAATTGTAGCCATTCTTAGGAGTAATTTGGATACAATCAAAGATAATCAATTCCTTAAATTAGTCCCACATAAGTCCCACATCTTTTTAATTTAATCTTATTTAGGTGAACTTAGGCTTGTTTTTGCATTTCTGAAATGTAGTAAAAAAAGGGTTTATAGGTAGTTTTTGCGTGGGATTGGGTTAAAAATGGTAAAATTAGTTTGTGTGCAGTCGTGGGCACAAAGTCTGAGTTCATTTGAGCTTGGATTTTTTTTTTAAAAAAAACTATTTCTCTGTAAGGAAAAACAAAAATAAACCTCAAATAAAAATCCAAACCTTCAATAGGTTCGTAATTAGATAGTGAGAAAATTGATTTCAGCACTTTGTAAAAACAAAATGTTATTTTTATAGTAGAACAATGAAATTAAAACATTCGACAGCAATATTAATCTTTACCAGAACCCCTGAAGCTGAACTCGAACACAAAAATTTCATCCCAGGAACAAGCTCAAAAAATAATAAAAAAATTGTTCGATCACTAATTCAACAAACGATTTGCACAGCACGCAAAACACTTTTACCCGTTTTCACTATAGATGAGACGAAACAAATTGGTTCAACTTTCGGTGAGAAATTTGCGAATTCGTTTCAAAAACTATTTGACGAGGGGTATGAAAAGGTTATTGCAATTGGAAACGATTGTCCAGATATTACTCCAGAAACACTAAATAAAGCGATAGAAGAACTTAACCGAAAAGATATTGTAATTGGTCCTTCCAAAGACGAAGGAATGTATCTAGTAGGTTTAACAAGAGAAAAATTCAGTTTTCTCTCTTTTTCGAAACTTCCTTGGCAAAACAAAGGTCTGTTATTGGAGTTTATTCGGCAATCACAAAAATCGAATTTATCGCTTCACCTACTTTCAGAATTAATTGATATTAATAATTTCAAGGACGTACAATCGTATTTGAAAATTGGTAAAATAAAAAACTTTTTTCGCAAATTACTTCAAAAAATCGTCTGTCAATTAACGAGCGTTTATTTCAACTACACCGCACCCAATTTAGTTTCAACAACTATTAAGTCTCTGGTTCTTCGTGGTCCACCCAGAGGACCTCTTTATTTTCAGAATTAGCGAAGTACAAACCTTTTAAAAATAATTATGATAAAATTTTTACTCACAGTTTTTCTGTGTGTTGTAAATATTGTTGCGTTTTCTCAAGTAACAGGTTTCGTCCGAGATAATAGGACTGGTTTAAGTATTCCTGGAGCAAGTATCCAAGAAAAAGGCACTGTAAATAAAACGATAACAGATGAAAACGGTATGTTCATTATCACGACAAGTGATAAAAACGCAACGTTAATCGCTAACTATTTCGGTTACGACAAACTAGAAATTGCTTTGAATGGCTTAAACAAGCTTACGTTTTCTTTAAAATCAGCTGCTCAAGAAGTTGGAGAAGTAATCGTCACAGCACTTGGTTTAGAGCGAAAAAATAAAGAACTCGGTTATGCAGTTCAAAGCTTAAATGCCAAAGAAATTTCAGAAGTGAAGTCGCCAAATTTCTTAGATGGATTAACGGGAAAAGTTGCTGGTGTAACAATTACTTCTGGTGGAACTGGGGTTGGTTCTTCTGCAAAAATCACTATTCGAGGCGAGTCTTCTTTTACCAATAACAATCCATTATTTGTTGTAGACGGAATAATAATCAATAACAATACGGTTATCAACCCAACATCTGATGCGGCAGCTGGTTTTCAAGAAATTGATTTTGGAAATGGTGGAATGGAAATAAACGCTGACGACGTCGCTTCGGTGACGGTTTTGAAAGGACCAAGTGCTGCGGCTCTTTACGGAACACGCGCATCAAATGGTGTTATAATTATTACTACTAAAACAGGAAATAAACAACGTGGTCTAGGAATTAGTTTCAACAGCACAACCTACATGGATCAAGCTTTTAGATTACCTGAATTCCAAAATACCTATGGACAAGGAAATAGTGGGAAGTTTGAGTTCAAAGACGGTCTTGGCGGTGGAACAAATGACAACATTACCTATTCTTGGGGACCACAACTAGACCAAGGAACTTTAATTGCGCAATTTGACAGTCCAGTAACATTGCCAGATGGAACAATCGTTCGAGGTGGAGATGTTGCTGTTCACGGTGGCGCTCCAATTACGCCAACCGAGTTCAAATCGAATCCCGACAATTTGAAAGATTTCTATCAAACTGGTTTTACTTTAATTAATAATCTATCGATTTCAAATGGCTTTGAAAAAGGTGACGTTCGATTTTCAGTAACAGACATGAATAGTCAATCTATTATTCCTGGTGTTGACTTGAAACGCAAAAACATTTCTATGAAAATCAATTTTCAACCAATAAACCGATTGAAAATCACAACGAATATCAATTACATCAACTCAAACAGCGACAACCGACCAGGTTCAGGCTATGGTTCTGAAAATTTGAATTATTCTTTAGTTGCTTGGGGACCGAGATCAATGAACATCAACTCCTTGAAAGATTATTGGCAACCTGGCTTAGAGGGTTTGCAACAATATTCATATAACTACACGTATTTCGACAATCCGTATTTCATAATGCATGAAAATAGAAACTCATTCAATCGGGACAGAATGATTGGAAATTTAGTTGCGAAATATGCCTTTTCGGAAAAAATAAGTTTAACAGTTCGCTCAGGAATGGACTTCTCGAGCGAAAAAAGAGAATTACGTAGAGCTTATAGTTCGAACCGATTTGTAAAAGGAGCTTATGCCGAACATTCTGTATCTTTTCGCGAGAACAACACCGATTTCTTATTGAACTACAATGATCGATCAGATAATTTCTCTTGGGATTTTTCAGTAGGTGCAAATCGAATGGATCAAGCAATATCACTTTCTCAATTGACAGCGACTAGTTTGGCACAGCCCGGAATTTATCGTTTATCGAACGCCGCTACACCTTTAGAAATTAATGAATACAAAACACAAAAACAAATTAATAGTGTCTACTCCCTAATGAGATTAGGCTATAAGGATTTTGTCTATTTAGATATCACAGGAAGAAACGATTGGTCAAGTGCATTGGCAACTCCAACATCAACAAGAAACGTTTCCTTCTTTTACCCTTCTGCATCCTTGAGTTTGATTGTTTCAAATATGGTGAAGTTACCGAAATCATTTTCGTTCTTAAAAGTTCGGGGAGGATATGCCCAAGTTGGAAACGATACAGATCCTTATCAAACTTCTGGTTCATTTTTACCGCAAGTTCCGTTCAATGGTCAACCAACATTCAGTGGTCAATCGACTATTGCTAATGGGAATCTATTGCCGGAAAGAACGGGAAGTTATGAAATAGGAACCGACGTTCGTTTCTTCAAAGACCGTTTGAGTTTTGATGTGACCTATTACAACTCCTTGACGAAAAATCAAATATTATCACTTCCAGTAGCTGCGTCATCAGGTTATACGCAACAAATTGTGAATGGCGGTGCTGTTCGTTCGCAAGGTTGGGAAGTTTTTGCTTCTGTTTCTCCAATTAAGAAAATAAATTTCTCTTGGCAAACTGGCTTCAACTTTACTCGAAATGTTTCAACTATTGAATCACTTCCTGTTGGAGTTGAGAAAATTACTTTGGCCTATTCTCGTATTTATGACAACGTAAATCAAACAGTTTGGTTTCAAGTGGAAAAAGGTGGAAGAATTGGTGATATGTACGGAACTGGCTACAAAAAGAACGAAAATGGCAAGTTTATTATTGACTCAAAAGGAAACTACATAGCAGATAATAACTTAAAAAAATTGGGAAATTACAACCCTGATTTTATGTTGGGCTGGTCAAATAATCTGAGCTATAAAAACTTTGATTTGAGTTTTCTATTCGATTGGCGTCAAGGTGGGATTTTAGTTTCCAGAACCTTAGCTCTTGCAGCTGTTGGGGGTCAATTAAAAGAAACGGAATACCGGCCTGAAGGAGGAATTGTTGCTGAAGGCGAAGTAAACACTGGAAGTGATGAAAATCCGATTTGGGAAGCGAATACGACTGCAATTGCTGCAGAAAGTTATTATCGTCAATACTACGACAGAAACCATGAAGAAAACAATACATACAATGCGACTTACTTAAAATTACGTCAGTTTTCAATTGGTTACACTTTCAAAAACGACAAACAAAAGGGATTTATTTCTGAAAACCGAACGTTAAAAGTCTCTGTCATAGGACGGAATTTATTTGCCATTTCAAATATTCCTCATTTCGACCCAGAACAAATGGCGACACAAGGACAAAAATTTGTTAGTGGTGTTGAAGACATGTCGTATGCCTCAACGCGCAGCATAGGAATTAAATTCGGTTACAACTTTTAAGAAATTGATTATGAAAAAAATAAATTACACTTTCCTTCTTTCAGTAGCTGTTTTATTCTCGGCCTGTAAAAAAGATTTCGATTTGATAAATACCAATGTAAATTTCCCCGTTCAAGTAGAACCCAATCTTTTACTTCGGCAGGTTATCTATGATTACGGCGAACAAATGTCTTATGAAGGATTCGTTGCTGGAAATTTATTGGGACAATACACGACGATGGTTGATTTTAATTTATTTGACCGTCACGGTTTGACTCAACCTCAATTAGGAGGAAATCCTTGGCCAATTCTTTATAAAAACTTACGCGATAACGATGTCATTTTAGCAAAATCCCAATCCGAAGCTATACACAAAGTATATGAAGGTCCTGCGAGAATAATGAAAGCGATGATGACGCAAACGTTGACAGATATTTATGGCGACGTTCCTTATTCTGACGCTTTGCAGGGATTAACAGGAAATGTAACTCCAAAATACGATAACCAAGAGCAAATCTATACAGGCGAAGATGGAATTTTAGACCAGCTAAGCAAAGCCATTGTCGCGATTGATACCTACTCGGGCGTTCAAACTTTACAGGGAGATATTCTTTATTTTGGCAATCTGCAAAAGTGGAAAAAATTAGCCAATTCACTCAAAATAAGAGCACTGATGCGAATTTCAGATAGAGATAGTGAAATAGCATTAGATGTTGCGCAAGAGCTTCAATCGATTTTAACAGCCGGAAACTACATCAATACAAATTCTGATAATGCGTTTTTTCAATTCTCCAACACGCAGCCGAATAGTTTCCGTATGCAAAAACTGAGAACAGGTGATTTTAATTTGTATGTAATGTCGCAAACGAGTGATACTTTAATGCAAAAATTCAACGACCCAAGAAGAGATATTTTCTTTAGACCAACAGGCGGAAATCCCTCTATTTACAATGGATTAATCAATGGAATAAACGCTTCTACAACTTCAATTACCTTAAATAATTATTCGCTTGCCGGAAGAATTTTCAGAGAAAATACAGGCAGTTTAAAATGTAATTTCATGACGGCTTGGGAAACGCAATTTCTATTGGCCGAAGCTGCGCAAAGAGGTTTTGTCGCTGGAGCTCCACAATCATTATACGAATCTGCAATTGTTAATGCATTTGAGTATTGGAATGTGAGTATGCCTTCAACTTATTTGACAGTTGGAAACGCTGCATTTTCTTCCGGTGATCCTTTAGAACAAATCATAACGCAGAAATGGATAGCAAATACCATCAATGGTTACGAAAGTTGGATTGAATACAGAAGAACAGGTTTTCCTCATTTTTTGCCGGTTGCGGCAAGTTTGAACGGCGGACTTTATCCAGTTCGCATGCCTTATCCTGCTGATGAAAGCGCATTGAATAGCTCAAATTATTCAGCTGCTTTTGCCGCTACCGGCGGGAATAGTTTCAATACAAAAGTCTGGTGGGATAAGTTTTAAACTTATAAAAAAAAAAAAAAAAAAAAGTGCAAGCGTTATATCTTGCGCAACTTTTTGAAATAAATGACAGTAATTAATTGGCAATGGCTTATCGTAATACTCTCCAGTTTGGTGATGTATTTTATATCGCCGTGGGCTAAATCGACAGATGACTTTTTCAAGGCAACTAAAAAAAATGGACAACAGCCTAAGTTTGCCATTTTGACAAGTAGCTTGGTTATCTCTTGGATTTTTGCCAAATCTATAGCTGTTTCCGCTTCTTTGGGAAAAGATTTTGGATTAGTTGGCGGATTGGCTTACGCTTGTTATTATCTTTCTTTTCTAGTCGCTGGAATTGTGATTTATAAAATGCGAACAAAAGGAAATTGGTCGTCCATTCACGTTTTCATTCGAAGTAAATTTGGAAGTAACGCCGTTCGATTGTTCTCCTTACTTATTGCTTTTCGCTTGTTCAACGAAGTTTGGTCTAATACTATAGTAGTCGGTTCCTTTTTTGGAGAAAACAATACAACTTCCTTTACCATTGCCGTCATCGTTTTTACTTTGCTGACTTTAGCCTACGTTATAAAAGGCGGATTGCGCTCCTCCCTACTTACCGATCTGATTCAAATGTTACTGTTTGGCGTTTTATTAATCGTCATCATCGGTTTCCTTTTCCCGGGATTAACTGGAAAAATGAGCAGCAGTGATTTCACTGGAGAATTCACTTTTTCTCAAGGCGTAAACTTAATGCTTGTTGCTTTGCTTCAAATCTTCTCCTACCCTTTTCACGATCCGGTTATGACAGATCGCGGTTTTGTATCCGACGCAAAAACGACTTTAAAAAGTTTCCTTTGGGCAGGTTTAATAGGTTTTGTTTGCATTCTACTCTTTAGTCTAGTCGGAGTTTACGGTCGAATTTATCAATTAGATGGAGATCCAGTAATGTCTGTTAGTCGAACATTAGGTGTGCCGATGATGCTTGTAATGAATTTCATTATGATAACTTCCGCAACGTCCACTCTTGATTCCACCTTTACAAGTTTTTCAAAGTTATGGGTTGTAGATATTTTGAGAGATAGTAAAATTACAATTTCAAAAGGTCGGTTAGCCATGGTTTTCATTACCATTTTTGGCACTTTACCAATTTTCTTTGGTGCAGATATTATTTCTGCAACTACAATATCGGGCACGATGGTCATAGGTTTAGCGCCAATATTTATATTTTGGCAGAAAGATGTTCCCCAGATAGCATTCTACCTTTCCGTTCTTTCAGGAATATTTTTTGGAGTCGCCTTACTTTTGAAATGGTTTCCAGAAAGTTGGTTCTGGACCGATGGAAAATACAACGATTTGCTTTGGGTAAATGCAATTGGTTCTTTCGCTTGTTTTACCTTATTTTTAGGCTCAAGTAGCATATACAAATGGATAAAAAGATAAAACAACTTCCTGATATTTCTGGCAAAATGCTCGTTTTTGGAGGCGTTTACAGCAATTTACAAGCTTTGGAGACCTTGCACGAATTTGCGCTAGCACAAGGTTTTCGTCCTGAAAATATAATGTGCACCGGCGACGTTGTGGCGTATTGTGCTCAACCCCAAGAATGTGTCGATTTGATTCGTACTTGGGGAATCTATTGCATCGCTGGAAATGTGGAAATACAATTGGCAACCGGCGCGGACGATTGTGGTTGTAATTTTGAGGGAGAATCTCGTTGCGATATTTTTTCACGTCAGTGGTATCCTTATGCGAAGAACAATAGCACTGACGAAACATTGAAATGGATGGATGAACTTCCCGATTTTATAAAATTCAATTTTGCGGAAAAAAAAATAGGTGTCGTTCACGGAACTTTTGATGAAACGGCAGGCTACATTTTCAAATCGACTTCTTGGGAGAAAAAAGCCGAACAATTGAGTAAAATGAATGTCGACGTAATACTTGCCGGACATTGCGGTTTGCCTTTTTTAGATTTCAGAGAAAACAAGGCTTGGTTGAATTCTGGAGCCATTGGTATGCCAGCAAACGACGGCACCGACAGAGTTTGGTTTATGACTTTAGAAGAAAAAATGGGCGAAATTATCGTTCAGCATCATTCTTTGGAATACGAAACGCATGAAACCAGCGCTCGAATGCGCGAAGCGAAATTACCGCAAGAATATGCGAGAACTCTGCTCACAGGAATTTGGGATTCAAATGAAATACTTCCAGAAGAGGAAACTAGTGAACAAGGAATTTTCATGCAATTAGAATCCAATTTTATAGCTACTGCTTAAATAATTAGAAAGTGAGTTCCTCACAAATTTTTGCCAACAGAAAAGTTTTCTACATTTCAATAAAAAGGTACGACTTTTGTACTTTTGCAGTAAAATAGCACACGAATTCTAAAATGTCGATCAAATTGAAGTGGAATTTCTTACTTGTATTACTTATAAACTGTTCAATTGTCGGTGCACAAGAAATTAGAGAAACAATTTTAAAAGGTAAACCGCGCTTTGTATTAGAAGAAAGTTTTGGAGGAAATGTTGAGAACAATGTCTTCGTGAAAACTGGAAAAGACCGTCAAATATCTTGGATGAACGACAATAAAATGGAGTTTGACAGAAATGGCAATTTGACTAAAAAAAGTTTCTACAATGATTACCGAGAATTCATCCATGCCGAAGAATACGAATACAGCAATTTTAGATTGAATCAAAGAAAATATCTTTCCTTTTTCTATTCATACGTCTACGACAATCGCGGAAATATTATTGAAGAATGGGTTGCTCCTGTTGGAGATTCCACAGATATAAAAATAAAACACAGATATTCTTTTGACTTATACAACAGACTTTCAGATGTGTGGGAATTTGATTTTGAGGGTGAAAGAATTTGTCATCAGATCAACACGTACAATGTAAGTGGGTTATTATCGAAGGAATTTTACGAGTATTCTGATGGAAACGAATACATTAACTTCACCTACGACATTCAAAAAAACCTTATAAAAACGGAGTGGTTTGATGAAAAGATAGGACTTCTTGAAAGGACAACTTTCACCTACCAAAATGGACATTTGGCGACCGAATTTTGGGAAGGAATAGAAAAGCATAAAGTGGAAACTTCTACAAAATATGAATTCGATGAAAATGGTAATGTCCTCACAAGTTTAGATGTGAACCCCAAAAGACAAATTCACGACTACGAGGTAAACAAATATATTTTTGATCAACAAGGCAACTGGATTAAGAAAACAATTGCTGTAAATGATTCAAGGTTTTATATTGTGGAGAGAATTATTGCATACTATTAGACTTTAGGACTATCATGTTTTCTACAGACGACTGAGCGGAGTCGAAGGCGCATGTAAAATTAAAAGCCAGACTATACTGATTTGCCTGGCTTTTCTTTAAAATTCTTACTGCTTTTGAAACCAAACATTTTCAACTCTATTGACATTGACATAGAAGCCAATAATTTCAGCTTTTTCGTTTCGTTCATATTTGGCAATTGCAAATCCTGACCAATCAGTAATGTCTTTTCTTAGAATCTCAATAGGAAATTCTCCATGTCGATTATGATATCCGATAATTGCCCTTTGACGTTTGAAATCGAATAACTGGTTTCGAGTTCAGAGCAATAGAAAGTCCCCGAATACTCTTCAATCTCTTCGGGTGAAAAAGGTAACCGATCATACTCTTCAAAGTATTGAATGGCTCTTTCACCGTCTTTAAGTTTCATTCCTTTATGCTCTTTTACATCAAAACTCACGGTTACTAACGTTTTAATTCCTGCTATTTTATAATTTAAAAATCCCGTTTGGATGAGTTGAGATTTTACTCCATTATCCCTCAAATACCATAAAGTGTCATGTTCTAAGAATATTTTTCTCGAGTAATTTTCTTTTAAATTCCAATAGTCACCGACAATTGTTTTTGCCGCTTTTAAATCTAGAGGTAACTCTTTTATTTTAACCGGTTTTTGGATTTTCACAGTGTTGTTATCTAAGAATAATTGTGACAACATTTCGAATTTTTCATTTACAGAATTTGAAGTGAAATTCGTTAATATAACCATAATCAGATTTTCTTCTGGATAATACATTGCATAAGATAAAAAACCAGGTACTCCTCCAGTATGTTGAACTCTTTTGTTCCCATAAAAATCATCCTTAACAACTCCAAATGCATAGTTGTTGATTTCACCATTGCTCAAAGTATCTGCTGTTTGTAATAATTCAAATGCTTTCTTAAAGTTTTCATCAGGAGATCTAAAATTCTTCATCCATTTGATTAAATCAGACGCATTTGTATAAATGTTAGATGCTCCTATACACAAACTGGTGTTTTCTCCAATAATAAACTGCTGGTCACCAATTTCATTATATGGCGTTGCAATTTTCGGATTAGTATTGCTATTGGTTTGATCAACAAATGTGCTATTCAATTCTAATGGACTAAAAACATTGTCTTTCATCCACGTTTTGAAATCTTGATTGGAAACCCTTTCTATGATTTTAGCTAACAAAATATATCCTGAATTTGAATACATAAATTGACTTCCTTGTGCGAAATTCAAGCTGGTTTGTTTACATAAATAACGAAAGTCATCTTCGCTTGTAATTACATCTCCGTCTCGCCAACCTGCTAATCCAAATAATTCAGGTGAACTTCTGAATCCACTTGTATGGTGCAACAAATGGCGAATAGTAATTTTGGTTTCGAATTCAAAAAGTTCCGGTAAATATTTACGAATATCATCATCAAAGGAAATTTTGCCTTCCAACTGAAGTAAAACAATTCCCAAAGCGGTAAATTGTTTTGAGACCGAACCAATATTGAAAATTGTTTCTTCGGAATTCTTAATGTCATATTTTATATTCGCAAATCCATAAGCTTTTGAAAAGATCAATTCATCATTTTTCAGGATAGCAATTACCCCTCCAGGATGGTTCTCCTTGTTCCATTCATAGAATATTTCATCAATTTTTGATTCAATATTCTGAGCAATAGCAATTTGTGTAAACTGCAAAATAGCAGCCATCAATACGAATTTTTTCATACGTTTTATGATTAAAATGTTGGTTAAATGGTCTGTTAAATATTATCAAATACCTAACAGACCTAATTCTGTAATAGGCTTATTGAAGAATAATCAATTCAACTTACCTCAATTTTATTTAAGCCTATTTTACTTATTTTCAAGTAAAAGACTCATTATACTCAACTCAACGTCGAGCTCAAGTTGATTCAAATTTCTAAGAACAGCTTCCAATGGAAGATTTAAAAAGGTTTTATTTTCCCAATCGTCTCCTGAGCTTTGGGGGAAACTCAAACTGGAAAAATCAACCGTTGGACTTTCTTTCTTTGCAGTCGCTTGATAATCAAGTAAATTAGATTTTAAATCCAATAAAAATTCTGTAGCTTTACCTTCATTGGTGAACATAACCTCACTGAAAGAACCGAAGCCTTTTCCATGCTGACGGATAATTTCTTCATCCAACTTTACATCATAGCTGTTATATCCAAGCCTTTTCAAAATGCTCATTCTAAACTCTTGGATTGTCTTTCTGGTTTTATCCCCATTTTCAGCTATTTGTTCATTGGGCAATCCTGAATTTTTTGCGACAAAATCAGCATTTGCTTTCGCAACAAACTCTTTGCTTTTTATAGCATTTTTGTTTGCCAAGAAAATAGCATTCTCCGTTGCTACATTGCTCTTTAAATTCACCATCAAAAACAACAATCCACTAATTGCCAACAAAATAACTGAAGACACTATTGTATTCGTTTTCGTTTCTGGATTTCGAATTCCACCAAAGAAATGGATGGGTAAAAAGACAAAAACCAAACCTATTAAGGCCGTCATTCCCATAACATTTGCTCCTGGCCAATGCATTACTTTGAAAAGTATGGATATTGAGAATAGAATCCCCACAATTGTTCCTATTCCTAAGGTCAATTTTTCCCGCGTAGCTTTCACCTCTCGAGATTTTAAAATAAACAAAATAGGAAGGAATAGAAAACTAAATCCAGCCACAGCGAGCACCATTAATATTGAAGCTCCTGGCCAATGCATAATTTTAAACATTGACCCTATAAAAAACCCGAAAGCGGACATTGCACCGCTTATTATCATCATTTTCTTCATCGCATAATAATTTTTAAACGTTAATAACAAATCTGTTTCTTCTTGAATTTCTCTCAATCCTTTTTTAAAAAATCGAGGAAGCACTTCATGGTACTTCTCTTCAAAAGAAATGTTTGTCGACCATTCTTCTTCAATTACACAACAAATATGGTCCAAGAGGCTTAACTGCAGGTCCTCCAACTCAATTCCATTACGTCTAATATCATTGAGAATAAACTGTACTTGTTTGTCATCTAAGACATTCACAATCAACTTAATTTAGGTTGTATGTCCAACAAAACCATCATCGTCTCCATGAAAGCCGAGAATTCATTGACTTTGTCGTCTGCCAACTTTTTTCCCGTTGGCGTCACTTTATAATACTTTCGTATTCGGTTGCCAACGTTCACCACTTCCGTAGTTAAAATTCCCTGCTTTTCCATAGCATGTAAAGTTGGATAAAGAGCTCCTTCGGTTAATTGGATCTTCCCACTGGTCGATTCTTTTACCTTTTGAGTAATCTCGTATCCATACATGCGCTCATTGTCCATCAATAGTTTTAAAACTATCGTTTTGAGCGTTCCTTTGATTAATTCTGATGCAAACATGATACAAATATATACAATATATTTTATATACCTAATTTTATTAGGTATATATTTTTTAAAGTATGTAAATAAAAACGATGTTGGACATTTTGCCAATTCCCAAATTGGCAAATTCTCAGTTCTAGGTTCTAAAATAAAGCCAAAAAAAACGCCCTACCTTTCGATAGAGCGTTCATATTTTGATCAAAGATTAGCTTATGCTTGAGCTTCTTCTTTCTTTTCTGGTTTTGGAAGCAAGATTCTTCTTGATAGTTTCCATTTTTTCGTTTTCTCATCGCGAGAAACGACTTTGAACTTTACCAAGTCTCCTTCTTTACAAACGTCTTCCATTTTCTCAACGCGGTCCCAAGAGAATTCAGAGATATGAATCAAACCATCAACGCCTGGTAAAATCTCAACGAAACAGCCGTAAGCTTGAATTGATTTGATTTTCCCTTCGTATTCAGCTCCTTCTTCCACTTCTGGAGGGAAAGCGATGCCTCTCGCAATTTTCATTGCTGCTGCCATATCGTCCGCATTATTCGACATGATTTGAACGCGACCTTCACCTGTTTCCAATTCTTCAATTGTAACCGTTGTGTTCGTTTCTTTTTGAATTCCTTGGATGATTTTTCCTCCAGGTCCGATAATCGCTCCAATCATATCATTCGGTACGTTGAACGCTTCGATACGCGGAGTTTGCGGTTTCAATTCTGGATTCACTTCAGAAATAGTTTTCATCATTTCACCAAGGATATGCATACGCCCTTCTTTCGCTTGCATCAATGCTTTCGTCAATACTTCGTAAGACAATCCGTCTACTTTGATGTCCATTTGACAAGCTGTGATTCCTTTTGCAGTTCCACAAACCTTAAAGTCCATATCTCCTAAATGATCTTCGTCACCTAAAATATCAGACAATACAGCAAATTTATCACCTTCAGAAACCAATCCCATAGCGATACCTGAAACTGGCGCCTTGATTTTGATACCTCCGTCCATCAATGCCATAGTTCCTGAACAAACAGTAGCCATAGAAGATGAACCATTTGATTCTAAAATCTCAGAAACCAAACGTACAGTGTATGCATTATCATCAGGAAGCATTCCTTTCAATGCTCTCATTGCCAAGTTACCGTGACCGATCTCACGACGAGAAGTTCCTCTTAAAGGACGCGCCTCACCAGTTGAGAATGGAGGAAAATTGTAATGCAACATGAATTTCTCATAACCTTTATGAGTTACATCGTCAATCATTTGCTCATCCATTTTTCCACCCAAAGTCAATGTCATCAATGCTTGAGTTTCACCACGTGTAAACACAGCAGAACCATGAACCATTGGTAAATAATCAACTTCTGACCAAATAGGACGAACTTCATCAAACTTACGACCATCCAAACGAACTTGCTCGTTTAACATTACGTCACGAACAGCTTTTTTCATAGCTTCCTTGAAGTAAATTGAGATGAATCCTTTTTTCTCTGCCAATTCTTCTGGAGAAAATTGAGCTGAAAATTCTTCTTTCACTGCACCAAATAACTCAGAACGCAACGCTTTGTTTGCGTTTCCTTGTCTAGCAACAGCTTTACATTTATCAAAACAGTCCGCCATAACTTTCGCTTTAAGCTCTAAGTCATGCGTTTCGTGATTGTATTCTCTTTTTGGGAATGCAGCAGGAACTTCCTTCGCTAATTCCATTTGAAAATTACATTGTTCAACAATAGCTTCGTGTGCAAATTTGATGACTTCCACCATCTCTTCTTCTGAAATTTCTTTCATTTCACCTTCAACCATATTCACATCTTTTGCAGTACCTGCAACGATTATATCTAAGTCTGAATTTTTCAATTCTGCAACCGTGGGGTTCAAAATCAATTTTCCATCCACTCTTCCAACTTTAACTTCTGACATTGGTCCGTTGAACGGGATATCAGAAACAGCTACTGCACAAGATGCAGCAAAACCGATTAACGTATCTGGGTGATGAACACCATCATAGGATAACAATTGAACCATCAATTGCACTTCTGCATGATAATCATCTGGAAACAATGGACGCATTGCACGATCCACGATTCTCATCATTAAAATTTCACCTTCTGACGGACGAGCTTCTCTTCTGAAAAATCCACCAGGGATTCTTCCTGCTGCTGCATACTTTTCACGGTAATCAACAGTTAATGGAAGGAAATCAACTCCTTCTTTTGCTTCTGTTGCTGCAACCACTGTCGCAAGCATCATTGTGTCGCCCATTCGTAACACCACTGAACCGTCAGCTTGTTTTGCTAGCTTTCCGGTCTCGACAGAAATTTCTTTCCCTCCAGTAATGATGGACTTTTTTATTCCTATGTTCATATATATAATTTACCTGTTTGGATCAAATAATTATTTGATCATACTTAAAAAATTTTCAGACCTAGCAGAAAAAAATCAAAAAAAAAGGCAGTCGAATAGTTCCGAATGCCCTTTTTGAATACGTTATGTCAAGATTAACGACGTAAGCCTAATTCTTTAACAATAGCACGGTATCTTTCGATATCTATTTTCTTTAGATAATCCAAGAAACTGCGTCTTTTACCTACCAATAATTGAAGGGCTCTTTGCGTTCCGAAATCTTTACGATTCTTCTTCAAGTGCTCAGTAAGGTGCGTAATACGGTAAGTAAATAAAGCAACTTGTGCTTCTGTTGAACCCGTGTTTGTTTCAGATCCACCGTGTTTCGCGAAAATCTCTTTTTTCTCTTTTGCGTCTAAATACATGCAAATATTATTTTAATGATTTTTATGTAGCCTCCGTTGCGCTTTGCAATTTTGACGGTGCAAATATAGGGATTTATTTTTACGTACAATAAGAAAGTTCTATTAAGAAAATTAACCTTTCCCCATTTAAAAAAAAATAGGCTCTTAAATTTTGCACACAATGATGAGTTTCGATAGTAATTAACCAAATACTTTTTTCAAAAGATCACTTAAGCGCGCAGCAGGATCTTTACGAATTTTTAATTCTTCTTTTGCAATCTGCACAAACAATCCGTCAATCGCCTTACCTGTAACATATTGAACAAGATCTGGATTTATTTTTTGCACGAATGGCAATTTGTTATAGTTTGTGAAAATTGTATTCCAGTTTTTTGTTGCACCTACTTTATCCAATGAAGCTTGAATAATTGGTTCAAATTTAAGCATCAAATTGGCTCTTGTTGATTTGTCTAGAAATACTGTCGCAGCATTATCTTCGCCTTTAAGAAGACTCATAGCATCTTGAATCGTCATTCCTTTAATAGCTGCTACAAAAATGTCTTTTGCAGCAGTTGTAGCATCTTCAGCCGCTCTGTTGATTGACTCAATCGTTGCGTCAACTTGTTTTCCTTGGCCAATACTGCGCAATTTAGATTCAACAATATCTGCTTCCTCAGGTAATGGGATTTTTATGGAAAGGTCTTTGAAAAAACCATCTGGCTTCGAAAGTTGGTCTACTCCTTTTTCAATTCCTTTTGTTAAGGCCTCTTTAAGTCCATTACCAACTTCCTCTTGACTCAAACCTGATGAAGATGATTTTGCTGCTTCAACTTTTTCTCCAACCGTTTTTTTGAATTTATCAAATTGAGCAGTTACTGTAAATGAAGTAAATAGGACAGTTGTAATTGTAAAATAAATAGCTTTTTTCATGTTAAATCGTTTTCTTCTTTTAGAATTACCTTTAATTTGGGTGAAACGTTAAATTTTTAAGCGCTAAAAGACATATCGCTTATTCTGTATCTTTTACCGTAAGTCTTGCCGATAGCGTGACCATATTGTTAAAACTACAATTTTACGGTATTTATTGTTCTAAAACAGTTTTTCTATAAGATAACTTTTATCTGAACGGTATAGATTTATTTCAAATAGTTAAAATTCATGCGCTAAGTTTTATTTCAATTTATCAAATCATCTTAATAGGCCAAATAACAAGAGAATATTAATAATTTTAAATGCATATCGTGAACTTTACCAGTAGAACGTAACTAGCTTACGTTCACCGACACGAACTTTGTATAAAATTAGTAATATGAAGTTAGTAGAATTTTTCAATACTTATCCGAATGAAGCTGAGTGTA
>Ga0209390_10005809_pt1 | contig 17080 bp, 13 predicted proteins | sample BON01_FD_187212 | JGI IMG/M metagenome (GOLD analysis project Ga0209390, IMG submission 187212) | Freshwater microbial communities from Lake Bonney liftoff mats and glacier meltwater in Antarctica - BON-01 (SPAdes) (version 2) | ecosystem: Environmental > Aquatic > Freshwater > Ice > Glacier...
GCGGGGTCAGGGTTCGTCTCTTGTTTCGTTTCGGCATGGTTCTCGTCGCTTTCAGGGTTTCTTTGGAACCCCGCCTCCATCCCTTTTTCAAGCTTATTCACTGGCTCCGTTTTCACCTGCCACCTTACAGAACTGCGCGGCCCCCCTGTTTGTTTTCCATGATTCCAATCCGCCGCGTCGCCCGGCTCCTGCCCGTCGCCGCCACGGTCGTTGACGCCTCTCTCCGGAACCGCCGATTTAATCCCGAGACGAATTTGGAAACGCTAATCAGCGCTGATTTTCGCTAATTTTACAGGCCAGAGCTTTCGAGGATTAGCGCGAATAAGCGGCAATTAGCGGTTTCTCTTTCATGCATGGATTTAATCAGCGGTTCTCTCACCGCCGCTCCACGCGGTCTTCGACGAGCTTTGTGAGACATGGTTTTTCTTTGGTCGTTGGTGGACCCGTCCGGCTTACGGCGGCGCGCGCGGACCGACGCTCCCCTACCAGCAAACGCAATCCACCGGTCGTTCCAAGTTCGCCCGGAGGTCTCACTCCACCTTGCCACGAGTCGCGGAACGCTGATCGCACTAGCCGTGACGGGTATTCAGCTGAACTGGTTTTGTATCATTGCTTTTTCGTGGTGTTTACTTTTTAACCGGACCCGAATTGAGCGCACCACACGAACACATACTGACCAAGATCGTCGCCACACTGGGTCCCGCCAGCAGTTCACCGGAGATGATCGAGACTCTGATCACCACCGGCGTCCGCGTCTTCCGGATCAATTTTTCCCACGGCGAAATTGAGTCCCATCTCGTTGCCCTGAAGAATGTACGCGCCGCCGCCACCAAATTGAACGAGCACATTGGCGTCATGGGAGATCTGTGCGGACCGAAGATCCGGGTGGGCAAACAGGACGGCGACGGCACGCAGCTGATCGAAGGTAAACAGGTCGCGTTCATCCCGGATTTCGTCGATCAAAAGGCCGCGTCGAAGGAACTCGGTCTGACCTGCATCCCGGTCGCCTTTCACGACTTCATCCACGAGGCGAAACCGGGGCATCGCATCCTGCTCGACGACGGCATTCTCGAACTGAAGACGGTCGAGCAGCGCGATCACGCCGATGGCAAAGCCCTGGTCTGCGATGTCATTGTCGGCGGTATTCTCAAGTCAAACAAGGGCATCAACTTTCCCGACACCGACCTGACGGTGCCGGCGATCACGGACCACGATTTCCGCTGCGTGGATTTTGCCGTGGAACACGGATTTGATTTCCTGGCGCTCAGCTTCGTGCGGACGGCGAAGGACGTCCGGGACCTAAAGGACTACCTGCGCAAACACGGTGCGCGCCCCGCCCGTCCGCAGAATGACGCCGCCCCGGGCAAACAGTTTTCATCGTTCGGCAGCGAATGGCGGGCGTTCATTCCGGTGATCGCGAAGATCGAAAAACCGCAGGCGCTCGACAACCTCGAAGCGATCGTCACCGAGGCGGACACCATCATGGTGGCCCGCGGCGATCTCGGGGTCGAAATGGACCCGGCGCTCGTTCCGTTGTTGCAGAAGAAAATCATCGCCACCTGCCATGACTACGGCAAGCCGGTCATCGTCGCGACCCAGATGCTGCAAAGCATGATCGACGCACCCACCCCCACGCGCGCCGAGGTCAACGACGTGGCCAACGCCATTTTTGACGGCGCGGATGCCGTGATGTTGTCCGGCGAAACGGCGGTCGGAAAATATCCGGTCAAGGCCGTGGAAATGATGCGACGGATCGCGCGCTGCACGAACGCCCATCTGCGTTCACTGCCGATGTCCACCACCACGCCGGTCAACACGCGCGAATCCCGTTTCCGCACGGCGGCGCTCGCTCACGGCGTGAAAGTCGTCATCCGCGATCTCGGTGCCGGACTGGTCGTGATGTGGTCGCAGCTCGGCGGCGGCGCGAGCTACCTGTCGCAGGTCCGCATGACCGTGCCCGTGCTCTCCTTCAGCTCCAGCCCAGAGGCGCTTCGCCGCATGTCCGTAATGTTCGGCGTGACCCCCATGTTGATGGAACCGCCAACCGACTCAAATGATTTTCTGAAGCAGGTGGACAAGCTTCTCCTCGCCAACAACTGGGCGAAGGAAGATGACGCCGTGGTCATGGTCGCAGGACAGCCGTTCGGTCGTCCGGGCGTGACCAACACGTTGCGAATCCATCACGTTGGCGAGATCTAATTTCTGCTTTCCCTCCACGAGGTGCGGAATAGACTCCGCGACAAAATGGATCCATGCACTTGATATTAGCCGACATCAGCTCGTGGCTCGACAAACTGGCACCTGAAAACCCGCTGCTTGTCCAGCGCGCCATCACCTCCCTCGTCTTCGTCACCGCCGTCTAGCTGCTCCGGGTGGCCCTGGTGCGACTGGTCGGCATCCGGACCTCGACCATCCCGGTGGAGAACCGGCGGCGCTGGCTGGTCAACATCCGGAACGTGATCATCTTCACGATGATCGCCGGGCTCATTTTCATCTGGGCCAGCGAAATTACCAGCGTCGCCTTCTCACTTGTCGCACTCGCCGTCGCCTTTGTCATCGCCACCAAGGAGTTGTTCCTGTGCTTCAGCGGCGCCGTCTACCGGGCGGCCACCGACGCGTATGGAGTCGGGGACTGCATTGAAATCAACGGCCTGCGCGGCGACGTCATCGATCAAAACCTGTTCGGCACCACCATTCTTGAACTGGGTCCCACGCCGGGTTCGCGTCAATACACCGGGCGGGCGGTGATCCTGCCGAACGCCCTGCTGCTCAGTCATCCGGTCGTGTCCGACACGTACATGGGGACCTACGTGGTGCATTTCATCACCGTTCCTTTGTCTGTCCACGACGACTGGCAGGCCGCTGAAAAAATCCTGATGCGCGTGGCCAATGCGGAGTGTGAACCCTACCTTCAACAGGCGCGGAAACACATGTTGTCCCTGGAGAAAAAGCACTGGATCGACACGCCGTCGGTGGATCCCCGCGTCACGTTCTATCTGTCCGATCCCGGTGTCATCAGGGTGCAGCTCCGCATCCCGGCACCCAACCGAAAAAAGGGCCGCATCGAGCAGGCGATTCTTCGCGAGTTTTTGAAGGAGTTCAAATTCGTCTCCGGCCAGCCGTCGCCGATTGCATCGAATTCCCAGCAACTCGAACCCGGCACGCCGAAATCTCAAATCTGACCTCGCGATCACACTGTTGAATGAAGTGTTGAACCATCGCGGATTCACGGCATGATGCATCCCATCCGATAACGAGCCATGGGAACAGGTCCGACAACACTTTCAGGCAGTCACAGGATGCTTTGTTTCCTGGCGGGTTTGCTGGGTATCGCCCAAGTCGCACACACGAAACCGTTGGTGCTGATCGGTTACGTTGAGGATGCGCCACCCCTCTACGCCGCCGAGGCGACACACGTTTTGCTCGATCGGCCCGGAGGACGAGTGATCATCGCGTTGCGTGATGAATCACGCGAACTGCTCTCCCTCCCCGGCATCCGCCAGCGAATGGCTGGACGTGTCGCGTTTCAGCAACGGGCGGCGGGCGACATCCCACTTGTTCGCGTTCTGGAAATACTGTCACCCGACTGGATTGATCTGCGCCCGGCTCCGTCGGCCGCAGCGTTTGCCAGTTGGAACGGCACCGGCAGTTCGCTGTATCCTTCCCTCCGCGAAGAGCCGTTGCCCGGCGCGGGATTTTCCGTAGGCACTATCGATTTGGATTCAGATTTGGACGGCGTTCCGGACCACCTCGATGATTTTCCGTTTGATCCGACGGAAACGACCGACACCGATGGCGACGGCACCGGCAACAATGCCGATCCCGACGACGACAATGACACGATCCCGGATGACTACGAATCACAGTACGGACTGAATCCTCTGGTCAATGATGCGGGGGAGGATCTCGATAAGGACGGAGCAACCAATCTCGATGAATTCGTAGCCGGAACCGCCGCGAACGACCCCAAATCCGTATTCGACTTCGTTGACACCCGGTTTGATTCAAAGAATGGAATTCACCTCGCTTGGCCCAGCGTGGAGGACCGTCAGTACCGGATCGTTTTCAGCGAATCACTTGTGAAACCGTTTTTGCCGGTCACCCCGGACATCCCGGCGACGGGCAAGGTGATCGAGAAAAATCTGTCCGTCGAGCCGGGCGCCGCGCAGGGTTTCTTTCGCATCGAAATTCGTCCATCCACCAACCCCAAACCTTAGTTGACATGAATCAAATCTCCTTCATCCGGACCGTAATCGTCCTGGCGGGCCTCCTCGTACTGCAACCCTGCCACGGCGCGTTCAATTCCTATCTGACCCTGACGTTGAACGGTGAAGACGTCGCCGGTGAATCAACCCTTCAGGAGATCGGTGGGGTGGACGTCAGCGGGAGCATCGAATGCGTCGCGTTCAACCACGAGGTGTTTGCATCCGGCGGTGGGAGGAAAACTCACGGCCCTGTGAAGATCGTCAAGCGCGTGGATAAGTCCTCCCCCCTGCTCTATCAGGGTTTTGATCAGAACCAGACTGCGACGGCCGCGTTCAAGTTCTTCCGGCTCAACTCCGACTCGGGAGAAACGGAGCATCACTATACCATCACTCTGGTCAATGCCCGGATCTCAAGCATCCGTCATTGGTTCCCAAACACGCTGGATCCTGCCGGTGCCGCGCTGCCGCAGATGGAAGAGATCTCCTTCATCTATCAAAGCATCATCATCACGAGTGAAACCGGCAGCACCGAATACCAGATGGATGCGAATCCCTGAACGAACCGCCTCGGCCTGAAAGCTACGGAACCAGCTGTTCCGCTCGATAGAACAGTTGACCGGATTCGCTGACTGGACGAACGACCTCGATGATCGGACGCGGGCTCCGTTGCGTTCCGATCGACTGCCAGTCTGGCAACGAGGTGGATTCAAACAGCTCCACGTCAAAGTTCGGCTCGCACAGCAGACGGGCGAGAACGTTGTCTTCACCGGCGGACCCGATTCCAACGAACCGGGGTTCCTGAAGTTGAATACTGCCGTCCGCATTCAGCGCCACAAGCCCGAACCGGTCCACTCCGTCAAACCCGGCAAACCCTCCGCCGAGAAGCACCGTCCCGTTGGCAATCACAAAACCCGTATTGACAGAACCGGAAGCGCCGGTTCCCGGATTGAACGACATGTCGAGCGAACCGTCTTCATTGATCATCGCGACACCGGACCGGGGCTGGCCGTCATACTCGGTAAAATTTCCGACGATCAGAAGTTTATCTCCGGTGCTGGGAAAGACCCTGCGCACCCTGTTGTCGGCACCAGTGCCCGGGTCAAAACTTTCGTCAGTCGATCCATCTGCGTTGAGGCGGGCAACATTGTTTCGCGCCACGCCGTTCACAAGTGTAAACTCTCCGACAATCACCATCCGCCCGTCAGACTGGAGATGAATTCCGGTAACCGACGACGAGAAGTCATTCGGAATTTCACAAGTAAAACCGTCATCTTTGCTACCGTCTCCGTTAAGCCGAAAGACGAAATTCGTTTCTCCCGGACCGTGCGTGATCACAACAAAACCGGTGCCTGCTTGAATGGCGCCGTGCCCGCCAATGAGGTAGGAAACCGAGTCAGGATCAAACGATTCATCCAGCGACCCGTCGGCATTCAGAATGGCCACCGTCCGACGCGGCACTCCTCCATAGGCGGAAAAATTGCCACCGACGAGAATTCGTCCGTCGGCAAGCACTTCAAGGGTTTCAACGGTTGCGCTGGTAAAACCCGTGCCGTGAGCAAAACCGGAGTCCAGCGTGCCGTCGGGAAGCAATTGAGCGATCCGTCCAGCAGCAGAACCGTTCACCTTGGTAAACTGTCCGCCAATCAAAATTTTCCCATCACCGGGAAAAGCTACCGGATAGATTTGGCCATCGGTCGTGAAGTACGGATTGAACGAGTCATCGAGACTTCCGTCCGCCAGCAACCGGACAAGGTTGGTCCGGGCATGACCATTGACCGAAGTAAACTCACCGGCGGCAAGCCATCGACCCTGGCCATCCGGAACCAACGCATTCACCCGGGACGCAAAACTGTAATTGGGAACGATCTCAAAAAAATAGTGACCGGAAAACCCGAGACCCGGAAATCCCTCGGCGTCGTTGTCCACGATGACAATGGTCGCCGTTCCGGGTGAACCGACCGTGACACCTTCCGTCTCGGAAACCAGCTCCAGCGATATGTCGTGGTCGCCGGACGTTTCCGCATTGTCCACGATGAACACTGACAAATCCGCAGTGTCCGCCCCGTCCGGAAAACTGATGACGTCAGTTTTCAAATAGTAGTTCGCGGGAGATTGAGCCGAACCCCCGTTGATCTGCACCTTCACCCCGGCGACACCGACGGACTCATCCCGCACGGCCCGGACCGTGACCACCGATGCCGTTTCCGAAACGTCGTATTGCGAAGCGGAAAACCGGACCTCCGCGCCGACGCTGCTGAACTTCGCAAGCACGACCAAAGCGGTGATTGCCCCTGCCCGGATGATTGAGTGGAATCGTTTTTCCTCTCCCACAAACGTATTACAACTTTTCATAATGTTCCTTGATTGGCGCGAAAGGTAGATTTCGGATTGGCACCAGTAAAGATCGGCATACGCGATCAGGTATGTTTGAGAACGAGGGTCGAAGGGACCGTCGCTCCGCGCGGTCCCCGATGGGCTGTGAGGGTCAGGGTTTGGCAACGGTTCTGAATGTTCGAATCTGCGGCCGACAGGCGGCGGCGCGCGCGGAGCGACGCGGCCCTACCCGGCGATTTCGAACGCACCCTGCGTGATCAATTAGATCACTCACTTCCACGCTTCCGGGAACGCCCGGGTGTCCAGTCCCCAAACGAGCGGCAGCACGAAATACACAAACAAGGTGAGCAGCACGATGGAGATCAGGTTCATTCCCAGCCCGGCGCGAACCATGTCCGGAATCCGCAAATGACCCGATCCAAACACCACGGCGTTTGGAGGTGTGGCCACTGGCAGCATGAACGCGCAGGAAGCGGCGACCGTCGCGGCGACCATGAGGATCAGCGGGTTCACGTCAATTGCGAGCGCCATTGGAGCGAGGATCGGCAGCAACATCGAGGTCGTGGCGAGATTCGATGTGATCTCGGTGAGAAAATTGACGGCCGTCACGAGAATCAGGATGAGGAAGATCAATGAGACGCCGTCCAGAAGCGTCATCTGACCGCCGATCCAATCCGCGAGTCCGCTCGATTTGAACGCCTCCGCCAGCGCCATCCCGCCGCCGAACAACAGAACGATTCCCCACGGAAGTTTCTTCACATCCTCCCACCTCAGCAGAGGCCCCTTGTTCTCGTTTGCCGGCAACAGGAAAAGCAGCACGCCACCAACCATCGCGATGATCGTATCGTCGAGCCGGGGAAACAGTCCGAGTTGTTGTTGCAGAAAGGAACGGCTGATCCAGGCCAGCGCCGTGAGGCCAAACACGGCCAGCACCATTTTCTCTTCAAAACCAATCCGTCCGAAAGCATGCAACTGTTTTTTGATCTCCGCTCGGCCTCCTGGAAAACTGGCCTGCTCGAAGCGGAAGGCCACGCGTGTGAGGTAAATCCAGCATAGCGCCAGCAGGATGAGCGAGATCGGCAGACCGAACATCAGCCATTGGAAGAAGCTGATCTCGATGCCGTACAATTCCTGCACGACTCCGGCGAGCACGAGATTTGGCGGAGTGCCAACCAGCGTCGCCATTCCGCCAATCGACGCGCTGTAGGCGATTCCCAACAGCAAGGCTTTGGCGAACTTCTCATTCTCCATCGGGTTGGTTGCCGGGTTGTTGCAAAGCTGGGAGATGATCGCCATCCCGATCGGAAGCATCATGACGGACGTCGCCGTGTTGGAGATCCACATCGACAACGCCGCCGTCGCGATCATGAAGCCCAGTATAATTCCGGAGACGCTGGTACCGATCGCGTGGATGATGTTCAACGCAATTCGTTTGTGCAGCCGCCACTTTTCAATCGCGATGGCGAGCAGGAACCCGCCGATGTAGAGAAAAATGTATTGGTGCCCGTAGGAGGTCGTGGTCGCCTGCAATTCGAGCGCGCCGGTGAGGGGAAAAAGAATAATCGGTAGCAACGCCGTCGCCGCGATTGGAATCGCCTCCGTAATCCACCAGATCGCGATCCAGGCAGTGGAGGCAAGCACCGCGATTCCCGCATCGCTCAATCCCTTCGGATGGACAAACAGCATTATCACCAAAAACACGAGCGGGCCGGTGATCACGCCCACGCGCTTGGCGGTCGTTGAATCTTGTGAACCGGCGGTGTTTTTGGGTGAGCCCATCTGGACGGGGAATTGTAACTGGTGTGCGGTGACTCTAACCAACGGGTTCCTCAGAGTGCCAGATTCTTTTGTGAAGCGCCGGTCTCCGAACCGGCCGGGCTCCATAATGATCTTTAGGCTCAGCCGATCTGGAGTTCGTCATTCCTCAGGATTTTTCGAAAAGTCACTGCCCACCGCGAATGTTGTTCGACAAGCTTGTTTCGCAAGTCGACCTTCGCTATTTTCACGAGACTTTTTCAACCATGAAAGCCGCTTACATCAACGAGACCGGTCCCGCGTCCAACATCCAGTTTGGCGATCTGCCCAAACCCCATCTGAAGCACAGCCAGGTGCTCGTCAAGGTCGGAGCCGTCGCGGTCAATCCGATCGACACGTACGTCCGTGCAGGTCTGGTGCCGATGCCGTTGCCGATGCCGTTCATCGTCGGATGCGATCTCGCGGGCACCGTCGAAGCCGTCGGGCCGGATGTGAAACTGTTTCAGCCCGGCGACCGCGTCTGGGGCAGCAACCAGGGATTGCTCGAACGCCAGGGAACGTTCGCCGAATACGCGTCGGTCGAAGAGTGTTTTCTGTACGCGACGCCGAAGGAAGTGAGCGACGAACAGGCGGCGGCCATTTCGCTTGTCGGCATCACCGCGCATCTCGGCCTGGTGCGCGAAGCCCGGTTGAAACCGCATGAAACCATCTTCGTCAACGGCGGCAGCGGTGGTGTCGGCTCGACGGTGATTCAAATGGCGAAGGCAATCGGCGCGACGGTTTACGCCTGCGCGGGCACGGACGAAAAAGTGAAGGCCTGCAAGGAACTTGGTGCGACCGTCGCGTTCAACTACAAGACCCAGAACATCGGCGAAGAGCTGAAGAAAATTGCGCCCGCCGGAGTGAACGTCTGGTGGGAAACGACGCGCGAACCTAACTTCGATGTCGTGATCGCAGCGCTCGCGGCTCGTGGACGCATGGTCGTGATGGCGGGACGCGAAGCCCGGCCTGAATTTCCCATCGGCCCGTTTTACCTGAAGGGCTGTTCCATCGTTGGATTCGTCATGTTCCTCGCCACGCCGGAGGAACAACGCCACTGCTCCGTCGACATCAACCGCTGGCTGAAGGAGGGCAAGCTCAAGGCGAAAATCGACCGTGTCCTGCCGCTCAGCGAAGCCGCCACCGCGCATCAGTTGCAGGAAGAGGCTACGATCAAAAGTTCGGGCGGCATCGCCGGAAAGATTGTGCTGAAGACGTGAACCGCTCCTTCGCCAACATCCGTAGGACAGGTTTGCAACCTGTCTTCCCGGCGCGCGTGCGTCCGGAGCCGTGGGGCAGGACAGCGACGAACAAACGGTCAGTTCCGTCGCGGTCGGCGGTAGGGCAGCGTCGCTCCGCGCGCGCCGCCGGAAGCCGGACGTGGATTCGAATGTTCAGAACTATTGCCAGGACCGAACCCACACAGCCCATCGCGGACCGAGTGGAGGTCGATGTTCGATTTCCCAAGGTCCCGACCTGCATCCTCCGCCTTCAAACGCACCCTCGTCGCGTTTCCGGAAGCCGGACGTGGTTTGATGTCAGTCACAAACCACGCCCAACACCGGCTGCGCGTTTCTGTAGCCGGGGCAGGTTGCAAACCTGTCCTGCTTTGAACACCACCGCCTGCTGACCATGTCCACAACGGCCAGTTTAACAAGCGAAGAAACGGCGACCGCGTCACCAGCCGTTGCACCCGGAACATCGTGGTTCGCCCGCATCATTGTCATCGGTGCGGTCAGCATCATGATCGGAATTTTGTGGGACATTTCGTGGCATCGCACGATCGGGCGCGACTCGTTCTGGACGCCCGCGCACATGGCGATTTATCTCGGCGGGATTCTGGGCGGTTGCGTCGGTGGCTGGTTGATTTTTCGTGGCACTTTTCTGGCCGCTGAATCGGAGCGCGCGGGAATGGTCTCCGTACTCGGATTGCGCGGTCCGTTCGGCGCGTGGCTCTGCGTCTGGGGCGCGGTCGCGATGCTGACGTCGGCGCCGTTTGATGATTGGTGGCACAACGCCTACGGACTCGACGTAAAAATCCTAAGCCCGCCGCACGTCGTGCTTGCGGTCGGGATGTGGGCGATCGTTCTCGGCGCGCTCTTCCTCGTTCTTCGGGAACAAAATCTCGCCGCCGAAATAAGAGCGTCGAGTGCCAATGCCGCGACCACCCTGCCCGGCCAATGGTTGTTCGTGCTCGCCGGAGGAATCATTGTGGCGATGGCCGCCGTTTTTCTCGTTGAAAAAAGCTGGCCCAACCAGCACCGCACCCAGACGTTCCTGCTCATTTCCTGCGCCACGTATCCGACGTATCTCGTCGCCCTCTCGCGGGCGAGCCGGTTCCGGTTTGGCGCGACGATGATCGCCGGGATCTACATGTTGATCTTCATGTTGCAGGGCTGGATTCTGCCTCAGTTTACGGGCCATCCCAAACTGGGGCCGGTTTACAATCCGGTGGACTACTTTGTGCCTCTCAGTTTCCCGATGGTATTGATTGTCCCGGCGTTCGCGCTCGATCTCCTGCGATGGGGGATCAAGCCCGAGCGTGGTTGGATTCGTGGCTGGCTCTACGCGTTTGCCGCGGCGATCGCGTTCACCGGATTGTTTCTCGCGACACAATGGTTTTTCAGCGCATTCCTGATCAGCCCGGCGGCGAAGAACCCGTTTTTCTTCACGGATATCCACTGGGGTTACACCGACCAACGCGGTGATTTTCGCAACATGTTTTGGAGTGAATCCAGTCCTCCCCGGAACGCACCGCTCAGCATGGCCGGTGTCTGGATTGCGCTGGGCCTGGCGTTCTTCAAATGCCGGATTGGACTCTGGCTCGGCAGCTGGATGGCAAAGGTCAAACGATGAAGAACCGCCGGGGAGAATCTAATAGTGTAGCGCAAGTTGCCAACCTGCCGTATCGCAGATTGGCAATCTGCATGAACTGGTTTCATCCAAAATTCGCCATGACACATCGAAAAACTTGCCGACTGCCAGTCGGCGATACAGCAGAGTGCCTCTCTGCGCTACGCTCCCGGCAGCAATCGGTTCGCGCGCGGTGGTTCATCCTGCTGGTTGCGTCGATATTTTCTCTTGGAATCAATACCAATCTTTCTGCTCATAGCGGCAACCAGAATGTATTTTACGAGGGCAACATCGGGCCTTACACCGCACGGATCATGATCGAAAAACCGGATGTGGTTCCCGGGCTGGCGCAGATTTCGATTCGCATGTTGAAAGGTTCGCCACAGGAAATCACTGTCCTGCCGTTGAAGTGGAATCTCGGTAAACAGGGCGCCCCGACACCGGACCTCGCGAAACCCGTGCGTGGCGAGCCCACCCTGTTCAGCGCGGAGTTGTGGTTCATGGAAGGAGGTTCGCAAAGTGTTGAAGTAAAAATCTCCGGTGACGAAGGCACGGGGGAGGTTCTCATTCCCGTCGCGGTGGCGGCGACCAAAGTCGAAACGCTTCCCGCCGGTCTTGGCACCGTTCTCTCGATGCTCACCGTTTTATTGGTGCTGGTGTTTGTCGGCATGGTCGCGGCAGCCGTTCGCGAGAGTATGTTGGCCGCTGGCGAAGCCCCTACGCGCAAACGCATCTGGATTTCACGATTGGCCGCGGTCATCGCAGCTGCACTACTGCTTGGCGGACTTTACGGCGGCAAAAAATGGTGGAACGCCGAGGCCAGCGATTACACGAACAACCGCCTCTTCAAACCCATCGACAGCGATATAACAACTCGCGTGGAGGGACGACAGAGGGTCGTCCGAATCGAGATGAGTGAACAGGACCTGCGAGAACGTTCTCCGATCGTTCCCGACCACGGCAAGCTCATGCACCTCGTGCTGGTCAGCCAGACCAACATGAATGCCATGGCGCATCTGCACCCGCTCAAACTCAATCGCCGCACGTTCGTCGTCGCAGTTCCTGAAAAACTGCCCGCCGGTGACTATTCGGTCTACGCCGAAGTCACTTACGAAACCGGTTTCTCCGAAAACATATTTGGAGAAATTGCCCTGCCGTCGCCACCTGTTCAATCCGGCAGCGGCGTCCTGATCGACATCGATCCCGATGACGCGTGGACCACCGACAACGATAGCGATGCCAGCCCACTGAAGGACAAACGGCGCATCGCAGATCTGGGCGACGGTTTCATCCTTGAATGGCTTGATTCAGCAGTGATCAACGCGGGCGAGGATTTGTCCCTGCGGTTTCAAGTTCGTTCCGCTGCGGCAGCGGATCAGCCGGTGCTGGTGCAATTCTACATGGGGATGATGGGACATCTGTTCATGCGCAGCCACGACGGGCATCTGTTCACGCATCTGCACCCGGCCGGTTCGTTCTCGATGGCGTCCCAGCAATTGTTCGGCTTGAGAGCCGAAGGCAAGGCACCGAACCTGGTCAACCAAAATGGTGGTGAACCGTTGTGTGTCATTCCCGGAGTCGACGAAAGTCTCGGATATTGGATCGCACAGAAATCTCCGGAGGCTGATTACTCGTTTTCGTTTCCCTGGAAATTCATGAACCCCGGCGACTACCGGATCTGGGTTCAGGTGAAACTGAACGGCAAAATTCGCACCGGCGTATTCGACGTCAAAGTCTGGCCCGAACCGTAGCGCGCAACGAGCGCGGTTCCACGCCGACAATACATTCTAGCACCCCCCGCACTTCACGCTCGCAAACCCACCGATTTCCTGCCCCAATTGGCGAACAATCCATGAAGACCATTCTGCATTTATTTCTATTACCAGTAGCCGCTCTCCAAATGTCGGCGGCGGAGTTTCAACCGCTCTTCAACGGCCACGATCTGTCCGGCTGGGTGAACGTCAATTGCGCGCCGGAAACCTGGTCGGTGAAGGGTGGCGTCATCGCATGCACGGGCGTCCCGACCGGCGCGATGCGGACGGAGAAACAATACGAGAATTTCGAACTGGAACTGGAGTGGCGTCATCTGAAACCGGGCGGCAATGCCGGGGTCTTCATCTGGTCGTCGCCCCTTGCCGCGCCAGGCGTTCCGTTTCTTCGCTCCGTCGAAGTACAGGTGCTGGATCATGGATACAATGCCGAGGGGAAAAACAAATGGTACACCACCCACGGCGATGTTTTCCCGATTCATGGATCGACGATGAAACCGTTTGGACGGTCCAACGGCCAGCGCAGTTTCCCTTCGGAGGAGCGCAGCAAACCGTCTCCCGAATGGAACCACTATCGGATCGTTGCCAACGACGGCGTGCTGCGACTCAGCGTCAATGGGAAGGAAGTTTCCGGCGGCGAAGACTGCAACTGGCGCAAGGGTTACATCGGTCTGGAAAGTGAGGGATCGCCCACCGAGTTCCGCCACATCCGGGTGAAGGAACTGCCGTCGACCGGCGCGACCGCCGCACAAAGCGCTCCCGTGGAGGAAGGTTTCGTCCCCCTCTACAATGGACTGGATTTGCGGGGGTGGAAGTCGAATGACGAACTCGCGAGTCGCTGGAAGCCGTCTGACTGGCAACTGCTGTTGAACGGTGTCGGCGGCGAACCCGGACCCGTTCTGTGGACGGAGAACTCGTTTGAAAACCTGGAGTTCGTGGCGGATTTCCGGCTCCCGAAAGACGCCGACACGGAGCAGGTCTGCGGTGGTTTTGAAGTCGGAGGTTATCGGATCATTCTGAGCGGGAATCAATTCCCCGGCCGATTGAAACTGGGCGAATGGCAGCGCCTGCAGGTCAGTGTTTCACCGGCGAAGTGGACCGTGCATCTGGACGGACGGCCCGCCGCAGAGGTGGTGGCCGACTCCGTTTCAAGCCGGGCAGCCCGTTCGATTGGTCTGCTGGACGCAGGGAAGTCCATCGAGTTCGCCAACCTTTACGTCCGACCGGTCAACTGATCATTTCCCCGGGGTTTCGTTCCAGTAGATGATCACGTTTTTCGTGGCGCGACCGCACGCAATCATGTCGAGTTTTCCGTCCTGATTGAGGTCCGCCAGTTTCAGATCTTCGCACGCCATCTGGTTGTCATCGAGCACCGCGTGCATCGTCCACGCGTGTCCGCGTTTGTGGGTTGGAACGTACATCCTGATCCCGACCGGATCACCGCCCCGCCATCCCGCAATCACCTGATCCCATCCGACGCCCAACATATCGCCGACGGCCAGCGCATGGCCCTCGACCAGAGTATCATCCAGCACAACCCGGTTCTCGGTCCATGACAACTGGCCGGTGAGCGTGAGATTGTGGGTGTTCACCACGACCTGATTGCCGTGCATGGGTTCGATCGAGGCGATGAACCGTCGGCCGCTGTAGAGAATTCCCGAGCGCACTTCGCCGGCGCCGTTTGTGGTGACCTGAATCGTTTTCCATTCGTCCCCCTTGCGTTCGATGACGCTCGTGCCTTCACCGCTGGCAACGAGCAGTTCCTCCGAACCGTTGGGTTCACCCCAGGCCACAAGATCAAAGTTGTGCGCTTTGTGGAACGTGTCGTTCAACTCGAACGTGTGCCAGACGCCACGCGGTTCACGCGGTCGCACGTAGCCGAGAAACCGGATGCCATCGCCCTGCCCGTCCTTGTTGCCGCGACCGTGAAGCGGAAGCACGGCGAGAAAAAAATTGTCCTCCCGGTCTTTCACCCAGTGCATCCGATGAACGGTCGGCTCGTGCGGCAGCTTGACGGCCTCCCATTCCTGCGTCCGATCCTCTGGCGGAATCAAATAGAAAACAGCGCCGCTGTTCTCCGTGTCCCCCGGATTCCATTCACCACCGACGGCGATCTCCGCCATGCCGTCGTTGTCGATGTCCCGCGCGGCGATGCAGACGTGGTCCCGCACGCCCAGATGACCGGTCAGTCGGAATTTTTTCCAAGTGGGGTTCTGGTACCAGACGATCTCCTCCTTGTCCGCCAGCAGAATGTCGTCCTTGCCATCGCCGTCGACGTCCGCGATGGCCAGTCCGTAACCGATCTTGATCTGGTCGTCGATCGTCTGCGGGCGCAACGTCGGCTGCAGCGGGGTGGGAAGGGTCAGATCCGCGTGAAGCGAGATCACTGAGATCCCCATTATCGCGGCGAGGCTGCGGGCTGTATTCGGGTGGCTCATAAATAGAATGACGCAATAGTAGGCCGCAGGTTATCAAATTCAATCGCATTTGTTCCGTCGGCTCCGGCCAAGGGCGCATCCTGCCCCGAGCGCGTTTGAAAAAGGAGGAAGACTCGGGAACGGAAAGAGTGGAAGCATCCATACGGACAGCTTCGCCCACCAACGGTGGGTAGGGAGAGGCTCCCGTCGAGCCCATTTCAAAGTCCTGTAGGGACAACACGGCGCAAAGTGGCGCTCCGTTGGAGCTTTGATCAGGGCTCCGTGGGAACGTCGCCGTTCCGTTCTGAATCGGGGAGCCGACTCCGCACGCGTTCAAAAATGCACCCGCCTGCCCCCCAAGGTAGTGAGGGCGAAGCGGAGGAAAGGTGTTTCCCGAACGGCAGCCGAACTTCGGCCTTGCCGGAAAGATTGCGGCCCCGGCGTCACCAGAGGGGAATTGGGGGCTAGACCGAAGTTTGGCCTCCCATGGCCCAGCACGTTGCACCCCGCTCCCCCGGGTGTCGTGATCACAATCCATCATTTGATGGTCCATTCTCGATCGTTCGTCGCCCGCCTCCGAACCGGCGTCCTCACATTCCTCACGGCTCAGAAATGACCACGCTGAACAACGGCGCGCCACGACCGATTCCGAATCCATGTCCGGTTTGAATCAGTTCAAACGATTTATTCGAACGCGGCTCAAGTGGAACCTCGGCCAGGTATTCCGGAACCAACTCGACAAGCGAGCCGGGGAGTTTCCCACCGTGATCGATCCGGTATCGCGTGACAGCGACCGCCGCCGTCGCCGCGCGAAGCTTGGCGTGGGTTTCCACCCATCTGTCGAAGAACTTGTCCCACCCGGGGAGGAGCATTTCCGACCAATAATAAAACCGGTGTCCGTCTGAGCCGGGCTCGATGGAGGCCCAGTTTTCGGTCAGGTCGGAGATCGACTTCAACGATTTGGACGACGCGTTCTCAATTTGCTCATAAGCGCCAAGCAGATACAACAGATCCAGATCGGCCAGCCCCGAAAAACGATACAGAATCACCTTCATTTGTTCGAAGGTCTGCTTCCATATATCGGGTTTGCGGTCCTCCAACAGGTTCGGATCCGCAAAATCGAAATCGTACGCCAGGAATAATTTCTTGGATTTCCAATAGATGGGCTCGAGCGCCTCGACCCGTTCCCACTCTACGGTTCGATCCAGAGGCCAGTCTTCCGTCGCTTGTGTCAACTCCGCTGAGATCCCAGAAAGATCACCCACCTCCAGACCGGCAACGTTCAGGTATCGTTCCAGATCAAGCAGCGCGACTGAGTAATACGCCCTGCGGACGAGCTGTCTCAACAAACTGGGGTCACCAGCAAGATGATTTCCCATCCGGATCTGAGCTTCGACGAGTGGAGGAATCGAATTCCAATTCTCGGTTTGAATTCCGGAACGAATGCGCAAACTGAGAAAACTCATGACTAATTTTCCGTCAGCCGACGTGCTTATATTCTCACCGGCAACGTCTTTGTTTTTATTCACCCACTATTTCGGGCGTTGCACACCGAGCAATGCGAGCTCGATCCCGTCCTTTGGAAGTGTCCCCTGAGTCGTTAAAAATTTGAGGTGGTGGTTGGTTCAACCACGCGAGAGCGTGGTGGTGACAAAACCAAAAAAACCAACCAACACCATGAACCACGAAATACTCAAAGCCGCCTTTT
>Ga0209390_10005810_pt1 | contig 17079 bp, 33 predicted proteins | sample BON01_FD_187212 | JGI IMG/M metagenome (GOLD analysis project Ga0209390, IMG submission 187212) | Freshwater microbial communities from Lake Bonney liftoff mats and glacier meltwater in Antarctica - BON-01 (SPAdes) (version 2) | ecosystem: Environmental > Aquatic > Freshwater > Ice > Glacier...
CGTGAATCGTCGGTACCAGGTCAACAATGAGTGGCAGGAGCAAACATCGTGGTTCAATGTGACTGCTTGGGGCGAACTAGGGGAGAATGCTGCGGGTTCTTTGGCGAAGGGTTCGCGTGTGATTGTGTCGGGGCGTTTGGAGTCCCGCGAGTTTGAGGGTAAGGATGGTGTGAAGAAAACGGCGGTGGAGATTGTTGCTGATGATCTTGGTGCGAGTCTTCGTTGGGCGACTGTGCAGGTTGAGCGTGTGGCACGGAAAACTGTTGCACCTGTCGAAGCTGCCGAGGCTCCGTTTTGATTTTGGTTGGTGATGTGCGTGAAAAGTTGCGGGAACTTGCTGATGGGTCGGTTCACTGTTGCGTTACCTCCCCTCCGTATTGGGGCCTCCGATCGTACAACGGTGGTGACGCAGAGATCGGTTTGGAGTCCACACCTGATGAGTATGTGGCGAGCATGGTCGCGGTGTTTCGTGAGGTGTGGCGCGTGTTGCGCGACGATGGTACGTTGTGGCTAAATTTAGGCGACTCGTATGCAGCAGGGAAGATGGTACGCGACGACTCTGGGGACAACGGCAGATTTGGTGGCACAAGATTGGAACCCGTGCAACGCAAAGCACCCGAAGGATTGAAGCCTAAAGACCTGGTGGGTATTCCGTGGCGTGTCGCGTTCGCGTTGCAGGCTGATGGCTGGTATTTGCGGCAGGACATTATTTGGGCGAAACCGAATCCGATGCCCGAATCGGTGACGGATAGGTGTACGAAGTCGCATGAATACATTTTCCTGTTGAGCAAGTCGGCACTGTACTACTACGACAATGAAGCAATCAAAGAACCAACCGTCACACGAGATGACACCAACAGAGACAGGGATTCAACGCGACTCAATAACATACCTGGACGGACACGGATGGCGGGACTGAAAACGAATGACTACGAGATGCGCAACAAGCGTGATGTGTGGACAGTAACGACACGCCCATACAAAGGCGCACACTTCGCCACATTCCCGCCCGATCTGATAACACCATGTATTCTCGCTGGATGCCCGCCAGACGGCACCGTTCTAGATCCGTTCTTCGGTGCAGGCACAACAGGCTTGGTGGCGCAACGACATAACCGACGGTGGATAGGCATAGAACTGAACCCTGAGTACGCGAAGTTGGCGGCTGACCGTATAGAAGCAGAAACGAACCTGTTCACGGAACGGGAGGAGCCGCTGGGCGCATTATGGGAGATGTTCGCCAATGAAGAAACAAATTAAACTAGAGAGGACGGCTATGGCTGAGGACGAATGGGTGGAGGAGGCTATTTCGCAGGAAACCCGCGACATGATGTTTCCACCGTTGAAACAAAACCTTGACAGCGGGGCGGATAAGGGATATAGTGACCCAAAAGGAGAAACAGGGATGATAAACGCAGAGATAGACATTGTTGCAGACGGGCGCATGGTCTCCGAATGGTTGGCGAAAAGGAAAATAGTTCGCGAACCTTACGGCGATTCCGAGAAGGTTGATGCGTTATGTGACGAGGTGATATGGCTACGGGAACGGTTACGGCTCGCGAACGACAAACTTGTTTCAGCCGTGTTCATTAAAGCGGATGAAGAACATGTGAAGACGAAAGCGGAACGGATCAGCGAAGCATGGGAAACCTACGGGGCGGCACAGTCGCCAGCATGGGACACCTACGAGATAGCGATAGCGCCCGCCACAAAAATCTATGACGACACACTGACGCCTGCAAGGATAATCCGTGACAAGGCAATCGCCATGATTAACGCTGAAAGCGGGGGGTTATGGGAATAAGTTTTTACCTTGTGCGCAAGGGTTATCGGTCTAACCGTCGCTGGGGTGATAGCAGGATAGTCGCCTTGTTTTGGGCGTTGCGCGGGAAGTCGTTTGAAACAAACTTTCGTGAACGCCTTGAGGATGGGAACCAATGAATCAAACCGAACGGAAAGATGAGGCACGAAAAATCTATCGTGCGGTGAGAGCGGATGCGTCGGCGGTTTACATGGCGGCGGTAGATGCCGCAGGGATGATCCTTGACGAGGAGAAGGATTGTTCTGACGGGGCGTATCGAGCCGCGGAAGCAATCTATGATAGGGCTACGGCAGTGGCGGACGCTATCTGTGCGGAGACGGAGAAAGCAGGTTTGGCGATCTTTAATGCGACGCTATCAGCCATTGACGCGGAGGATGCCGTATGAGAAAGATAACTAAAGCGGAACAGTACGCTCATCTTCTTGGGGTGTCGCTGGCGTCTATCGTTATATTGTGTGCCGCGGCGGTTATGGGGGTGGCAAGCGTGTCGCTCTCGTGGCGGGTAATTGGTTGGCTGGTATCGCGCAATGGATGAACCAAATAGTGACCCAGTAGACATTGAAGGGCTGTTTGAGATAATGACCGAACCTAAATCTAAAAGTCAAGCGCGGCGCATTAACGAACAAACCCGCCAAGAATTGAACGACATGCTAACTAGCCGCGCTGGTGTGGATGTTGATTTGCTACAGGGCGAGTTGGCGTTGGCTAACGGACATATCGAATATTTGCGGGGCAAACTACAGGAATTACAAACAGAGGTGGAACGATTGACACGGTTTGAGGTTCAACATCTCATTCGTTATGGGCAGGGAACTTTCATTCCCAACGAACAATTAGGAGACAGCAAATGAAACAAACAATTAACGGCGTCGAGTACGACATCAAACCTGACGCGGACTTGTCTGGCGCGAACTTGGTTGGTGCGAACTTGCGTCGCGCAGACTTGTCTGGTGCGAACTTGGCTGACGCGGACTTGCGTTGCGCGAACTTGTCTGGCGCGAACTTGTTTGGCGTAAACTTGACTCGTGCGAACTTAGGAAGTGCAGACTTGGGTTTCGTGAACTTGCGCGCCGCGAACTTGCGTGACACGAACTTGTATGGCGCGAACTTGTATGACGCGAACTTGTATGACGCGAACTTAATTGGCGCGACCTTGCGTGGCGCGTACTTGACTGGCGCGACCTTGCGTGGCGCGGACTTGACTGACTCGAACTTGTCTGGCGCGGACTTGACCAACGCGAACTTGTTTCGTGCGAACTTGACTGACGCGGACTTGTCTGACGCAACACTCCCTGACGGCACAAAATGGGCGAAACCAGTAAACCCAATAGACAAGTTTACCAACCCGACAGGAGACAGCAATGAGTGAACCAGTAGATATTGTCGCCGAGGCAGGCGTGTTTCTCGGCGTGTTTGAAGCACCTGACTGGAACTTGGCTCATGTGACAATGGTTCGCAGACTACGCGACGAAGTGGAACGGCTACAAGCAGACCAAACGATTCTTTTAGCGACGGCACAAGACGCTTTAGAATGTCTGATTGATTGGGCTAGTTATGCCGACAAAGATTCTTTGGTTAAACATGATTTCAAAGGTGATGTCCAACGGATTTCAAGTGTCACAGACAGATTCCGCAGAAACCTACAGTCAGGAGACAGCGATGAGTGAACCAGTAAATATTGTTGCCGAGATTCGGGATTACGCGCTTGAGGGTTGCCCCACTACTGATACTTTTAATGAGTGGGCTGACCACATGGAACGGCTACAAGCGTTGGTGGAATGGCATCGTGTGGAACTCGCTAAACAGATAGAAAGAACCAACACGATGTCTGCGGAAATAGAAACCTACAAACTAATGTTCGAAGATTAGGAAACAGCCATGAGTGAAGAGGGAAGCCTTATCTCCGAAATGCGGGTCAGTAATATGCCCGACAGATATTACGAAATTGATAACGGGATGCGCACCGTGTCATCGACCAGACTCGCCTTATGGATTGACGAAGTGGAACGGCTGGAAGCGTTGCCTGAACGAATAACAAAACTTGCCGAGAAGTTGCGGGAATACCAAACAGAAACAAGGCGTGACGCCATGAAGCACAACAGCGAACGGTTGCTTGGTTACGCCGCGGGTATTGATGCTTGCGCCGCCGAGTTGCTCATACTTCTAACCAACCCGCAAGGAGACAGCAATGAGTGAACCAGTAGATGTTGTTGCGGCAGGGCGCGAAGCCGTAGAGCGCATCGTCTGTTATGACGCTCTCTCAACACAATGGAACGGTCGTCGTGACTCTGACATCGTGAGCGAGTTGTGCGACAAAGTGGAACGGCTGGAAGCAGAAGTGCAATATTTCAAGGACAGGTTCACGCGAGAAGCCGACCTCGGACACGCCGAAATACAAGGCATGAGAAGAATAGTGGAACGCGCAGAAGCCGAAACTGCTGAGGCTGAAAAATTGCTAGACCTCATCGCCAAAAAACTAGATTACATGCCCCGCGTCTACGGATGGCAGGAGCAACTCGTTACTGATTCGCTGGCGCTTATCGCCCAATTCCGCAACCTACGGTTAGGAGACAGCAATGAGTGAACCAGTAGAGCAATCTTGTGAGCCATTATTCCATTACTTCGATGACGGTTTTGTAGATGAAAGCCACCCGATGGCTTGGGTCGGACAGCATTGTGTGTTCTGCGGAACAATAGTTCACGCTGGCAATAACGAAACAATGACAGCATGGTTTGAGACAGGTATTGGCGCAGTTTGTTTCAACTGTTTCGCGGAAAGATGCAAGACGAACGACAAAGTGCTCGATCAACAATTTGAGACGCTTGGGATAAAGGAAACACGATGAGTGAACCAGTAGATATTGTCTATGAGATGCGCCATTATGCTAATAATAAAACCCCGTGGGATGATAATGAATATTCTGCCAATGTCGGATATAAAACGCCAGAAGAATGGGCTGACCACATGGAATGGCAGGAGGGGCGCTACGAAAGTTTGGTTGGGTCTTTCCACGACAAGCAAGAAGAAGTGGAACGGCTACAAGCGGCATTAACGAAACAGGAAACATATTGCAACACTTACCATATTTACAACGGGAGAGAATTAGGAGACAGCAATGAGTGAACGAGTTATCACCGAAATGAACTCACGACCGTGAACATCCCACGCAAACGGCTTACACGCAACGCGGCACACTGCCGTACCTGCAACACAACCATAGAATCTAGGCACCGCCATGACTGGAAGGCGTGTGGTTGCCCTCAAGACTCAAGCACAGGCATATACATTGATGGCGGGTTGGCTTATTCCCGTGGTGGCGCTGGTGTAAACGCCGACTATTTTAGTCTATGCGAGTGGGAGGGGGGGACAGTATGAAAAAGCCTGTGTCTAAGATAAAGCGTCTACCTAGTAAAACTTGGGATCAGCACCCTTCTACCCTTGAGGAAACTTTGAAGGCTATGGCACTGCTACAGAAATGGGAAGCAAAGACTGGTATGCGAGCAGGCTACGACAACGGCATCATTGTGACAGTCAAGTTTTGTATCGATCTATGTGAACGGGTACTTGAGTTAGAGAAAAAGGTCAAGAAATCTGACAGTGAAGTCAGTATCTCAATCAAAAAGGGCAAGAAAACTGACGGCGAAACCATCGCCACCGAGTTAAGGAAGTATCAACGGCGTTACGGCAACCTACGATGATGGACGACAAACCTAGAGCCTTCCCCTCACTGTCTTCGGCGGCAGGGTTCAAAATGTATGAGGGCGGCGACAGGATTGACATGTTAGGCATGATGAACGCGGTACTCGAACTTCAACAGGAAATACTCAAACTCAAAGGAGAACAAAATGACCACAGCAAGGGATGATTCAGGTCTAAGAATCCTTACAGCCTTCGGACTTGACCCCAATCAAGTCATGTGGTTCAATATCGAGTTCCAAGCACACGGCGCAACAGCAGTGAATGTAAAGTTCCTACCTGATGCGTCGCTAAGAAACGAAATAGTGGACATCCTCGCCGAATACGAGTTGAAACAACGCGGTCAAAAGACAACACCCGTCACACTCGGCTGATATACCGTATCGTTGATAGTGAAGTTGGCATGAATCATAAGGTGATGCGTAACGATGATGTTTGGCGACAGGCGCAGGAACGGGCGGCAACAGATTTATTTAATAGACCGTTCCATGTGGTGCAACGGAGCGTGGGCGCGGCGGTTATAGGGTCATTAGGGGAATGTGTCGTCGAGTTTTGGCTTGACATACAAGGGATTGATTGGGTGGCAGACGGGAACCTCAATAATGACATCAAAATCGGTGGTTGTCGCGTTGAAATAAAAACCAAGAAACGCACCTCCGTTCCACAACCCCATTTTGAGGCTTCTGTAAACAATTATGGTGACTGGATACAGAAGCCCGATCTGTTTATATTTGTTTCACTGTTTTGCGTCGGTGATGACGAACAGGATGTCAACTCGTTTTCACACGCCTACATTGTGGGCTGGTGTTATGACCACGAACTGCACGGGCAGGGCAGACAGGTAAGGATTGGCGAAACTGACCCTAGCAACGGCATCGTTTTCAGGGCTGAAAGTGTGAACATTTGTCACGCGGACTTACGGGACATGGAAACCCTTGAGTTGGCAGGCTTGGATGCGACTGGTGGAATGATTCTTTCATAACCGTCATAGATGGAACGATTGCCTTATTTTTGATGGGGGGACAGGTTACAAGGTCTATCCTTTGTGTGTCCAACCTGCCCTGATGTAGGTAATTCTACGATGACAGTTAGCACACCTCACATCACATTTGTCCATCTCGCGCTTGACATTGGTTAGCGAATACCCCGATCTAACGGCGACGGCTATTGAAAACAGTTTCGGCTGATCCCCCGTGTGGTCGAAATCAAGAACAACAGGGTCGGCTTCGCCGCAGTCAACGCACGGATGCGCTCGTAGGAACGACAGCAAATATGCTCTTATCTCAGCACGGGTTTTCGCCGTGTGCGCCTTGGATCGCGCTTTATATGCTTCCTTGTTGTTGTTGTAATGCCACAATGTATACATGCGTCTTGATTCGGGGTCGCTACGGGAGGTTACGGGTTTTTCCATAACGCGAATCATAACACGCATACTCGGTTATGAGCCGACACGCCTGACTTGGTGGCGCAAGCCAGATTCGAACTGACGACCTTCACCTTATGAGGGTGACGGGCTGACCTCTGCCCTATTGCGCAACAGTCACGATAGCACATTGAGCGAGATACCAGTTGACGCCTACATATATCCGCAAGTCCCTTGCATGGGAGAGCGTCGAAGTTCAGCAGGAAAACCAATCGCCAACTGGTATCTCTAGCCGATGCGACATGCAAGCCGCACCGAGTTGGATGTCACCATAGCAGACACCATTTTTGGCGGGGGGACAAGTTCCGCGGTGCCAATTCACCTATACAGAGACACTACAAGGAGCCTTAACTTAGGAAACGAAAACTAACGAGACACACTTCCACCTATGCGTCCACTTTCCCACAGTTTCACCTGAAAGGTGAAACACACCAACAAACAAACCGACCAAACCAACACAACACAACACAAAAACCGACACAACAAAACATGCCACCAACAAACCCACCAAACCCACCAAACCCAACACCCACAACAACTAAACCCCACCCCACCCACCAACAAACCCACCAAACAAACCACCAAAACACCCAAAAACGCCGTCTCCGCGTGGGCTACGAGACCCGCAAATAGTTTCACAAGTCGGTTGATAGCGCGTCATCCATCGTCTATTGTTGTCGTTCATGACGGGCAGACCAACAAAGTTGACTCCGACGACGCAGGATCGGATTATCGAACTTGTGAAGGCTGGCAACTATGCGGAGACCGCCGCACAGGTCGCAGGCATTGACGAATCAACTTTCTACAGGTGGATGCAACAGGGCGAAGGGGAGAAGGCTAGGCACCCGTATAAAGGGTTCCGCAAGGCGATCTTGGAGGCGAAGGCTGAATCTGAGGCTCGAATGGTGATGGTCATTCAGAAAGCGGGATTTGACGGCTCTTGGCAGGCGGCGGCATGGTATTTGGAGCGCACCAAGCAAAACAAGTATGGGAAGCAAAACAAGGTTGAGTTGACTGGCGCTGAAGGCGGTTCAGTGAAGTTGGATGTGTCGGTGGATCAGTTGGAGACCCAAATTGCCAGTATCCTCAACAAGTCCTGAAGGAAAAACTTCTAAAGACCTCATCCAGTTTTTACGGGACGCAAAACCGCCTGAAAGACGGGTTTGGATCGCAGGTTTGACGAAAGCGGAACGGCAATCAGTTTCGGCGCTGATGAGAGCGTTGGAAGCCGACCCGTGGAGCCAGTATGCGTCCGATCCTGAAGGGTTTATAACACGGGGTTTAGGTGAAACGCTCTGGTCAAAACAACGCGAAATCCTTGCCAGCATTGTAGCAAACAAGCGTACAGCCGTCCCAGCCTGCCACGCCCCAGGGAAAAGCCATTTAGCGGCACGAATAGTTGCATGGTGGGTGATGTCACAGCCCCGTGGTACAGCCCAAGTAGTTACAACAGCCACTTCTTTCAGACAAGTACGCAACATTCTATGGTCACACATACGCAAACTCCATGCCAAACACGGATTAGACGGCGAATGTCTCACAGTAGAGTGGAAAATGAACGGAATACAGGTTGCTTTCGGCTTCGCCCCAGCACAATACAACGAAACAGCCCTACAAGGCATACACGCCCCCAATTTGCTTGTAGTAGTTGATGAAGCGGGAGGAATCTCAGACACCATCGGAATCGCCTTAGAATCGTTAATGACAGGCGGAAACACGAGACTCCTACTACTCGGAAACCCCCCCACAGACAACGAAAACTCTTGGTTCGAAAAAGCATGCTCCAGCAACCTCTACAACACCATCCCCATATCAGCCTACGACACCCCAAACTTCACAGGCGAACAAGTAGACAACTGCACCACCTGCCCCCCCACCGTACTCGCCCACTCAGCAGCAACCCACCTAGTAGACGAAACATGGGTCAACGATGTAATCTCCGAACTAGGCGAAAACTCAGCGTTCGTAACAGCCAGAGTCAAAGCCCAATTCCCCAAAGGCACAGGCAACCGAATCATCCCCTCCACATGGATCGAAGAAGCCGCCCTCAACACCAACCCAGCACAAGACAACCGAATACGCCTAGGCATAGACATAGCCGCAGACGGAGGAGACGAGTTCGTCATCGCCAGAGCAGACGGCTACACAGTCAAAATCGTCCACGCCTCATCAGGAGCCGAAAACGCCAACGCCATCCAAGTAGCCAACATCTGCCTACGCCACATCCAAGACGCCGAAAGAGACATACGCGCCCGCCCACCCACCCCACTACCCAAACACCAACACCCACAAGGCTTACCAGACAGTAACTTAACTTTACATAAGGACTGTTATGGGCGAATTGAAACTGAACACATGTTCGCCCCTAAAACCCTTACACAGCAAGGGTTCCGCGCCACCGAACACATGTTCGACGAGGGGGTGGGGGGTCAAAGAAACGAAAACGCAGACGGGGCTATATCGCACATACTCTCCGTAAAGGTTGATGCTATTGGTTTGGGTTGGGGTGTAGTGGGGTTGTTGGAGGCGTGGGGTCGTGAGGGGTTGCATGGTGCGCGGGTGGTTGGGGTGAATGTGGCGGAGCGGGCTTTTGATGTTGGGAAGTTTAAGAATCAGCGGGCGGAGATGTGGTGGAATGGGCGGGTTTTGTGTCAGCCTGATGTGGATGGTTTTCAGGTGGTGCGTTTGGATTGTGATAGGCGGGTTTTGTCTCAGTTGGGGGTTCCTGATTTTGTGTCGGATTCTTCTGGTCGTGTTCAGGTGGTTTCTAAGGCTGATTTGAGGCGTCGTGGGGCTGGGTCGCCTGATAGGGCTGAGGCGGTGTTGTTGGCTTTGTATGAGCCGAAGGGGTTTGTGTCTGCGCCGTTGGTGGTGCCGATTGGTTTGGGGATGGCGAATAGGTGGGCGGTTTAGGTTTTTCCCCCCGATTTTTTTTGGCGCTTCGCGCACGGGCGGGTGGGGTGTAGTGGGGTTGGGCGGGTGTAGTGGGGTATGGTTTGGGGACATATTTTTTTGGAGGGTTTGTTGATGGTTGATGTTGCTTTGCGTCGTGCGGCTTCCGCTGTCGTTGACATCAAGACCTCCATGCGTAAGGTTTCCTTCGCCACCCGCTCTGAAGCAGGAAGGTACGCCGCGAATCAAAGGTGGAAGGATCACACCAAGGAAGACGATTCTGGCGGGTTGGACGGGTCTGGTGACGAGGGACAAGATTTTCAACACGATGGGGCAGGAGTGGTGTATACTGATACTGTGAGGGGCGAGGAGGGATCACCTATCAGAGAATTAGCGTTCCCAACAGATATGCGGATCGCCGAGTTGATGCCACAAATAGATGATTTACGGCAACAAAAAAGGCGTATCCGCGAAAAGATAGTCAACGAGTTGGCGCCTGAGCCGAGCCTCCGCGATTTGGAACGCGCTATTGGGTGGGCGAAAACAAAGGAAGAAGAAGCCCTCCTTCAACAAAAATATGACGAAAAGTTGGTGGCTTTCGACCGCACCAACTATGTCGTAGGCAACCTTCTAGGCGGACTCGTCGTAGGGCAGTTACCTGAAGCCGTACAAGCAAAGTTGGATGACCAAACTTGGACGCAACGCAACCTCGCCGAAGGCACAGCAAAGTACACGGAAATCAACGGCAAACTTGCCCCGCTCGTCAAAGAAGAGTTGGCGTTGGAAGCGATTTACGAAGAAAACGGGTGGTCAAGGTTTTACCTTGTTGAAGAAACGAACGGTCACATCCATTCCAACATGGACTGCCAAAGTTGCAACAGGATCATCGGAGGCAAGCCGACACGGACATCGTTCAGTTGGCTACCATCGCTGTCAGGGTTGACGCAGGGCGACGCGGTAGCCCAAGAAGGCTCAATCCTTTGCACCCACTGCTTCCCTGACGCGCCTGTTGGTTGGACGAACGGGACATCTAATCGGACAACAGAGGCGAAGGCTGGGCGGGCGGAAGCGAAAGCGGTTCGAGACTCGGTACGCAATGCGAAGGCTTTGACAACACACGGCACCGAACATGTGTTCAACTTCAGAACTTCCCTAGCCCGCCCCGACGAAAGTTACGACCGTGATCGTGTCTCCACCTTGCATCAGGCTCGCATACTTCTCACCGATCAAACCCCACGCCACTTCACGGGGCGCAACATCGCGGACTCTATGCACCCTGACGCGGTGCGTTTGGCGGGGCTTGTCGCCGACAAGGAAGGCAAAACGGTGGAGCAGGTTCTTGGCGAGGCGCGGGAGCGCGGATTACAGCGGGATAAACGGCGCAGTTACGGCGGGTAAAACAATCCTTGACAAAGGTACAAAAGTGGGATATGATGTCTGTGTGGGAGGAGACACAAAATGACTGAAAAGAAATGTGAACAGAACTGCGGGAAGTCTGCCGAAGTTTACGCGGGCGGTCGGGGCGCGAACGATTGGGCAGGCTACTACTGCCAAGAATGTGCGGACGGGATCAAAGATTTCGTCGTGTTCGACAAACTAGCAAAGGAGACGGCATGACCGATAAACCGCAACAGCCACGGGAAGATAACGGCGAACGCCACTACGGGGCTTGTCTCTGCTACGAGTGTGAAACTTGGGCGGTCGCTTTGCTCGATTGGGAAGACGAACAACGAAAGGTGGTGGCATGAAACTTAACAAAGTTGTGTGGCATGGGAGAAACTATCCGAAAGGCACGGAGATATTCTATACCGAATCCCCAAGGGATTACGGCGACATCGTGGACGAGCATGGTTGCTCAAGTAATTGGTTCGCAACCGAATCGGGTTCTCTCATCAACGCATGGGAATGTGAGGTGTCAGCATGACAGTGAAACAAAAGTTCCAAGTTGGAGACATCGTGCAAATCGGTCTTATGACGGGTCGTGACCCGCGACAGATTACGAAAGCCGAGTACACGGAGGAATCCGAAAGTGGCGGGTTCGGCGGACAATGGTATTACTATCTTGCCCCCACCGAAAAATGGATGGGCGAATGGCATCCTGAGCAATTCCTACACAGCATGGCAATATCGTTAGAAACATTGTCCGCCGCCCAAAAAGTATGGGATGACGCCACAGAAATATATGAGGCGTCTTTCGATAAACTTGGGGCTCAAGGCGGGAAAGCGACGCCAAGCGCACAACTAGCGTTTGATGCCGCATGGCAGGCGTGGGGGGTCGTAGCAACAGCATGGGATGAACAAAAAGAATATGAAGCCGACATTTTGGAAGGGGCAGATTTCTGATGACAAACGCAATAGACATAGAAAGGGGAAACATGAAAACGAAAGAAGAACTACAGGCAGAAGCGTTAGCCGTGTTCCATGCGACACACGAACTGGCGATCACAACCCGTATCGAGTCAAAGGACGAGGCGAACCGAGTTTACGAAGCGACAGTCGAATCCGCACAACGGGTTTGGGCGGGGACAATGCTCGCGATAGAAGCAGGAAACAGCGAATGACCGACGGGGTGGACGGGCTGATTGATTATGTGCGGCAGAGAGTGGCACAAGACGAAGTGGATGCCGCCCGTGTTCGGTTGGACTTTCTTCACGCGGACGCGGTAGGTCAACTGAACGCGATGATTAAACTATTTGAAAGGATGCGTTACCGTTTAGGCGCGTCGCCTGCGGATAACGGTTTTTTGGACAACAAGTACGAAGATGTGTTGGGCGAGTTGGACGACATTAAGGGCGGATACCTTGTGTCGCTCACTCAACACCTCGCGGGCGCGAGCCGAAACAAAAGAATCGTCACGAAAACAAAGCCTTGACATTGGGACAAAACAGGGATACACTGACAACAACGGAGAAGGAGACAGCATGAAGAAAGCATTGAATGTAACGATATTCGGGGAAATCCGAGAACTAGACATGACAGGCGATCCGCTCAAAACGCTTCAAGACGGCGTGGCGGGGTTGGTTGAAGCAATAGACCTGAGTTACGACCTAACAATGTGGGTGAACGAAGAAGGCAAAAACATTGAGTTGCCGCACAACCCGTTCGCGCAAACATTATGGGACGAAGCGTTCGGTGAAGGCTCCGACTACATCTTTGGGGATGTCATGTTCACAGGCGGGACAGACCAATACGGGAACACGAAAGGCATTACCATCAAAAAAGAGCAACATGTCCGCGAAAAGATACACGGAGTTTTCAACGCGATTTTCTCGCAACTGATACACACACAAAACCAACCGCTCCACGATCTTGTGACACGAGCAGAAAAGGCATAACCATGACCACAGCACTAGACAAAAAAATCAAGACGCAACGGACAGAACTAGCGGGCGCAGTATTCCATCACCGCACAGAAGCAGGTTGGACACAGCAAGCGTTAGCGGACTTCGCGGGCGTGGACAGAAAAACGGTTAACCGTATCGAGTGCGGACATTTCAGCCCAAACATTGACACCCTCGTCCGCTTGGGTGACGCGCTAGACATGGACGCATACGAACTGTTGTGGGATCAAGAGTACAAAACGGACAAGCGAAAGTGAAGGCACATAATGTCCAAGATTGATGCGACAGTTGACATGGGCGAGGACGCCGAGTTTGGATGGTGCATCGCCGTTGTGCTAATGCCATCGAACGGCAAAGACCGTTTCTACGGTCCGTTCTCACGCGAGTCTGATGCGAGGAAATGGATCAACAAACAGCCGTTCGGGGTACGGTCGCAGGTTGGGATTATGCCGTTACGCAAAACGGATGTGAAGCGGACTTACGACAATTTCTATAACCCTTTGCTGGATTGGGATGCAGAAGACTTTTGGAGTTGCCTGCTGAAAGACACCCTTGACGATTAAAGGCTTGACAAGGGGCTAGTTGTGGGCTATGCTGTTGGTGGAGGGACAAGAGAAGCCTTCCGAGACGGCGATTTTTGGCTCGAATACGCCAATTACGACGGCTGTGACTCCATCGTGGGATGGTCGCGGATGCCGCTATCAGTCAGCCAAAACCGTTGGATGAAACTCAAACGGTGGTACCGCAAAAATAGTGTTCCAATGAATCTCCGCCAAGAAGTCGCGGTGGGCATAGGGGAAGAAGTGCCGTTCTAGTCACACTTCGGCAGGCATTGCGCGTTAACTAAACAACCAAGGAGAACCAAAATGCTATTCATAGACAAACCCGAAATACTCGAACCTACAGGGAGAGCCGTAAAACAGTTCGTGGAAGAGTTGGAGTTAACCCCTGCGCGTTGGGCTGAATACCGACGACTGGAAGACAACAAGACAAACCGCGCCAACTTCTATGTCACACGGCTCGCGAACGAGAAGCGTTACCCGCACACGGAATGGCGACTCGCCACCGCCACCACAAACGGCGCACCGATGGTTCTTCTGATTTGTAGAGTTTTAGTGGCGCGAGGCGATTAGTAACCCCTACTAACCGCCCGAACGGACACGCCCCTGCCGCTATGGTGGGGGCGTGTCTTTACCTGACCAACCCCAATCACCACTACACGACGCCTCTGTCGCGCTCAACGAAATGTTCCTGACAATGGTTGCCTCGGGCTTCAAAGAGGAACAGGCTTTAAGGCTGATCGCCTACCTGATAGAAGACATGACCTTCGAGGGAAGCAAGGACTAACCCCCGTTACAGGGCATATACACCGCCCTTTACTTTAGGATGGCTCACATGGCGCAACCAGACTTTCAAGAACTTGGTTCCTCGGGGCTTCAACACGCATCAGGCTTTGTCATTGATGACTTCATCGCTAACCTTCGCGGCGTCCAAGGGATGCGGGTCTGGCGCGAAATGTCCGACAACGACCCTGTTATCGGGGCGATGCTCTATGCGATTGAACGGCTGATTCTCGCTATCGAATGGAAAGTTGACCCGTACACCGAGAAAAAGGTGGACTCAATCAAAAAGAAGGATCAGCAGAACGCCGACTTTATCTCCGAATGTATGGAAGACATGTCGGAAAGTTGGTCTTCGATGCTGTCCCAAGTTCTCTCCTTTCTACCTTTCGGCTTCGCCTACTGTGAAATCGTCTACAAGAAACGGTCATCAAACGACACGAAAGATGCCCGCAAACGCTCCAAGTTCACTGACGGGAAAATCGGATGGCGCAAGATCGCCTTACGCGGTCAGGAAACTTTGTGGAGTTGGGAGTTCGACGAGAACGGCTCCATCAGAGGGATGCAACAGATTGACCCGTCCATGCCAAAGGGTGTGGTGACTATCCCTATCGAAAAGGCTCTCCTGTTCCGCACGGCAACCGCCCGCAACAACCCTGAAGGGCGCTCGATACTCCGTAACGCCTACCGCCCTTGGTTCTTCAAGAAGACCATCGAGGAAATCGAAGCGGTTGGTATCGAGCGAGATTTGGCTGGTTTACCTGTCGCCTATGTGCCGCCAACGATGCTGTCGTCAACGGCGACCGTCGCCGAAATCACCGCCCGTAATGCGATGCAGGATTTGATTCGCGGCATTAAACGAAACGAAAATGAAGGCATCTTGTTCCCTCTCGCCTACGACGAGCAGGGCAGAGAGTTATACAAGTTGACTTTGCTGTCGTCTGGTGGGAGCCGCAACTTCAACACGGACGCCATTATCGCCCGCTACGACCAGCGGATAGCGATGGTTGCTCTCGCCGACTTCATCCTTTTAGGGCATGAGAAGGTTGGCTCGTTCGCGCTGGGGGCATCCAAGATCGACTTGTTTACTTCCGCGATTCAGCAGATCGCCGACTCTATTGCCGAGGTGTTTAACAGTCATGCGATTCCAAGACTGTTGAAACTGAACGGGATGGATGTTTCCCGCGCCCCAAAAATTAAGGCGGGCGAGATTACGCATGTGGACTTGGGTGTGTTGGGTGACTTCATCTCGAAGATGGCGGCGGCTGGGGCAATGCAACCAGATGCAGGGTTGGACAACTATCTGCGCGACTTGGCTAACCTACCGAAACGGTCAGAGGAGGAGGGTGTTCCGCCTGTGGGTATGGGCGCCATCCCACCTAACGGCGCACCTGCGCCTACAGGCACTCCCGCGCCTGCGCCCGCGCCCGCGGAGCCAAGCCTGTTCGACCAGATGGGCGAACCGCCACCCGCGGCTAATGCGAAAGGCTAACCATGCCTTTCGTCACAAGCCACAGCCATCCTGTCCAAAAGGCGTTAGAAGAAGTCATTGATCCCGTCATGTTGGCGGACATAACGGCGCTTGCCTCGCTGTACCGCAACGCGATGGTGGGGATGTCGGCGGCTGTTACGCAAGCCCGCCGCGATTTGGAACAGCAAGGTCAGTTGGGGACAGTTGACTTAGGGTTGTTCCAGCAGGTGTTCACGGCGAGAGCCATAGAGTTTTTGCGGGAGGCTCTTGGGGAGATAAGTGCGTCAACAGCGGAACAGATTTTGGCGTCCGCGCAGACGGCGATGAGGACTTTGCCGTCACAGATTTCGTTGAACATGGCGTTTGACAGGAATGACCCTCGCGCTATCTTGTGGGCGCAACAGCGGGCTGGGTCGCTGATACGGCAGATAGAGGCAGAGGCGCTACAAAGCGTTAGGAGCATCATTTCGGGTGTTTTGACCACAGGGGGCGGGGTGTACCGTGCGGCGTCTCAGATAAGCCGTGTGGTGGGTCTCCATGACCGTTGGCAGACCGCGGTGAACAACTATTACGGGAAGGAAGTGACTCGGCTAACAGGCGGGGGGATGGACGCGGACGATGCGATTGTTGTGGCTCAGGAGTCGGCGCTTCTATATCGCAATGAGTTGATTTTGGCGCGGGCGAACATGATTGCCCGTACCGAGATTTTGGCGGCTAACAACATCGGTCAAATGTTGTCGTGGTATCAGGCGGCGGATCAAGGGTTTTTGGATTTGGCTACCGCCGAGAAGGAATGGGTTGTCGGTCCTGACGGGTGGAAAGGGGTTATGGTGTGTCCGCGTTGCATGGAGATGAGCGGTGAGCGTGTCCCCGTGGCGAGCGTGTTCAGTAACGGGGAAATTGCCCCGCCGTTGCACCCTAATTGTCGATGCGTTATGAATCTGATCGTGTTGGCGGACATGGAGGGTGCTGATGTCTTGGAGTCTTAAAGATATGGGTGGCACGGTGCTGGTGGTACGCCGTGAAGACCAAGCGATTGTTGGGCGTCATAGGGATAAGGCTCATGCGTTGGTTCAGGTGTCGGCTTTGGAGAA
>Ga0209390_10005812_pt1 | contig 17079 bp, 49 predicted proteins | sample BON01_FD_187212 | JGI IMG/M metagenome (GOLD analysis project Ga0209390, IMG submission 187212) | Freshwater microbial communities from Lake Bonney liftoff mats and glacier meltwater in Antarctica - BON-01 (SPAdes) (version 2) | ecosystem: Environmental > Aquatic > Freshwater > Ice > Glacier...
TAGAAATGGTCTATGGGAATCATATCACTATAATGGAAAACTAACCTATAAAGGTAACTATGTTAATGGTAATCAAGATGGTCCATGGGAGAGATATAACACTAATGGAAATCTAACCTCTAAAGGATTCTATATTAATAGTAAGGAAGACGGACCATGGGAATACTATTACAATAATGAACAACTATCTTCTAAACAATATTATATATGAAAATAAATATTACTCCAAAAAATGAAAAAGGTCAACGTCATGGTTATTGGGAATCATATTACACTAATGGACAACTATCTACTAAAGGTAATTATATTAACGATTATCGTCATGGTCTATGGGAAAACTATTACACTAATGGACAACTAGATTATAAAGGTAAATATATTAATGGAAAGTATGATGGTCTATGGGAATACTATTTCCCCAATGGACAACTAGAATGTAAAAAATATTATATTAATGGTAAACCTCATGGCCTATGGGAAGAATATTACAATAACGGACAACTAATGTATAAAGGTAAATATATTAATGGAAATCATGATGGATATTGGGAATACTATTACGATAACGGACAACTATACTCTAAAGAATATTATATATGATGAAAAATGAAAAACCAAAAAATAAAGAAGGTCAACGTCATGGATATTGGGAATACTATTACCTTAGCGGAAAACTATACTATAAAGGTAATTATATTAATGATTATCAAGATGGTTATTGGGAATACTATTACTCCAATGAACAACTATCTTCTAAAGAATATTTCGTATGAATATAGATGAAAAACCAAAAAATAAAGAAAGTCAACGTCATGGATATTGGGAATACTATTACAATAACGGTAAAGTACAATATAAAGGATACTATATTAATAGTAAAAGAGATGGTCTATGGGAATGGTATTACGATAATGGACAACTAAAACAGAAAGAATATTATATATGAATTGCGTAACTTAATTATTATTCATATCTTTACATAAAATATTTCATATGAATAAAAATATAAAACCAAGAAATGAAAAAGGTCAACGTCATGGATATTGGGAATTCTATCGCTCTAATGGAAAACTAAACTATAAAGGATACTATATTAATGGTAAGGAAGATGGTCTATGGGAATCATATCACTATAATGGAAATCTATTCTCTAAAGGTAAATATATTAATGGAAATCAAGATGGATATTGGGAATACTATTACGATAACGGACAACTATACTCTAAAGGTAATTATATTAATGGTAATAAAGATGGTTATTGGGAATACTATAACACTAATGGAAAACTATTCTATAAGGGTAACTATATTAATAGTAATAGAGACGGTTATTGGGTAATATATGACTATAATGGAAATCTAACTTCTAAAGAATATTATATATGAAAATAAATATTATACCAAGAAATGAAAAAGGTCAACCTCATGGTTATTGGGAATGGTATTACGATGATGGAAAACCATGGTATAAAGGTAATTATCTTAATGGTCAACCTCATGGATATTGGGAATGGTATAACTCTAATGGTAAACTAAACTATAAAGGATACTATATTAATGGTAATAAAGATGGTCCATGGGAGAGATATAAGTATGATGGAAATCTACACTATAAAGGTAACTACATTAATGTAAATCAAGATGGCCCATGGGAATCATATTATACCAACGGACAACTATACACTAAAGAATATTTCATATGAAAAAAAAAGATATTACTCCAAGTAATGATAATGGTCAACCTCATGGTTATTGGGAATCATATCACTCTAATGGACAACTACACTATAAAGGTAAGTTTATTAATGATAATAGAAATGGTCTATGGGAATGGCATTACGATAATGGGAATCTATTCTCTAAAGGTAATTATATTAATGGTAAGATAGATGGTCAATGGGAAAGATATCACACTAATGGACAACTATACCTTAAAGAATATTATATATGAAAGAAAATATAACTCCAAGAAATGAAAAAGGTCAACCTCATGGGTATTGGGAATACTATTACACTAATGGACAACTATCTACTAAATGTAATTATATTAATGGAAATAGAAATGGTTATTGGGAATGGTATTACGATAATGGAAATCTATCCTCTAAAGGTAATTATATTAATGGTGAGATAGATGGTCAATGGGAATGGTATTACGATAATGGACAACTATACATTAAAGAATATTATATATGAAAATAAATATTATACCAAGTAATGAAAAAGGTCAACCTCATGGATGTTGGGAATACTATTTCTCCAACGGACAACTATGGTATAAAGGATACTATATTAATGGTCAGGAAGATGGTTATTGGGAATGGTATTACGATAATGGTAAACTAGGTTCTAAAGGATACTACATTAATGATAATAAAGATGGTCCATGGGAATGGTATTACGATAATGGTAAACTAGGTTCTAAAGGATACTACATTAATGATAATAAAGATGGTCCATGGGAATGGTATTACGATAATGGTAAACTATCCAATAAAGGTAAGTATGTTAATGGTGAAAGAAATGGTCTATGGGAAGAGTATTACGATAATGCAAATCTATCTTCTAAAAAATATTATATGTGAAAATAAATATTACTCCAAGTAATGATAAAGGTCAACGTCATGGATATTGGGAATACTATTAGAATAACGGTAAAGTACACTATAAAGGATACTATATTAATAGTAAAAGAGATGGTCTATGGGAATGGTATTACGATAATGGACAACTAGAATGTAAAGGTAATTTTATTAATGGTCAACCACATGGTCCATGTGAATGGTATGATAGTAATGGAAAACTATTCTCTAAAGAATATTATATATGAAAATAAATATTACTCCAATGAATAAAGATGGTCAACGTCATGGATATTGGGAATACTATTTCTCTAATGGAAATTTATCCTTTAAAGGTAATTATATTAATGGTGAAATACATGGTCCATGGGAATGGTATAACTCTGATGGACATCTATACTCTAAAGGATACTATGTTAATGGAAATAGAAATGGTTATTGGGAAATATATGACTGTAATGGAAAACTAGAAGCTAAACAATATTATATATGAATAAAAATATAACCCCAAGGAATAAAGATGGTAAACGTCATGGTCTATGGGAATACTATTTCTCCAACGGACAACTATGGTATAAAGGTAACTATATTAATGGTAATACACATGGTCTATGGGAAGAATATTACGATAACGGACAACTATGGTATAAAGGTAAATATATTAATGGTAATGAAGATGGTCTATGGGAAAGATATCACACCAATGGAAATCTACACTATAAAGGTAATTATATTAATGGTAAAATAGATGGTCTATGGGAAAGATATCACACCAATAACCATCTATACTATAAAGGATACTTTATCAATGGTAATAGAAATGGTATATGGGAAGAGTATAACCCTAATGCAAATCTATCTTCTAAAAAATATTATATATGAATAAAGATATGACACCTAAAAATAAAGAAGGTCAACATCATGGCCTATGGGAATGTTATCTCTCCAATGGACAACTATACTATAAAGGTAACTTTATTAATGGTCAGGAAGATGGTTATTGGGAATGGTATTACGATAATGGAAAACTACACTATAAAGGTAAATATATTAATGGAAATCCAGATGGTCTATGGGAATGGTATCACTCTAATGGTAATCTATACTGTAAAGAATATTATATATGAATTGCGTAACTTAATTATTATTCATATCTTTACATAAAATATTTCATATGAAAATAAATATTACACCAAGAAATGATAAAGGTCAACCAAATGGTCTATGGGAATACTATTACGATAATGGAAAACTATACTTTAAAGGTAACTATATTAACGATTATCGTCATGGTCTATGGGAAAACTATCACACTAATGGACAACTAGAATCTAAAGGTAATTATATTAATGGAAATCAAAATGGTCTATGGGAATGGTATGATTCTAATGGACAACTATACTCTAAAGGATACTATATTAATGGTAGTCAAGATGGTCTATGGGAATCATATTTCTATAATGGACAACTATGCTTTAAAGGTAACTATATTAATGGTGAGTATGATGGTCTATGGGAATACTATTACACTAATGGACAACTACACTATAAAGGTAACTACATTAATGGTCAGGAAGATGGTCTATGGGAATGGTATGATAGTAATGGTAATCCACACCTTAAAGAATATTACATATGAATAAAAATATGAAACCAAGAAATGAAGAAGGGCGACCTCATGGATATTGGGAATACTATTTCCCTAATGGGAATCTATTCTCTAAAGGATACTATATTAATGGTAAGATAGATGGTCAATGGGAAAACTATTACACTAATGGAAAATTATGGTATAAAGGATACTATACTAATGGTCAAGCACATGGTCTATGGGAATGGTATCACTCCAATGGAAAACTAGAATTTAAAAAATATTATATATGAAAGAAAATATAACCCCAAGAAATAAAGATGGTAAACCTCATGGATATTGGGAAATATATTACTCCAACGGACAACTATGGTATAAAGGTAACTATGTTAATGGTGAGTATGATGGTCTATGGGAATACTATTACGATAATGGGCAACTATACTTTAAAGGTAACTATATTAATGGTCAGGAAGATGGTCCATGGGGGGTATATTACGATAATGGACAACTAAAACAGAAAGAATATTATATATGAATAAAGATATCACACCAAGAAATAAAGATGGTAAACCTCATGGATATTGGGAATTATATTACTCCAACGGACAACTATGGTATAAAGGTAACTATGTTAATGGTGAGTATGATGGTCTATGGGAATACTATCACAATAACGGTAAAGTACTATATTAATGGTAGTCAAGATGGTCCATGGGGGGTATATTACGATAATGGACAACTAAAACAGAAAGAATATTATATATGAATAAAGATATAAAACCAAGAAATGAAGAAGGTCAACCTCATGGATATTGGGAATTATATTACACTAATGGAAAACTATACTTTAAAGGTAACTTTATTAATGGTAAGGAAGATGGACTATGGGAACGGTATCACTCCAATGGAAAACTATGGCATAAAGGTAATTTTATTAATGGTAATCAAGATGGTCAATGGGAATATTATAACGATAAGGGAAAACTATACCTTAAGGGATACTATATTAATGGTGAAAGAAATGGTCCATGGGAATACTATAACACTAATGGAAAACTAGAAACTAAAAACTATTATATATGAAAGAAAATATTACTCCAAAAAATAAAGAAGGTCAACATCATGGCCTATGGGAATGGTATCACTCCAATGGAAAACTAGAATCTAAAGAATATTTTATTAATGGTAATGCAGTTGGTCTATGGGAAAGATATTTCTCCAATGGACAACTATCTACTAAAGGTAATTATATTAACGATTATCGTCATGGTCTATGGGAATGGTATCACACCAATGGACAACCATCGCTTAAAGGTAACTATATTAATGGTAATAAAGATGGTTATTGGGAATACTATAACTCTAATGGAAAACTAGAAACTAAAGAATATTTCATATGAATAAAGATATCACTCCAACAAATAAAGATGGTCAACCTCATGGTCTATGGGAATATTATAACGATAAGGGAAAACTATACCTTAAGGGATACTATATTAATGGTGAAAGAAATGGTATATGTGAATGGTATCACGATAATGGAAATCTACACTATAAAGGTAATTATATTAATGGTAATCAAGATGGTCTATGGGAATGGTATCACTATAATGGAAATCTAGGTTCTAAAGGTAAATATATTAATGGTGACAGAGATGGATATTGGGAATGGTATTACGATAATGTAAATCTATCTTCTAAAAAGTATTATATATGAAAATAAATATTACTCCAACAAATAAAGAAGGTCAACGTCATGGCCTATGGGAAAACTATTACGATGATGGAAAACCATGGTATAAAGGTAATTATCTTAATGGTAATGAAGATGGTTATTGGGAATGGTATTACGATAATGGAAAACTATTGTCTAAAGGGTGTTATATTAATACTCAGCAAGATGGTTATTGGGAATACTATCACTATAATGGTAATCTATACTTTAAAGGTAAATATATTAATGGTAATGAAGATGGTCTATGGGAATGTTATCACTCCAATGGAAAACTAGAATCTAAAGAATATTTCATATGAAAATAAATATAAAACCAATAAATAAAGAAGGTAAACCACATGGTCTATGGGAATACTATAACGATAATGGGCAACTATCCCATAAAGGTAATTTTATCAATGGTCAGGAAGATGGTCCATGTGAATGGTATCACACTAATGGAAAACTAAACTATAAAGTTAACTACACTAATGGTGATAGAGACGGTTCATGGGAATCATATTACTATAATGGACAACTACACTATAAAGGTAATTATATTAATGGTGAAAGAGGTGGTCTATGGGAATGTTATCACTCTGATGGAAAACTAGAATCTAAAGAATATTTCATATGAATTGCGTAACTTAATTATTATTCATATCTTTACATAAAATATTATATATGAAAATAAATATTACTCCAACAAATAAAGAAGGTCAACGTCATGGTCCATGGGAATCACATTCCTATAATGGACAACTATGGTATAAAGGTAATTATATTAATGGTCAGGAAGATGGTCTATGGGAATACTATTTCTCTAATGGACAACTAGAATCTAAAGAATATTTTATATGATGAAAAATGAAAAACCAACAAATAAAGAAGGTCAACGTCATGGTCTATGGGAATACCATTTCTCTAATGGACAACTATACTATAAAGGATACTATATTAATGGTCAGGAAGATGGTCTATGGGAATACTATTTCTCTAATGGTAAACTATTCTATAAGGGTAATTACATTAATGGTAATCAAGTTGGTCCATGGGAAAGATATAACACCAATGGAAAACTAGAAACTAAAAAATATTATATATGAATATAGACATAACTCCAAGAAATAAAGAAGGTCAACGTCATGGATATTGGGAATTCTATAACACTAACGGAAAACTATGGTCTAAAGGTAAATATATTAATGGAAATCAAGATGGATATTGGGAATTCTATAACACTAATGGAAAACTAGAATCTAAAGAATATTTCATATGAATTGCGTAACTTAATTATTATTCATATCTTTACATAAAATATTATATATGAAAATAAATATTACTCCAAAAAATAAAGAAGGACAAGCACATGGTCCATGGGAATACTATTACCCTAATGGAAAATTATGGTATAAAGGTAAATATATTAATGGTGAGTAAAATGGTCTATGGGAATGGTATCTCGATAATGGAAAACTAAACTTTAAAGGTAAATATATTAATGATAATAGAAATGGTCTATGGGAAATACATGACTCTAATGGAAAACTAGAATCTAAAGAATATTTTATATGATGAAAGATGAAAAATGAAAAACCAACAAATAAAGAAGGTCAACGTCATGGTCCATGGGAAAGATATAACACCAATGGACAACTAAAAGCTAAAAAATATTACATATGAATAAAGATATAAAACCAGAAAATAAAAAAGGTCAACCTCATGGTCCATGGGAATCATATTACTATAATGGACAACTATCTACTAAAGGTAATTATATTAACGATTATCGTCATGGTCTATGGGAATGGTATCACTCCAATGGAAAACTATACTATAAAGGTAATTTTATTAATGGTAATCAAGATGGCCCATGGGAAAGATATAACACTAATGGAAAACTAGAAGCTAAAGGTAACTACACTAATGGAAATCCAGATGGTCTATGGGAATGGTATGATAGTAATGGTAATCTACACCTTAAAGAATATTACATATGAATAAAAATATGAAACCAAGAAATGAAGAAGGGCGACCTCATGGATATTGGGAATACTATTTCCCTAATGGGAATCTATTCTCTATGGGAATGGTATAACAATAATGGTAAACTATTCTATAAGGGTAATTACATTAATGGTAATCAAGTTGGTCTATGGGAAAGATATTACGATAATGGACAACTAGAAAATATTATATATGAATATAGACATAACTCCAAGAAATAAAGAAGGTCAACGTCATGGATATTGGGAATTCTATCGCTCTAATGGAAAACTAAACTATAAAGGATACTATATTAATGGTAAGGAAGATGGTCTATGGGAATCATATCACTCCAATGGACAACTATACTATAAGGGTAACTTTATTAATGGTCAGGAAGATGGTCCATGGGAATGGTATTATAATAATGGACAACTATCCTCTAAAAAATATTATATATGATGAAAAATGAAAAACCAACAAATAAAGAAGGTCAACATCATGGCCTATGGGAATGGTATTTCTCTAATGGGCAACTAATGGATAAAGGTAATTATATTAAAGATGGTCTATGGGAAATATATCACTATAATGGAAATCTATTCTATAAGGGATACTATATTAATGGAAAGCAAGATGGTCCATGGGAATGGTATTATAATAATGGACAACTATCCTCTAAAAAATATTATATATGAATAAAGATATGACACCTAAAAATAAAGAAGGTCAACGTCATGGTCTATGGGAACACTATTACTCCAATGGAAATCTAACCTATAAAGGTAACTACACTAATGGTGAAGCAGATGGTTATTGGGAATTCTATAACACTAATGGAAAACTAGAATCTAAAGAATATTTCATATGAATTGCGTAACTTAATTATTATTCATATCTTTACATAAAATATTATATATGAAAATAAATATTACTCCAAAAAATAAAGAAGGTCAAGCACATGGACTATGGGAAAGATATTTCCCCAATGGAAAACTATGGCATAAAGGTAATTTTATTAATGGTCAAGCACATGGTCCATGGGAAGAGTATAACCCTAATGGAAAATTATGGTATAAAGGTAAATATATTAATGGTAATAGAGATGGTCCATGGGAATACCATAACGATAATGGGCAACTAGAAACTAAAAACTATTACATATGAATAAAGATATAAAACCAATAAATAAAGAAGGTCAAGCACATGGTCCATGGGAATGGTATTACACTAATGGACAACTAACCTCTAAAGGATTCTATATTAATGGTAATCAAGATGGTCTACGGGAATGGTATAACCCTAATGGAAAATTATGGTATAAAGGATACTTTATCAATGGTAATCAAGATGGTCTATGGGAATGGTATCACTATAATGGTAAACTATACTCTAAAGGATACTATATTAATGGTAATGAAGATGGTCTATGGGAATGGTATAACCCTAATGGAAAACTAGAAACTAAAAACTATTACATATGAATAAAGATATAAAACCAGAAAATATTATATATGAAAATAAATATTACCCCAAAAAATAAAAAAGGTCAACCTCATGGTCTATGGGAATTATATCTCTCCAATGGACAACTATACTTTAAAGGTAACTATATTAATGGTCAAGCACATGGCCTATGGGAATGGTATCACTCCAATGGAAAACTAGAGTCTAAAGAATATTATATATGAATAAAGATATCACTCCAACAAATAAAGATGGTCAACGTCATGGATATTGGGAATTCTATAACACTAACGGACAACTATACTTTAAAGGTAACTTTATTAATGGTAATCAAGATGGCCCATGGGAAAGATATAACACTAATGGAAAACTAGAAGCTAAAGGTAACTACACTAATGGTAATCCAGATGGTCTATGGGAATGGTATCACTATAATGGAAAACTATACTCTAAAGGTAATTTTATTAATGGTAATCAAGATGGTCTATGGGAATGGTATAACCCTAATGGAAAATTATGGTATAAAGGTAAATATATTAATGGTAATAAAGATGCTCTATGGGAATGGTATAACAATAATGGAAAACTAGATTCTAAACAATATTATATATGAAAAAAGATATCACCCCAAAAAATAAAAAAGGTCAACCTCATAGTCTATGGGAACACTATTACTCCAACGGACAACTATACTCTAAAGGTAATTTTATTAATGGTAATCAAGATGGTCTATGGGAATGGTATAACCATAATGGAAAACTAGAAACTAAAAAATATTACATATGAATAAAGATATAAAACCAATAAATAAAGATGGTCAACCTCATGGTCCATGGGAATACTATCATTCTAATGGACAACTAATGCATAAAGGATACTTTATCAATGGTAATAGAAATGGTCTATGTGAATGGTATCACTCCAATGGACAACTAGGTTATAAAGGTAAATATATTAATGGTAATCAAGATGGTCTATGGGAATACTATCACTATAATGGAAAACTAGAAATTAAAAAATATTACATATGAATAAAGATATAAAACCAATAAATAAAGATGGTCAACCTCATGGTCTACGGGAATGGTATAACCCTAATGGAAAATTATGGTATAAAGGATACTTTATCAATGGTAATAGAAATGGTCTATGTGAATGGTATCACGATAATGAACAACTAGGTTATAAAGGTAGTTATATTAATGGTAATCAAGATGGTCTATGGGAATACTATTTCTCTAATGGAAAACTATACTCTAAAAAATATTATATATGATGAAAAATGAAAAACCAACAAATAAAGATGGTAAACCTCATGGTCTATGGGAATACTATTACTCCAACGGACAACTATACACTAAAGGTAAGTATATTAATGGTAATGCAGATGGTCTATGGGAATACTATCACTATAATGGAAAACTAGAAATTAAAAAATATTACATATGAATAAAGATATCACTCCAATAAATAAAGATGGTAAACCTCATGGTCCATGGGAAATATATAATAATGGAAAACTATGCTTTAAAGGATACTTTATCAATGGTAATAGAAATGGTATAACTATAATGGTAAACTAGAATCTAAAGAATATTATATATGATGAAAAATGAAAAACCAAGAAATAAAGAAGGTCAACCTCATGGTCTATGGGAATACTATTACTCCAATGGGCAACTATCCAATAAAGGTAATTTTATCAATGGTAATGCACATGGTCTATGGGAAAAATATTACTATAATGGACAACTATACTCTAAAGGTAATTTTATTAATGGTAATCAAGATGGTCTATGGGAAGAGTATAACCCCAACGGACAACTAGAAACTAAAAAATATTACATATAATGTACACTTTTGTGTACCTATCAATAATTAACCATATAAAGCAATATAAGACCATGATGTACACTTTTGTGTACCTATCAATAATTAACCATATAAAGCAATATAAGACCATGATGTACACTTTTGTGTACCTAATACGATTTATCAATAATAATAGCTTAAATCAACGATAAATAAGGTGTAATCAAATGTAATGACCCTAAATTATAATATATGTTAGCACCTCGGTATATGGGATGCCTTTTTAGATAAATACAGTGATAATAAGGGTTTATGAGCGTTATAAATATAAAATTACCACATTTTACCACATATTACCACAATATTTCAGTAAAATACTATAATATTGGTTAATTATACCACATAATAACCCATATGAATAATAAATTATAATAATATTCTATAAGGGAGAATATTCCAGAATATACTAGAATATACTAGAATATACTAGAAGGAATAATATACTAATAATATTCCATAATACACTAATAATATACTAATAATATTCCAGAATACACTAATAAATCGGATTCTCGTTCAAAAATTTTTTTATAAATTTTCGGGTATAATTTTCCTGTCCCATATTTGTTAAAATTTGGGCAACGGGGTATTGCTCACGTTCCACCTTATTTTGGTGTGTGAGTATGTGGTTCGATAGGTATATTCTATCAAACTTGGAATACAAATATACGATTAAATTTCGGGATAATCTAATTTAGTTTTATTAAAGTTATTATTTGTATTGATTCTAAATAGCTTTGATTATTTTGTAGGACGGAGTCTACGTATCAGACTTTCATATCTTTCTTTGTTTGTATCTTTCAACATAGTAAAGGTACGATTAAATTTCGTTATATCCTAATTACGGATGTTAATATTTTGTTAAAGTTATTATTTATATTAATTCTAAATAGCTTTGATTATAAGGTAGGACGGAGTCTACGTATCAAGTTGTTACACCTTTCTTTTTATTACTATGTAAAGGTACGATTAAATTTTGTTATAACCTAATTATCATTAAAATAATTTAATAACTTTAATAATTAGGATATATGGATTAATTGTTTTATCTTTGTAATGTAATAAAAAATATAAGTTATGGTAAACAGGTTAGGTAAGTTTGAGGATTTGAGTGAATATAATGATAATGATATTTTAGTATATATATTTGTTATAAATGGTTTAGCTTGGTATGAATATACTTATGATGATTTTGGTAATACATTAACTTCTAAACACTCTAGTGGATTTTGGTATGAATCTACATATAGTGAATTGGGTAATATATTAACTTATAAGAATTCTAAAGGATATTGGAATGAACGTACCTATAATGAGAATGGTAATAGGTTAACATATAAAAACTCTGATGGATATTGGGAAGAACGTACCTATGATGAAAGTGGTAATAGATTAACCCGTAAAACTTCAAAATAATTAGGTTATATCAATTAATTATTTTATCTTTGTAATGTAATAAAATATAAGTTATGGTAAACAGATTAGGTAAGTTTGAGAATTTAAAGGAATATAATGATAATGGTATTTTAATTTACAAATTTGAAATTAATGTAGAAGTGGAGGGTTTTTGTTATGAAATTACATATGATGATATGGGTAATAAATTAACTTATGAAAACTCTGATGGTTATTCATACGAATATACTTATGATGATATGGGTAATGAGTTAACATATAAAGACTCCAAAGGATTTTGGGAAGAATCTACTTTTGATGAGAATGGTAATAGATTAACTTTTAAGAACTCCAATGGACAATGGGAAAAATATTCATATGATGAGAATAGTAATTTGTTAACTTCTAAACACTCTAGTGGATTTTGGTATGAATCTACATATAGTGAATTGGGTAATATATTAACTTATAAGAATTCTAAAGGATTTTGGCATGAATATACCTATGATGAGAATGGTAATTTCTTAACTTCTAAAAACTCTGAGGGATATTGTAGTGAATGATAAAAGGTTAATATAAATTAGGATATATCAATTAATTGTTTTATCTTTGTAATGTAATAAAAAGTATTAGTTATGGTAAATAGGTTAGGTAAGTTTGAGAATTTAAGTGAGTATAATACCAAAGGAATTTTAATTTATTCATTTGAAATAAATGGTTTAGCTTGGACTGAATCTAGCTATGATGCTATTGGTAATGAGTTAACTTTTAAAGACTCCAATGGATTTTGGCATGAATCTAGCTATGATGCTATGGGTAATGAGTTAACTTTTAAAGACTCTGATGGTTCTTCATATGAAATTACATATGATGATATGGGTAATGGGTTAACTTTTAAAGACTCTAATGGTTTTTCATATGAATATACCTATGATGATGATGGTAATTTATTAACATATAAAGACACCAAGGGTTATTGGGAAGAATCTACATATGATGAGGATGGTAATTTATTAACTTATAAAGACTCTGAAATAAATTAGGATATATCAAAATATTATTTTATCTTTGTAATGTAATAAAATATTAGTTATGGTAAACAGATTAGGTACAACGGAAAATCAAACAATATATAATACCAAAGGAATTTTAATTTACTCATTTGAAATAAATTCTGATGGTTATTGTGAAGAATCCACTTATAATGATTTTGGTAATAGATTAACTTTTAAGAACTCCAGGGATTATTCATATGAACGGACTTATAATGAATTGGGAAATGAGTTAACATATAAACACTCTAGTGGATATTGGCATGAATATACATATGATAAGAATGGCAATAGGTTAACTCATAAAGACTCCAAAGGTTTTTGGTTTGAATATACCTATGATGAGAATGGTAATTTGTTAACTACTAAAGACTCTGATGGATTTTGGGAAGAAAATGCATATGATGTAGATGGTAATATGTTAACTTTTAAGGACTCTAATGGTCATTTGTCTGAATGGACATATGATAAGAATGGTAATAGATTAACTTTTAATAATTCTAATGGATTATGGCATAAATATACATATAATGAATTGGGGAAAAGATTAACATATAAAGACTCTAATGGTTATTGGGAAGAATCTACATATGATGAGAATGGTAATAGATTAACACATAAAACTTCAAAATAAATTAGGTTATATCAATTAATTATTTTATCTTTGTAATGTAATAAAAAATATTAGTTATGGTAAACAGGTTAGGTATAGCGGAGAATTTAAGTGAGTATAATGATAATGGGATTTTAATTTATTCATTTGGAATAAATTCTGATGGTTTTTGCAAAGAATACATTTTTGATGATGATGGTAATGAGTTAACTTTTAAGGACTCTAATGGTCATTTGTCTGAATCTACCTATGATGATAGTGGTAATGAGTTAACTTTTAAGAACTCTAAAGGATTTTGGCATGAATATACCTATGATGCTAGTGGTGATTTGTTAACACATAAAACTTCAAAGGTTATTGGGATGAATATACTTATGATGATGATGGTAATTTGTTAACTTCTAAAGACTCTAATGGATTTTCACATGAATATACCTATGATGCTAGTGGTAATTTGTTAACTTCTAAAGACTCCAAAGGTTATTGGGATGAATATACCTATGATGAGAATGGTAATCAGTTAACTTTGAAGAACTCTAATGGTTATTGTGAAGAATCCACTTTTGATAATAAGGGTAATGAGTTAACATATAAAGACTCTAGTGGATATTGGCATGAATATACATATGATAAGAATGGCAATAGGTTAACTTCTAAATACTCTAGTGGTCATTTGTCTGAATCTACCTATGATGCTAGTGGTAATTTATTAACTACTAAAGACTCTGATGGTTTTTGGAATGAATATACATATAATGAGAATGGTAATCAGTTAACTTTGAAGAACTCTAAAGGATTTTGGAATGAATCTACCTATGATGAGAATGGTAATCCATTAACATATAAAAACTCCATGGGTTATTCATATGAATTCACCTATGATAAGAATGGCAATAGGTTAACTTATAAAAACTCCAGGGGTTATTCATATGAACGGACATATGATGCTAGTGGTAATGGGTTAACTTTTAAAAGCTCTAATGGTTATTGGTATGAATATACCTATGATGAAAAAGGTCTACCATTAACATATAAAAACTCCAAAGGATTTTGGGAAGAATATACCTATGATGAGAATGGTAATGAGTTAACTTCTAAAGACTCTGAAATAAATTAGGATATATCAATTAATTATTTTATCTTTGTACTATGAAATTAGCTACACTAAAATACAATAGAATATTAGATGCTCAAAATAAACTATATTACCAGCAACGTAAACTTACTTTAAGTGGTAATAATTGGCAAAAAGAAAAGGGGTTAGATGAGAAGTTAAGTGTTAAGATAGAAGAGTACAATAAGAAATTAGAGTTGATTGAGCCACTTATAACACAAGAAGAATTTGAAGAATATTTATCAGATAGAATGTGTTGTAGTTGGGAAGATTTTAAAAGTATATAATTAAAATAAATTAATTATGGTAAATAGGTTAGGTAAGTTTGAGAATTTAAGTGAGTATAATGATAATGGGATTTTAATTTACAAACTTTAAAACAAACAAAATGGAAAACCTAGATTTAAAATTAACTAGCACAATTAACAAGGTATTTCCAATACCACAAGAGCAAAATACAATTTTCTTTATGCAAGATAAAGGAACTAATGAAATTCTGAAACTATGTGAAAACGGAGATATTTTTGTTAAAGGTCGATTAGCTGAAAATGATAAAGAGGTTGTTGATGCTATGCGGATTTAACCACTAAAATACCTACGAAGAACCAAACCTTTTTGGAACTATGTAAAAAAATTCTTGACATTGGAGCAATTTATATAAAGATTAAAGTATTTATTATTATGGAAATAAGAGAATTTATAGCAACAAGAGAATTTATAGCAACCACTATACGTAAATATTTGAATGAACAAGTAAATAATACTTTATCTACTTCATCTTATGATATGGTTGATATATTAAAAACCTTATCATATATTAAATATGTTGATAGACCAAGTGGACATTTTTTACATAGTATTGATTTGACAATTACTGATATTGATTATTTATATGATTTAATAAATATACTTGATGATAATAATTGGTATATTGAACGTGGTAGAGAAAGAAGTCTTACAATTTCACAAAAATATATAAAAGAAGCAGAAGTAAACATACCAAATAAACTTTATCATATTACACCTATAAAATATGTTGATAGTATTTTGAATGATGGTTTAAAACCTAAATCTGAAGATTTAAGACATAAATATCCACCAAGAATATACGTATCAGACAATACCCAAACATTAAAACCATTATCAAGAGAATTAACAAGATGGAAGGGTGATAAAGATTATTCTATCTTAGAAATAAATACAAATGGATTAGACTTTAAATTATATAAAGATACTACATCTGCATATAAAGGACATTATTATATTCAAGATATAGAAAAAATTCCAAGTGAAAATATTAAACTAATTAAATAATTAGTTTAATATTTGTGCGATGGGAGAAAATAAAACAAAAAGATTATAACTAAGAAACTTAATACGAAGTACAAACGTAGTATTGCATATAACGTTTTGCAGCTAACCGATAGTTTTTGCCCTTGCAAAAATTTTGGTTAGGTGCTGTTACCTGCTGGTGCGGGTCATTTAGCAGAATGTTGATTTGAAAACGAAAAGAAAATTTAAAAAGTTTTAGTATGAAATATATGGGAAGTAAGGCACGATTTAGTAAAGAGATTTTGCCTATTATTTTGAAAGACAGAAAACCTGAACAATGGTATGTTGAACCATTTGCAGGGGGTATGAATATGATTTGTGATGTTGATGGAAACCGAATAGCAAACGACATACATTA
>Ga0209390_10005817_pt1 | contig 17065 bp, 18 predicted proteins | sample BON01_FD_187212 | JGI IMG/M metagenome (GOLD analysis project Ga0209390, IMG submission 187212) | Freshwater microbial communities from Lake Bonney liftoff mats and glacier meltwater in Antarctica - BON-01 (SPAdes) (version 2) | ecosystem: Environmental > Aquatic > Freshwater > Ice > Glacier...
TTACCATCAGCCTTGTACTGTTTTTACTTTTTGGCTTTATTTCTTGGGCCCTCTCCGACCTGCCTCCTGCCTTTCGTGTGGAAGGAATCGCCCCGCCACGTTCTTGTTGATTCCAGATCCTCCCCCCCCCTCTTTTGTTTGGGCGTTTCAACCTGAGTGTTTTGGGGATGCGATTTGCACGATATTTTGGACTCGATATTTTCGGTCACCAAAAATTTCCACAAAAGATCGTTTCCAAAACGATGTGACACGGCAAGAGTGGCGTGCCTGAATTGAGGTAACTCGAAATAGATGGTGAGCAGCGGGGTTGCCTGGAGACTTGTCCCTCGCTCACACACATGACCCACTGTCACATATGCACATTACCCATTGTCACACATGCACATGACAGCGGATTGCAGCCAAGGTGGGCGTGGGCGGTGTTGCGTCGGGCATGGCTGCCTCATCTCGGGCCGACCCTTGCTCTGACAGTGAGTTTTGTCCTGTTGTGTTGCTTCGCTTCCTTCTCTCTATTTTAACATTTGTGTTGCGAGTTGTTGCAGCACCGTTGGTATGAGGCACCAGACTCGCTGCGCCCCGCTATCTGCTGTCTCACACTCTCCTCTGTCTCTCTCTCTCCTCACCTTGTCTTGTTGCGTCCGTGCGGCATGACACGCACACGGCACGGGTAAGGGCTGCTTGCACGACTGTGCTGCCTTGGCGGCCTGTAGCAACTGTCAAGGCGCTTGTGGTGAAGTAGTTGGTGTCAAAGGGCGTGCCCCTAGCAAGTGTCAAAGGTCTTGCCTCAGTGCTACCTCATTGCTACACCCATGCCATTTGTCACGGAGTATGGAGAGAGAGAGTCCGTATGCCTATCCCCCTTGATTCGCCAACAACCTTGTAAATCACGTGACACCACCTCTATTCCATGTGCCAATAACGATTGATTTGACACATGTGTCGTGCGTGGTCTCGTCTTGCTATGCATACCTAGATATATCCGTATGCCTATCGACTGCGAGCGTGCGACCACTTGTCAAGGCCCGGGAGGTGCATGGCGCACGCTGCGGCTGCTGCACGTTGCCTTGCCTTGCCGTGCCCTTTGCACCCACCTTACTTTGGCATGGCTACATTGGTGTGGGTAGCCGTGGCGACGGTGGTGTGGCCTAATCATCTGCCCGAAGCTCCGAGTGGTGGAGGCACACGGATATACCTGTGAGGCATGCCACTTTGGGCACATACGTAAGGCGTCTGCAGAGTAGCAGATGGCTCGTCTGGTGTGGGGCAATCATGCACGCGTCGTCTCCATGATGCATGGTGTAGCGTGTGCTTCTTGGACTGGTCTTGTGCTGTCTCTGTAGCATGTAGGGTAGACTGCCGCCGTCGTCTTGTCCTGTTTCTGTCGACTCCTGTCTCTGCCGCCGTCCTGTCTCTGCCGCCGTCCTGTCGCTGTCTCATCTAGCGGATAGCACATATAAGGAAGGCGCCGCCTCCCTCTACGTGTGTGTGTATGTGTGTGTGTGCGCGCGCTCATAGATAGCACATATAAGGAAGGCGCCGCCTCCCTCTACCCTCTAGCCCATACGGCACACAACCATGGCTTCGTGGCGGCAATAGGGCAGACGTGCGCTGCAGACTGTTGCTTCTACACATGCTCTGACACCAGCTCTCACTGCGCAAATGGCAAGCAGATGTGCGAGAGGCAGAGTGGGTGGAGCAAGCGCCAGAGGTGGAGGAGGATGAGGACCTTGACGACCTTGACCTCTACCCTGACTACTACCAAGATGGTCACCTTCATTCTTGCCCATCCCTTGTCTTGCCTCGAAGTTGTCTTTGTCAATTCCTTTCTTCCGCATGCCTCCTCTTGCCGTTGCTTCCACTTGCTGCACTGGGTCTGGCGGATTCCAGTTGCATCAACTTGCTCGTCTTGTTGTGCCTGCCTGCGTCGCGCTTGCTCGTGGTGGGGTGTGTGGGCGCGGCATGCACGCAGGCCATGTCCAGGAATGGCGTGCTGCTCATCAAGGAAAGCCATCGACAGAATGGCATCCAAAGAAGAATGGCATCCAAAGAAGAATGGCATCCAAAGAAATGCACTTGCATGCTTGATGCACCATGCTTCATTGAGTTGCAGTCACACTCGGCAACATGACATGACGCAATGATTGCAGGCATGTCGCCGCCAGTCACGCCGCCGGCACCTCCCGCCATCATGTCCCAGGTCTCATCGCTTTCTGTCTGTGCTTCACTTGTCTATGTCTCTAACTCACCTCCCGGTGTCAAGTCTGACGACCAGACGTGCGTGCCTTGGGCGGTGCGGCAACATGGATTGGTGCTGATGCGTTGCCGAGAAAGAAGCCAACTGGACGCTTGGCCTGTTTCGGCGTGTTGTGTATGGACTTGATGTGTGTCGTGGGTTATGGCGTATGGATGCGCTTCTTCTCTCTAGTCGCTTGCATCTGCAGGCTTCAGTCGTTTGCCTTGCAGATTCACGACTGCCTACCTGCGGGTGGTGCAGTGGCAGTGTGTTGGGTGTAGTGGTGTCTCTACTCCTGCCTCTATCGAGTGCAGCACTTTTGCTTGACTGTTGCCTGCATGCTGTCTTTCCGTTACTCTTGCCCCCGCTTGTTGCCTTGCTCCATGTCTGAGGAGTGTGAGCATGTGTCAAGAGAGAAGAAAGACCTGGCATGCTATGTATGCGAGAGAGATAGAGAGATATAAAGGTAGGTAGATTGATGGATAGATCAATGTTATAAACACATCTATATACCTACAATCCGTTCATGTACGCATGTATGTATGGTATGTAAATACACAAACTCATGTATATGCACACATGTATATACATGGGTTCCGGGCCATTTTACACATCCGTATGAGCGCCAATTTAGTATATGAATACATATATTTACATACATACATGCATATATACATACATACATACATACACATATATATATATATATATATAAATACTTGTATATGTATATATATATATATATATATATACATAAACATTTATATAGTCATATATATATATATATTTATATATAAACAAATTTATATGAAAATACACATATATACATTACAAACATATTTGTAAATTTTAATACATATATACATGTATATATATATATAAATATGCAAAAATATATATATATATGTGTGTACATGTATCAGTGTATATTTCTTTTAATTCATATAGCAGGTACATATATATGTATATATATATGTGTTTATATACATATGTATGAACGCAACAAAATGTTTATCAATATACATGTTTTTCAACACAACACAATGTTTGCACGCGCGTCATGTATGTACAAATATGAACAACAACAAATATAGATATCCATACACATGAATATAACTTGTGACTCTGTCGATTACATCCCTACAAAAGATTCAAGGTAAGGACGCTTTGTCGGATCGAGAAGACGCTGAGTTCGAGGAATGGAATGAATGGGAAGAAGATGATGTCGAAATAGATGATGATGTCGAAATACATGTGCAACAAGACGCCCGATCTCTGAAAGAGGGTCAGGTATGTGCCCATTGACGCAATGCTTTGGGATAAAGTTGGTTGGCCTCCTTGGCACTCTGTGCCGCTACTTGTATACTTGTATACATGCCGCTACATGTATACTTGTTTACATGCTGCTACAAGTATACATATTTCAAGACACTTCGACTGGATGTATCACATTTGGGTTTGCTCATTGTTAGAATCAAACATCTTGAATACCGAGGAACAAGTCACAGGCCTCTCCCCAAATACCGAGGAACAAGTCACAGGCCTCTCCCCAAATATGCTGATATCAGATTTCTTCAACCTGATTGCCAGAAGAAAAGGATGTTGGCAGACGCGGACGCTATGTTATTGATTCAACAAGGCGGGAGTGCAGTCACAGAGGTATGTGATTCAACTACTTTAATCCTCATTCTCCCACGCATGTTAAAGGAAGTTTCCGGTGCTTGATCACCTCAAGACTTCGAGCATAAAATAACAGAGAGAGGTGTAAGAATATGCAGAGGCTACCAGAGCAAAACAGCTGCAGCACGCCAGTCTGAGATCCCGCGTGTGTATGCACACTGGCGGAAGCTATAGCCAGAGACGCATGAGAGAAGGTGAGGAGGAAGGAGAACACCAGCACAGCAGGTTTGACAGCGCTGGAGGTTTACAGGTTGCAAAGCGGCTGTTTTCTCCGTGATACACGTGATATGCAAATTATCTGGCACTGACCACCTTTTTTTTGAACAGAGGCGTATACGCGATGCGGAGGGCGTTTCAATGCTATCAAGTGCGAAAAACAAGGAACAAGCAAACACCGCGACACAAGCGATGTACGATGTCTATATTCCCAATCGTGCAGGCACAACACTGCCAAATTCCAAGGTTGGGCGTATGGCGACAGTTACACAACAAGACCAAAACAAGCTTATTCAACTCGAGGTGCACCGAAATAATCTTCTTGAGAAATTGCATCAGGTGCACAACGCCAGATATGCAATCGTTAACAAGAAATTCAACATGATTGAAAGAGGGAATTGCAGAACACCCGTCCTGGCTACCGTTGCAGTGGGAGGTGTAGACAAAACGATACATTTTCTTGAGGGAAGAAATGCAGTCCTCATGAGCAAGGTTGTCGAGGAATTTCAAAACTTACCAAACTCAGTGGGTGGAGGCGTTATCCGACATTTTATGGAACAACTGTGTATCGCGGCAAAGACTCCCATAAAGCAAGCAGAGGTACCAGACGATATCAGCGTGGAAACTTGCACTCAAATGCTTGTCACCGCGGTGCTACTCTTGTCCAACAAAGGAATCCGAGACTCAGAGGGCTGTTTGATGATCACAAAATCAATGGACACTGAAGTGCATATACTTTTCACCCACCTCTTGGCATGGGCACAGTTCAAAATTTTGGAATCTCATCCCGAGTTCAAAAAGCACATCCCGGCCGATTGGCTGAAAGGCAACAGCACGAGTGGGGTTCCGATACACATCTCTTCGATGTGGAGGAAATTCAATGAGAGTATCGTGCGCAAGAATTCAATGGACGTGAACAAACTGCGTTGTTGCATGCGACACTTTCTTTATTCTGCAATGCCCGTGAAAACTTCCAAAAAAATCAAGACGGTGGACCTTCGATCATGTGCACTGCTACATCTTCAAAGCAGAAGTAGGGAATTCTTCAACATACATGATGCCTTCATGGACTCTGTACAAGGATCGCTTGCGTCGGCGAAAATTGCGACGGCTGAAAACACCAAGGTGCATGGTGGAGAGGTAGCCTCGGATGAGGTAGCCTCGGATGAGGTAGCCTCGGATGAGGTAGCCTTGCATACTGACCTCGAGACAAGTCAGAGTGGCGTTGCATCTACAGAGGGCCAGAGTGGCGTTACATCTACAGAGGGCCAGAGAAGCGTTGCATCTACAGAGGGCCAGAGTGGCGTTGCATCTACAGAGGGCCAGAGTGGCGTTGCATCTACAGAGGGCCAAGACGGGTCGAAAAAGAAGCCACAAAGGGAAAAAGGATGTTCATGGCCGGCTGATGTCACACCAAAATCAGCTCGGGCAGCCTGTGTGGCCTTGACGATGGTGTTCTCAAAACTCAAAGTGCACGTGCTGAAAGCTTCCAAACTCGAGAGCATCCAAGATCCACAAATATTTCTAGAGTGTGTCGACAGAGGACATAGTGGCCAAAATATCAGAGAAATCGTGCAGGACCCACAGGTTTAGATTGTACACAAATTGTGCGTATGTGCGTGTACATACTGATGCATTAATGAATAATGTTTGCGCTGGTTACTTGCATAAATTCATGGGCTAATTATACATATGAATGTACAGATGGGAAACCTCTTTGGAAACCTCTCTGAATACCAATGGAATGCAGAAACTACTTCAAAACAGCAAGATTCTCATCAAGAAGTGCTTTTGGACGTCAAAGAATTTCAAGGATGGTTTGAGTGGAGACTGACTCATATTTATGATGGCCTTGCAACACGATTAACAAACTGCAGTGATCCTGATTGTCGTGCACATGATTTTGCTCCATTCGAAAAGACGCAAGACGACTTGCAAAAGACATGTGCCGTCAAACATATGCATGACTTTGCTAGCCAGCCATTGAAACATTGGGAGAATGTCTTGAAGCTGCTACAGAGAATGTCTTGAAGCTGCTACAGAGAATGTCTTGAAGCTGCTACGGAGAGTATCTTGAAGCTGCTACAGAGAATGTCTTGAAGCTGCTACAGAGAATGTCTTGAAGCTGCTACGGAGAATGTCTTGAAGCTGCTACGTACGCTGGAATGATGAGTATTGCTTTTATTATCACTCTTGGAGAAATATTGCAGTTTGGAACGCTCTCGTCTTTTCTTACCCAGCTTCACATAGTGAGTGGCGTTGTTTGCATTGTTTCTGTTGTTTGCGTTGTTTGTCCTTTTCGTAGTTGATGAAACACTGAAAACATTCATGTCGATCTAGCGTTTTTGACGTGAGGTCCTACCCTAATTCTGAGTGCCCACGCTCCTCTGCCGTTTCCCCCACCTGTTTTCTTTTTCTTTTCTTCTCCCTTTCTTTCCAATCTTGTTTTCCCCTCAATTTTTTTGGTTTTTTTTGGTATGTATATGTATGTGTGCGCGTATTTGGCCACTCTGTTCTCGTATGGTGATAACAAGATAACAGCAATAAGACTCATGTTTGTCGGCCAATGACAAAGTTGAGTATGTCAAAAATCAAATATTAAATATGCACTTGACAAGAACAAAAATACAATGAAATAAACTAGAGTTCGTGTATATGAGAATATAGAACGGATATTTGCTATCAACCTCGTTCATCGATGCACAAAGCAGAAGTACATCAGCAAATTCTAAGAACAAACATGGTGGTGATAGCAAGCGACGGCCCTTGACCCCTTCTCCCTTCCCTGCGCCTTGATCTTGCCTCCCACCAGCCATGAAAACTGCACCACTCCCAGTCCCTGCTGGGTACCCTATTTCATGACCCAAGAACACCTCCTATCCTCAAATTCACACCCCGAGCGAGCAGTGCCTTTATCCATCTGCGATGGCAAGCGACGACATGTTGTCGGCACCCACTCCGCCCTTGCTGTGTGCCTCTATCTTGCAGCTTGCACCACCTCCTTAGTCTGGAACCATCTCTGCTCCAATTTGCCTCAGCCGCGTGCCATCATGATTAAATTCAATTTAATCACAGAAACCCAATCTTTGAACCTCTGGGTGTCTTTCCCTCGTCCTCTTCTGCCTTTGCTTTTCTGACAGAAATGGGCTTCAGCTTTGAATCCCTGTTTGCAATTTGGTCGTTATCCCCACAGCGATTCCACTAATACGTTTACTCTAGTACAGTTTCTGGGCAGTATCAAAAATATTGAAACATTCTGATACTTTCGCTGTGCCGTCTGTATTTACCGCCTGTGGTTGCCTCATCTTGCTCAAACTTTGTTCTGCCTTCCCCTTTCTTCAGCAGCTGGTGACAAAGGGATTAAGAGTCAACACCTTCACTTGTTCTCCCAGGTTCTCCATCGACATCGTCCGATGTATTTGCTTATAATAGGATTGGATTACTGTGTCATGCACTTCGCATATGCGTTGTGCATGCGCCGCCAGAATCTTGTCCCTCTTTCCTGCTTGTACGCTGAGCCTTTCACGCTTGTTATAGAAATCGTTTCCAACTACTACACCACGCCTCCCCGCCACAAACTTCAAATATTCCGTTCCAGAGCAGGCGCTTTGAGCGCTTCTATTATGCTTTTGTATTGCTCATCAGCCTCATCTTCCTTCGCCCCCAGAAAATCTTCATTTCTGTCAGACAAATGTTTAAACTCTAGGATGTATACTACTATGGTGTTTGGTTCTTTTTTAATCACTATGCCATCCGGCCTTCGATTCCAAAAACAATTTTCATTTGAAATCATCTCTTTCACTGAGATGTTTTTTTGACAATTTCTGCTGCCTTCCTCGTCAGCAATTGCCTGCTGCATATCTGCTGAAACGATTTCTCTTGCCGCAACGTGTCAACGTGTTCATACTCCTCTCTTTATCAGGTGTAACAAACCTGAGCTTTTTAAGTTACTCGTTGGCGTTTGTGTAGCTTGCATACTAGCTTACAGATGTCTCCAGATGAAGTGGTGTGCAGCTGTGACTGTTGTCTTGATTGCGTCGCACAAGGCACTTTTGATGTGCCCATACGTCTCCTTCGACAAACTTTCAGTGCTGGCAACGCGTTGCTTACTGTTATTTTTTGCGATCAAATAGGTTTTTGCAAGCCATTTAGCTACCAGAATAATCCCTGTTATTGCCATCATTTTTCGCCTGTCATGTCTCCAAATGACGTACGGGTTGTTCAAATACTTTCTGAAGAGCGTTGTGCTTTCATTTGGCCGTAACATGCGGTCTGCCGTCCATGTGACAAATGTAGGGTGATTGATATTCAAGTTGTCTTGCTCTGCCCTAGCTTGCACACATGATCTCAAGATTCTTCTCTCATTAATCTGAGTGTTTTGCTGCAACATCTTTATCATGCTGTTGTAAAATACCTCACATCATCGCTTGTGTGCGCAGTCTTCTATGTCATCATCTGTCATCATCCTTACACCATCTTGCATATTGTTGCCTGAGCGTGCTTACTTGTCTCAAGGCCAAGCACCTTTCAACTCCTCTTGATGTTTTGGCATCTCTGAGTCATTCTCAGCTGCCCTTCAAGTTCGTATTGCATCCCTTACGGTATTATGAAATGTCAAATGACGATCTCGATAAGATACATTCCCTGCCTCGTGCCACGGTTTTTTCCACGTGAAGACTGCTCGACTCGTCCGTTTGCGCCATGTCTTGCCTACCTTTGGATCTGAAATGGCCTTATCCGCCAGGATGTCGGCTCCCTCATTCGAAAATCACTTTTGTAACATTCTATTGCACAATTCCACTATTGATTCTTTTCATATCACTTTCCTCAAATTACACTTTCAACTAGTACAGCCTATCCCGCTTGGGGTGACATTTCCGAAAAGCTGTTTCAAAGCTCAAAGCTCAAAGCTCGAACGTCTCTTTTGCAACGTTGCAGTGAATAGAAAAACAAAAGACCTTCACACATCTCTTTTTTGAGAGACAATTGGCCTTGTGGACCCCACTCTCAAAAAAGACATTTTTGTAGAGACTTTTTTGAAAGTGGACTTGATTTCCAATTTCGAGAAAGGTGATCTGCGTCGGATTGTGAGATGATGATGATGATTGCTTTTATTACTTTCAACAGTAGTTGAGTACCCTTGATTGAGGGTCTAGGTAGTTCAAATCCATGGGAATTTGAGTTCTTGGGTTTTAGACGGAATCGAACCGACGACCTTGGGATTAACAATCCCTCGCTCTGACCAACTGAGCCACGCTTGCACATGAGGTCAAGCAGAAGTGCCCTGGTGTTCGCCACCAAGGGAGGATGAGAATTGTGCTCCTTTTTGAGCGCCGACCCCATGTCCGCCATGGAGTCGGCGGTGCCGTGGGTAATTTTCACCGACTAGTCCGTTGCCGACTAGTCCACACATGACCCATGGGTGCTACAGTCTAGTGATTGTTGCCGATCAGTCCACACATGACCCATGCCAGTGGGTGCTACAGTCTATTTCACTTTAATTCATATTCCATGTCCGCATTGTCACTCATGGGTGATTCTTGCCGACACTTGTAGCACTGAACAAGCGTGACGTATAGTCACTCTTGATGAATTTTCCACACAGCTCAGACAAACCAGTTGCGCAACTTCATCTCGAGCACGCAACCACTGCAAAAATATTCAAGTTGGGTGACAAATGATACACACATCAACACACGTGATTTGATTTGGGTGATAAATGACACACAAGTGAAATCAACAGTCATGGATAGTGATTTGCAAACTACTCCAAAAGTGATTGAGGAAATGTAAAAATTCGAAGTGATTGATCAATGCACATCAAGTGAATTAAAATAATCTAACAAGTAATTTTGATAAACAAGAAAAAATGGTTTTTTCTTGCACAAAGGTAATTTTGTTTACATCAATTTCATGAAAAGTGATTTCTGTTTTTACATATTATATGGACATCGATTCTGAAATGAGAAATGATTTTGAATTCCACACAAGTGATTTTATCATTACCGAAAAGTGTGTGTGGTACCTTTATGATCGGTCGCTCCGTGGTGGTGCGACGTTGCACACCCATCGTTATGATCGTGGGGTCTGTCGAATAATTGTCCTAGTCTTCCTATATGAGATACTCAATATATACACTTTTGCAAAGAGACACTTTCTTTGATCATATCACGTATTTGCTCTTACTTATGAGAATTTATTCTCGATGCCACTATCCTATATGAAATACATAACATTTACACTGTGCAGAGAATTATTATTTTTGGCCATATAACCCGTGTTTGCTTGTACCAATCAGCACAATGCCACTCTTTCCATATTAGACACACGTTTATACACACTGAAAATTCAAAGGTTCCAACTTGAAGACAGAGCGAGTTGCTACACACATGATATATACTCGTGAAATGCTCACAGATACCACACACAGGCCAAATGCAGAGCTTTGAGCCTGTTTTGCAGAGCTCTTAGCTTTTTTTGGATGACAGCTCACAAAACCCAGGATTTGTTGAACACGTACACATACTTTGATCGCAGGAAATCCCAAGGTGTTTTTCTTTTTGGAGTCGGGAGGAAGAGAAATTATTTTAACGCCATATCTGGTGGGTGTTTTTTTCACGAGGGGTCCGCCTCTTCAAACTGGAACCTGGCAAACTGGAGACCGCTACGGGAGGGGGTCGGTTCCTGCGATCAATTTATGAACACGTGTACACGTGTACACACAGCAAAGAAACACTTTTATTTTGCATACATGTATTAAATTGCGCATACATGTTTTCAATGTTTTCAGACATATTCAACTTCCACATGCTTATACCACCCACACACAATCTCTCACACACGTCGGCGATAAGCTCTTTTGAAGGCAGAGCTTCAATCATTGAGAATGTGTCTATGTGTACGTGTGTGCATGAAAAAGAGAGGGCAAAATTGTGAGAAAGAGAGAGGGCGCGAGAGAGAGAGAGTCCGTTTCTGCTGGCACGCGTGCATGTGCATGGATGCATGTAATGCATTCATGTTGTACATGCATTTGTGTGTGCTGCTGAGAGACAGAGAGAGTGTATGTAAGAGATGTGTGTGTGTAAACGAGTGCTGCGTGTACCTGTGAATAAAATTTTAATACGTTTGTGTTGAAGGGCGAAAGAGGGGAAAAACGAAAGAGAAAAAGAGAACCATGTGACCATGTGCATGGTCGCATGCAATACGTGCATGTCTGGCGTGCATGTGTGTGTGTGCGTGCATGTGTATGTGCGTCCGTAAATGAGCATGTGCGTGTATATGCGTACAGAGTGTGAGACAGAACATAGGAGACAAGCTAACACATGTGCGGACAAATCACGGACACATAGATTGCATGCGATTGTGAAGAGGGAGAGGGAGAGGGAGAGGGAGAGGAAGAGAGAGACTGGGAGATAGAGAGAGAATGTTGAATGCATGCATGCAATATGTGCATGCCATGCGTGTGTGTTTGCGTGCGTGCACTGCCAGGCTGTGCGTGTGTTGCTCACAGACAGAGACACTGTGTGAAAGAGAATATGTGGGTGTATACGAGCATGTGCGTGTACAAACACACAAAGAGAGCGACAGAGAGAAGGGGACAAGCTAATATGACTGCTAATATGTGGACAGATCACAAACGAATAGATTGCCTGTATGTGTGATTGTGAGGGCGGCACTTAAAGTCTGCATACATGCAATGCGTGCATGTCTTGTGTGCATGCTTGACATTGCTTGTGTGTGCGTACATGCATGTGTGAGTGCGTTGGTAAATGATCATGTGCGTGTGTATGCATACAGCGTGGGAGACAGAGAGAAGGAGACCAGCCAACACACATGTGAACATATCATAGCCGCACAGATTGTATGTGAGTGTGATTGTGAGAGAAGAAGTGATAGTGTCAACAAAGAGAGAAGGAGACATACTAAGAAACAGAAACAGATAGGGATACAATGAGAGATACAGAAAGAGACTGAGAGAGACTGAGAGAGACTGAGAGAGAGAAAGAGAGAAAGAGAGAAAGAGAGAGAGAAAGAGAGAGAGAGAAAGAGAGAGACAGAGAGAGAAAGAGAGAGAGAGACTGGGAGAGAGAGAGAGAGTGAGAGAGAGAGAGAGAGAGAAAGAGAGAAAGAGAGAAAGAGAGAGAGAAAGAGAGAGAGAGAAAGAGAGAGACAGAGAGAGAAAGAGAGAGAGAGACTGGGAGAGAGAGAGAGAGTGAGAGAGAGAGAGAGAGAGAGAGAGGAGAGAGAGAGAGAGAGAGAGAGAGAGAGAGAGAGAGAGAGAGAGAGAGAGAGAGAGAGAGAGAGAGAGAGAGACCGAGGGAGAGAAAGCGAGAGTACAAAAGAAAGGGAGATAGCAAGAGAGTATGTTGAATGCATGCATGCAATGTGTACATGTCATGCGTGCATGTGTGCGTGTGCGTGTGCATGCATGTTTGTGTATTGCTGGCAGATAGAGACACTGTGTGAGAGCAAATATTTGTATGTGAACAAACATGTGCATGTACATGCATACAAAGAGCGAGACAGATGGGAAAAGACAAGCTAATACACGCGCTGACAGATCACAGAGAGATAAGTTGCATGTGTGTGTGATTACGAGAGATTCCTTCTCTCTCTCACTGTCTCGCTTTTTTTCTCTCTCTCTCTGTCTCTCTCTCGTTCTCTCTCTGTCGCTCAGGGATTGCATGCATCTATGCACATGCACGCATGTAAGCACATGCATACTCTCTTTCTATCTCTCTTGCTCTCTCTCTCACGTGCGCGCGCGTGCTCTCTCTCTCTCACCGTCTTGTTTGTTATTTCTAATTCTCTCTCTCTCCATCGCTCTCTCTTTCTATCTCTGTCTTTCAGTCTCTCTTTTGTCTCTATCTCAATCTCTCTCTCTCTATGTCTCTTCCTTTCACTATCTCTGTTTTTGGCTTGTTTCCTTCCCTGTCTTTTGCAGAGACTCTAACTTTGAGAGCGAGAGAGACAGAGAGAGTATGCATGTAGAGAGACAGAGTGTATGCATGTGCATGCATGCGTGCATATGCATGGATGTATTCAATGCATGCATTTCATGCGTGCCTGTGTGTGTGTGTGTGTGTGTTCTGCTGAGAAAAGAGGCAATGTATATAAAAGAATATGCGTTTGGGAACAAGAATGTGCATACATGCATTGAAAAAGAAAGACAGAGAGAAGAAGGCATGCTAATACACGCGCGGACGGCTCATAGATTGATACATTGCATGTGTGTGCGATTGTGAGAGACGAAGTAAGAGTCTGTGCAAAAGGAAGAAAGGGAACACACTCAAAACAGAGACGGTAGAAGAATGAGAGAGAAAGAAAGAGAGAAAAGAGAGAAAGAGAGAGAGAGAGCACTTAATTTCACAATGAGAGAGACAAGGAGCTGCTGACAGACAGAGAGAGAGAGTGAAGTAAAATGTCAAAGAGAGAGAGCGAGACTCAGAGAGAGAAAGAGCGCGCGCGCGCAAGAGCATGAGAGTGAGTAAAAGAGAGCGAGAGAGCGTGTACCTGGGGAGTGCATATAGAGATTGTCGGGGTGCGGGTGTCTCAATATATGTACAGTTGTGCATAGTAACTTTAGGCAGGAGCACGAAAACAGAGAATTGGTAGGGGAGAAGGACTTGCAACGCTGATATATCATCACCATTTCATTAAGAAAACAGACAGAGAATTGGTGTTGCAAACGAGGCGCCAGCTTATGTGGTTCCAGTGCACGCCACACAGACGAGCTCTTTTTGGCTAGGGGTGGAGGAAGTGAGCGAAAATAGACAATGAGTAAAGACAGAGGGTTGTCAAAGAACAATCAACACATGGATGATTAACAGAGCAAGGCACGCGCGGGGGAATTGGCGGTTGATCAACCAGGGTATCGTCGAGTAGGTGGGCTACCAGTGGCTTGTACCAGGTTGCTGCTGGAAGATGGAGGCGGAAGAGGGGGAAACATGTACGTGGAGGGAGGGTCATGACTCATGAAGAGACAGCCCGTGCTGTTGCCCGCAGCCCTATAGTGCTGGTCCTTCGTGTCACTCAGCGCACGCTCATAGTCCGACAAACCCGCACGCAGCACAATGCTGATGGCCTTCGGGGGCGCACGCACATGTGACCTCCATCAAGAGATGGCAACATTCGGCTCACCTTGCTCGGGCAGAATTGAAGGCACTTAGGGAAACAGCGGGACCCTACCGAGATGATTCTGCCAGGAATCAAACCTCTGTTCCTTCTCCAACAATGACTGAGCCACCCCCAAACCATCCTTGTCCAGCAACGACTGCGATGACGACGGCACATCCGCGAAGAAGCCATGAGCGACAGACAGCGGCGAAGACGTAGACAGCCCCTGTAAAGTTGACGGCAAAACGACTGTGTCCACAGGCACACACACCTCCCTCAGTTCCGTGGCCGGCAGCATCAATTCATCATCGAAAAATTCCACGCCGATATCCTGCACAGAAGACGGAGACTGCACTTGCAAGACCAGCGAGTCACCAGCCTCGCCCTGAAAGAAAGAATGTAGAGATTTTCATTGCCAGGATTGAGGGAGCGTATAAGATGACCGCCAAAAGAGAGAGGTAGAATGTTTATTATATGACAGCCACCAAAGGGGAAAATGAAGCAGCACGTCACTGCTGTCACACCCCAGGGCGCACACTTCGGGATGGACCAGGGTGTCTCCCAGGCACGGGGGAGAACCTCCAGGAAGCGTGGCGCTGAGGTCACCTTGCTCCTCGCGAACCACACCTTTGCCTGTTTTCATCGACAGTTAATTCCCGCGCACCATCAAGTAGACGTCGACAAACAGCCAAACTTCCACGGGGAACAGGGCATTTTTGCATGAACATTTTGGTATGCATTAATTTTCGGATAGCAAATTATTGTCACATTGTTCATCCAGAATTTGACTATGTTCACTTCACTCCACAGTGTTAGGGAGATTCGAGCACCGAAAGGGGGTCTTTCAAAAATCGGGTCACAAATAGCAACACTACATTCTCGGAAACGGCGATTTCTCGGGCAAAATGGCGATTTCGAGGGTATTTTTCCAGCAAGTTCCGCAATCTCATCGAATCTTTGTCTATCGATGAGATCCCATCACTTTTCAAGGCGCATCCTGCACAAGTCATTATGGTTTTGATTTCTAATTGTCAATTTTTTTCTGACAAGTTGTCTTGTTGTGTCAGTGTTTGTTTGAGGGGCTTGAAGTGTTCGAAAATTGGTCACGCGTGAAGGATTGGTTATCTTACTCGTGGAATCACCCTGAAGGATGCACATGACATCTAGTTTTTTTCGGACTGTAGAGTCCTATGGTTGACCGTAGAACAACTTGTTGAGATCTTCAGTAAATTTCCCATCGTCGATAGTAGCGGAGCAATATTTGTAGTATTCCGTGGGCAAAATCAATTGTTGGTCTTATCTGGTCGAGGAGATGTCTGAAAACCCTCAATTCATTTAGGACTCCATCTTGCGGTCGAGTGTTGGTTGGGTGGGGGGCACTGACTTGTTCTGTAGGTCCGGAGGGGGGTACGGACCACTTCCGCAGGTCGGGGAGGGTACGGACCCCTTCCGCAGATCAGGCGGGGGGGTAAGGACCACCCCCGTAGGGGGTTGGGGGGTACAGGTCCCACCACTCTACGGTTTAGAGAGATTTCTGAACCGTAGATGGGTCGGACCCGTAGGGACAAAATGATAAATGAATATATAAAAAGCTAGTGCAAACTAGTATTTTTGAAATTCGATTGTAGTGGAAACTCCTGGATCTCAGGTTGACTCCCCCAGTCGCAGAAGGAAATTGAAGGGAAGGAGAAGGAAGAGAGATGAGAGACCTACACAAAGACACATAGTGACAGGCGATGTCAACTAAGAAAGGACATGGCAAAGAACATTGTGCGACTTGACGACTCGGAAGGCGCAAAAGAAGAGAGTGGAGTGACACAAGAAGCGCAGACAGGGATGGGACGGGGGGCAAAGGAATAGGAAGACACGCGAGGACAGGAGACGGATGAGGAGAAGATGGAGAAAACTGGGGAGAGGGGAGGGGAGAAAAGGTAAGGGGATGCGCCCCAAGGGTCGAGGGTGACGAACGAGAAACGGGTGTAGAAGAAGCCTGTTGAGGCGGACTCGAGCGCAGGAGGGAAGAGCCTGAGCGCCTGAGGGAAGAAGGGGAAGGAAGACGGGTGGAGAAGTGAGGAGTGGGAGGAATGCCATCATCAAAGCGGGAAGACGTGACGGAAGGAGGCGGGTCCGAGCGCCTAAAACGGGAAAAGGAAGAAGAATAAGGAAGGCGAGGGGAAACAGGAGTGTGCAAGATTCCATTGCCATTGATGACTGGCGATCCCGTGTTCTGACCCGCTAGTATCGCCTCCTCGCTGTCCTCGTCGATCGGCACCTGCCCTGTGTGCGAAGATGTCGATTCCGGCGAGAACAGAGGTTGGCCACTGCCATCTATAGGAAAGGGCAAAAGAGAAGGAAGCCTGTCAGCCAACGTGCAACCAAAACTATCAAAGAGAGAAACATAAAAGTTTATTATTATAAGACAACCACCAATAGGGGAAAAAGATGATTCTGGTAGTGAAAACTCATGGATCTCAGATGGGCTCCCCAGCAGCAGCAGAAGAAAGAGGAGAGGAGATGGGAGGTGGGAGGTGGGAGAGTGGAGGGAGAAGTGAAGTGCAAGCGAGATCGACGTTGACGTCGACGGCACCAAAAGCCAGATCAAGATCGGGAGAAGTTGCGACCCTGGATGAAGTGTCGAGGATTTCGCTGAGAGTGTCATCGAAATTGCCGCCATCGACATCGTCGTTGTTGTCGTCGGTCATCACAGCGCTCGCACGGACACTGGCATCGGCATGCCCGTGAACGACGGCGTCATTTGTGCGAACATTGGCTTCCTCGTTGACACCACCAAAGCCAGAGGAGGGACGGCGAGCCGAGGGA
>Ga0209390_10005821_pt1 | contig 17056 bp, 19 predicted proteins | sample BON01_FD_187212 | JGI IMG/M metagenome (GOLD analysis project Ga0209390, IMG submission 187212) | Freshwater microbial communities from Lake Bonney liftoff mats and glacier meltwater in Antarctica - BON-01 (SPAdes) (version 2) | ecosystem: Environmental > Aquatic > Freshwater > Ice > Glacier...
CCATGAAGTGGGTCGTCAGCAAAATCGATTTACCTTGCTGCACCAAGCGTTGCAGGCGCTCCCACATCAAATGTCGTGCCTGCGGGTCTAGCCCGGTGGTGGGTTCATCTAGCAGCAGCAATTGCGGGTCATTGACCAACGCACGCGCCAGCGACAGGCGCCGCTTCATGCCGCCTGAGAGTTCACTGAGTTTTGCATCGGCCTTGCTGGTCAACGCAGCAAACTCCAGCAGCTTGGGGATGCGCTCTTTGATCACCGCGTCTTTCAAACCAAAGTAGCGGCCAAACACCAGCAGGTTTTCTGCACATGAAAAGTCCGGGTCCAGACTGTCAAACTGACTGACGATGCCCAGCTTGTCTTTGATCGCCAGCGCATCGTGCGGCATGTGCAATGTACTTTGCCTTGGCTGGTGAAACGACACACTGCCTGCATCAGGCGCTACCAAACCCAGGCACATGCGAATGGTGGTGGTTTTACCCGCACCGTTGGGTCCAATCACACCAAGACACTCGCCGGGTGCAATGTCAAACGACAGGTTGTCAACGACTGTAGTCGTGCTGTAACGCTTGGTCAGCCCTTTGATGCTGAAGAGGTTTTGCGTCATGCGCTGCCTGATTTACTGAAAAGCCACCTCGGCAAAACTACGCAGCTTGCGGCTGTGGAGCTGCTTGAGGCCTTCCTCGCGTAGCAGCTCTATGGCGCGGATGCCGATGCGCAGGTGCTGGTCAACTCGTTCGCGGTAAAAGTGGTTGGCCATGCCGGGCAGCTTGATCTCGCCGTGCAGCGGCTTGTCGCTGACGCACAGCAGCGTGCCGTAGGGCACACGAAACCTAAAGCCATTGGCTGCAATCGTGGCGCTTTCCATGTCGAGGGCCACTGCTCGGCTCTGGCTGAAGCGGCGCTGCGGCTGGTTGCCGGGCAGCAGCTCCCAGTTTCGGTTGTCAGTCGATGCCACGGTACCGGTGCGCATGATGCGTTTGAGCTCTGAACCCTTGAAGTGGGTAACATCTTCAACCGCCTGCTCCAGCGCTTTTTGAATTTCGGCCAGCGCTGGTATCGGTACCCACAGCGGCAGTTCTTCATCCAGCACATGGTCTTCACGCACATAGCCGTGGGCCAGCACATAGTCGCCCAGTTGCTGGCTGTTGCGCAGGCCGGCGCAGTGGCCGAGCATGATCCAGGCATACGGCCGCAGCACGGCGATGTGGTCGGTGATGTTTTTGGCGTTGGCTGGCCCGACACCGATGTTGACCATGGTGATGCCACTTCGGTCAGCACGCATCAAGTGGTAGGCAGGCATCTGCGGCAAGCGCGGTGGCGGTGTGCCCAGTTCATCGCCGGCAATAGCATCAAGACCAACGCGGCGGGTGACCACGTTGCCGGGTTCAATAAACGCCATGTATTCGCTGTTCGTATCAAGCATGGCTGCATGGCCTAGGCGCACAAACTCGTCGATGTAAAACTGGTAGTTGGTAAACAGCACAAAGTTCTGGAACCAGTCGGGCGAGGTGCCGGTGTAATGGCGCAGGCGCTGCAGCGAATAGTCAACCCGGGCAGCGGTAAACAGCGACAGCGGTTGCGGCTCACCGGGTCCCGCCTCAAACGTGCCGTTGGCAATACCGTCGTCCATCGCGGCCAGGTCGGGCAGGTCAAACACGTCGCGCATCAGTGTACGGCGCGCCGCGCTGAGGTTGCCTTCTATGTGGTCATGCTCGGCAAACGAGAAATGCACCGGGATCGGCTGGGAGCTGGTGCCCACCTCCAGCTCGACATTGTGGTTTTGCAGCAGCAGGCGGAACTGCTCAAGGTAATACTCGCCATACAGGTCGGGTCTGGTCAGCGTGGTTTCAAAGCGGCCAGGGCCAGCCACAAAACCGTAGCTCAATTGTGATGTCGCCAGTGGGTCGAGCATCGCCCGCGCCACCGTGTCGGTGTGGATGCGCACAAAGGGGTAGCAAGCCCGAACATGACCTTCAATAGCATCGCCCGCAACATAGCGCTGCATGGCCAGGCGCAGGTGGACGATTTGCTGGTCGTAAATCATCCGTACCTGGGCCAGTGCGGCAGTGGCATCCAGGTAGCGGGTGGGGGCGATGAAGCTGGGGAGGTAGAGCATGGAGTGTTAGTTTTTAATGGGTTCCCGCATGGTGACAAATTCTTCCGCCGCTGTTGGGTGTATGCCAATCGTGCTGTCGAAGATAGCCTTGGTTGCGCCAGCTTTCATGGCCACGGCAAAGCCCTGCACGATCTCGCCCGCATCAGCGCCCACCATGTGCAGGCCGACCACGCGGTCGCTGGCGTCATCGACCAGCAGCTTCATCAGCGTGCGCTCGGTGCTGTCGCTGAGGGTGTGCTTGAGCGACTTGAAGTCGCTCCGATACACCGTGATGTTGCCGAATTTTTTGCGCGCATCGTTTTCCGAATAACCCACCGTGCCGATGTTGGGGTGGGTAAACACGGCGGTGGGGATGAAGTCGTAGCCCATGCTGCGCGGTTTTTTTCCGGCAACCGGACCGAACAGATGATCGACCAGCACCATGGCTTCGCCGGTGGCCACGGGCGTAAGCTGCACGCGAGCCGTCACGTCGCCCAATGCGTAGATGGATGGCGTTGAGGTCTGGTAATGGGTATTCACCTTGATCGCACCTTTGGCATCCAGCGCCACGCCTACGGCATCCAGGCCGAGGCCGGTGGTATTGGGCACGCGGCCAGTTGCATACAGCACGACGTCTACTGTAAAACTCGCTGCGCTTGCTGTGCCCGCCTTGATTTTTACCAGCAGACCGTCAGCCGTTTTGACAATTGACTCAACCTCGGACTTCAGTTGTAGATTGACACCGGCCTTGCCCATCTCTGCGGCAATAAAGCTGCGAATGTCTTCATCAAACCCCGTCAACACTTTTTCACCACGGTGCAGTTGCGTCACCTGCGCGCCCAGGCCATTGAAGATGGATGCAAATTCGCAGGCGATATAGCCGCCACCGACTACCAGCAGGCGTTTTGGAAAAGGGTTCAGGTCAAACATGCTGTCGGATGTCACGACGTGTTCGCGTCCCTCAAGCGCTGGCACAGTCGCCGTGCCGCCAGTAGAAATTAGGATATTTTTGGCAGTGAATGTCTGGCCATCCACTTCGACCGTATGCGCATCCAGCAGCTGCGCCCAGCCCTTGATAATTTTGACACCCGCGCTGTCAAGCAGTTGGTTGTAGATGCCATTGAGCCGCGAGATTTCAGCCGCACGCCTGGTCTTCAAAACCGCCCAGTCAAACTTTGGTGCCTCGCCGACCCAGCCAAAGCCATGCGACTCTTCAAACGCCTCGGCGTAATGCGCTGCGTAGCTGTAAAGCTTTTTTGGAATGCAGCCGACGTTGACGCAGGTGCCGCCCATGTCGGCAACCTCGGCCAGCGCCACGCGCGCGCCACGCTGGGCTGCCATGCGGCCAGCCCGCACACCGCCGCTGCCGCCACCTATGACGAACAGGTCAAAATCAAAAATCTGCATGGTTCACGTTTCCTCATCGAACAAAATATGGCATAGACCTTACCATTAGCAGCCTGTCGGACTTTGGGAGCATCGATAATCAAGGCATGACTACTTCCCCTGCCCCATTGGCCAACGACTTCAGCGCACTCTCGCTCCCTGCTCATGTACTGGCTAACCTGACGCAGCTTGGCTACACCAGCATGACGCCGATTCAGGCGGCCAGCCTGCCGCTGGCGCTGCTCGGGAAAGACCTGATTGCGCAGGCTAAAACCGGTAGCGGTAAAACAGCGGCCTTTGGCATTGCGCTGCTGGCTAATCTCAATCGGCGCGGAGCCGCCTTAAGCCGATTGGGCCCCCTCGGGGGGCAGGGCGGAGCCCGTGGGGGCGTTATTCCTGCGCGGCGCTTTGCGGTGCAGGCCATGGTGCTGTGCCCGACGCGTGAGCTGGCCGACCAGGTGGCTACTGAAATCCGCCGTCTGGCGCGGGCCGAAAAAAACGTCAAGGTGGTGGTGTTGTGCGGTGGTGTGCCGCTGCGCAATCAGACGGCCAGCCTGGAAAACGGCGCGCACATTGTGGTCGGCACGCCGGGCCGCATCATGGACCACCTGGCGCGCGGCAATTTAAAGTTAGATGCGATGAACACGCTGGTGCTGGACGAGGCCGACCGGATGCTCGACATGGGCTTTTTTGACGACATCTGCGTGGTCGCCAAGCAGTGCCCGAAAGAGCGGCAGACCTTGCTGTTCTCGGCGACCTACCCCTTGGCAATAGCCAAACTCAGCCAGCAGTTCATGCTGTCCCCACAAACCATCAGCGTGCAGGCGCAGCATGAAAAAAACAAAATCCGCCAGCGCTGGTATGAGGTGCCCGAGAGTGACCATGATGAGGCGCGTTTGAATGCGGTAGCTTTGCTGCTTAACCACTACCGTCCGGCCAGCACGCTGGCGTTTTGCAATACCAAGTCGCAGTGCCGCGCACTGGTGGCCTATTTAAAAAGCCAGGGTTTCAGTGCGCTGGCCTTGTTTGGTGAGCTGGAGCAGCGCGAGCGTGACCAAGTGCTGGTGCAATTTTCAAACCGCAGCTGCTCGGTGCTGGTGGCGACCGATGTTGCCGCGCGCGGGCTGGACATCAACCAGCTGGAAATGGTGATTAATGTTGACGTCACACCCGATGCCGAGGTGCACATTCACCGTATTGGCCGTACCGGCAGGGCTGATGAAGAGGGCTGGGCCATCAGCCTGGTCAGCATGGACGAGATGGGTTACGTTGGCAAAATCGAGGTGCTACAAAAAGCTGAGTCTGAATGGCACAAGCTGGCCGAGCTGACACCTGCCAGCCAAGAGCCTCTGCTGCCGCCCATGGTCACGTTGCAAATCGTCGGTGGCCGCAAGGAAAAAATCCGCGCTGGCGATGTGTTGGGCGCGCTGACCGGTGAGGCCGGCTTTACCCGCGAGCAGGTCGGCAAAATCAATGTCAACGAGTTTTCAACCTATGTGGCCGTTGACCGCGCTATTGCGGCTGATGCACAGCACAAGCTGTCGCTGGGTAAGGTCAAAGGCAAGAGCGTCAAAGTACGCTTTATGGATGAAACTTGAAGTGGTGCGGTTCCCAGGGTTATTGGCGTCTGACCCCAATAGCCCTGGGAACCGCCTAAACTAAAGCGTGAAAAGCGCTGTCAAATCAAGTACTTGTCTCCCGGCCGGGCAGGCATGTGTTCCGAACTGAAAGAAAAAGCCATGAACCGTCGAATTTTTAGCCATGTTCTGACTGCCTGCTTCGCGGGAGCCCTGCTAGCGGGGGGGGTTGCCGTACACGCTACCGAGGAGGCGCCGGACGCCCTGATAAAACGCACCTCCACCGAAGTGCTGGACATCATCAAGGCCGACAAGGCCATTCAGTCCGGCGATGTGGGAAAAATCATCGCGCTGGTGGATGACAAGGTCATGCCGCATGTCAATTTCACGCGTATGACGGCAGCCACGGTAGGCCGCAACTGGCGCCAAGCCACGCCTGAGCAAAAAAAGCGCCTGCAGGACGAATTCAAGACCTTACTTGTGCGTACTTACTCTGGCGCGTTGTCCCAGGTCAAGGACCAGACCGTCAGCGTGAAGCCGCTGCGAGCCGCATCGACGGACACCGAAGTGATCGTACGGACGGAAGTGATTGGTCGCAGCGAACCGATTCAGCTCGATTACCGCATGGAAAAGACCACCACGGGCTGGAAAATCTATGACCTCAACATACTTGGCATCTGGATGGTCGAAACCTACCGCACCCAGTTTGCGCAGGAAATTTCTGCCAAAGGCGTGGACGGCCTGATCGCGGCGCTGGTCCAGCGCAACAAGTCCAGCGCCGGTGCGCAGAAATCCTGAGCGGGCAGTTGCCGTGTTGACACTCCCTCCGGTTTTGACCCATGCGGCGGCAGCTGGCTTTGCCCGTGGCCTTAAGCCCGAACTGTTTGCCGGGTCTGATGAGGTGGTAGTAGATGCTGGCGCTTTGCAGCAATTTGACTCTTCTGCACTGGCTGTTTTGCTGGAGTGCCGGCGCCAGGCGCTGGCGGCAGGCAAGCGGTTTTCGGTAAGCGGGGCGCCCGCGCGCTTGCGCGAGCTGGCCGGGCTTTATGGCGTTGCAGAGCTTATTCCGCAAACCGCCTAGTAAAATAGTGGACTTAATGCCTGCTATTTCATTTAAATCAGTTTCCAAAATCTACCGTTCCGCCAGCAATAAAATCGCCCCGGAGGTCAAGGCGCTTGACGCGGTGAGCTTTGACATCCAACAGGGTGAATTTTTCGGATTGCTTGGCCCGAACGGTGCGGGCAAAACCTCCCTTATCAGCATTCTGGCGGGCCTGTCCCGCGCCAGTAGCGGCACAGTTACCGTGCATGGCAGCGATGTGGTGACAGACTACGCCAATGCCAGGCGCAAGCTCGGCGTGGTGCCGCAAGAGCTGGTGTTCGACCCGTTTTTTACCGTGCGTGAAGCGTTGCGCATACAGTCCGGTTATTTTGGCATCAAAAATAACGATGCATGGATTGACGAGTTGTTGTCCAGCCTGAGCCTGCTGGACAAGGCCAACGCCAACATGCGCCAGCTATCGGGCGGCATGAAGCGCCGCGTGTTGGTGGCCCAGGCGCTGGTTCACAAACCGCAAGTTATTGTGCTGGATGAACCAACCGCAGGTGTTGACGTTGAGCTGCGCCAGACGCTGTGGCAGTTCATCGGCAAACTCAACAAGCAGGGCAGCACCGTGCTGCTGACCACCCATTACCTTGAAGAGGCTGAGGCGCTGTGCAGTCGAATCGCCATGCTCAAGCAAGGCCGCGTGGTGGCGCTGGCACAAACGTCCGAGTTGCTCAAGGCCGCGTCATCGAATGTGCTGCGCTTCAAGATTGACGGCGAACTGCCAGAGCACCTGGCCGTCAAGGCGCGTATCACGGGGCGCATTGTGCAGTTCCCGGCCCACAACGCGCACGAGATCGAGCAGTACCTCAGCGCCATCCGCGAGGCCGGCCTGGTGGCCGAAGACGTCGAAATCCGTAAGGCCGATCTGGAAGATGTCTTCCTTGAAGTGATGGCGGAAAAGGTCGGGGTGACAGCATGAGTGCCACCGTGCGCCACGCAGTACGCGCAGCGACAAGCGTGGGGGCCCCATGACCGGCTGGCAAACCCTTTTTTATAAAGAAGTCCTGCGCTTCTGGAAGGTCGGCTTTCAGACGGTGGGCGCGCCGGTGCTGACGTCCGTGATGTACATGCTGATCTTCGGCCATGTGCTGCAAGACCAGGTCAAAGTCTATGGGCAGGTCAGCTACACGGCGTTTCTGGTGCCGGGCCTGGTGATGATGAGCATTTTGCAAAATGCGTTTGCCAACAGTTCATCGTCGCTTATTCAGAGCAAAATCATGGGCAGCCTGGTGTTTGTGCTGCTCACGCCGCTGTCGCACTGGCACTGGTTTTTGGCCTATGTTGGTGCGTCGGTAGCGCGTGGTTTGTTGGTCGGGGCTGGCGTGTTCGCTGTCACGGTATTTTTTGGCCAGCCCGGCTTTGTGGCGCCGTTGTGGATTCTGGTTTTTGCCATTCTGGGTGCGGCCATGCTGGGCGTGCTGGGCGTTATTGCCGGTCTGTGGTCTGAAAAATTTGACCAGATGTCGGCTTTTCAGAACTTCGTGATCATGCCGATGACGTTTTTGAGCGGCGTGTTTTATTCGATTCATTCATTGCCACCGTTCTGGCAGAAGATCAGTCACCTGAATCCGTTTTTCTACATGATTGACGGCTTTCGGTATGGTTTTTTTGGGGTCAGCGATGTCTCGCCCTGGCTCAGTCTTGGCGTCGTCGGCGGCGCCATGCTGATGGTCAGCGCGATTGCGGTCAACATGCTGCGTACCGGCTATAAAATTCGCCATTAAACATATGGCCTCCCCGCTTTAGAAAAAACATGACCAACGAAGAACTACAGACTCTCATCTCCACCAACCTGCCGTGCGCGCACATTGAGCTGTCAGGCGATGGCCGTCACTGGTATGCAACGATTGTGTCGAGTGAGTTTGAGGGCAAGCGTCTGATCCAGCGGCATCAGCGCGTCTATGCCACGCTGGGCGGGCGTATGCAGACCGACGAAGTACATGCGCTGTCGATGAAGACTTACACGCCCGCCGAATGGGCAAAAAACGTCGAAGAATAAAAACCAAAACAAAAGCATGGACAAGTTACTTATCAAAGGCGGTAAATCACTAGCTGGCACTGTCAATATTTCGGGCGCCAAAAACGCTGCCTTGCCCGAGCTGTGCGCAGCGCTGCTGACCGCTGATAGCGTCACGCTTGAAAACGTGCCGCGCCTGCAAGATGTCAGCACCATGCTCAAGCTGATACGTAATATGGGCGTCGTGGCAGAGCGCAATGACCAGACGGGTACGGTCACGCTCAATGCGGGCACGTTGAGCTCGCCTGAAGCACCGTATGAGCTGGTTAAAACCATGCGTGCTTCGGTGTTGGCGCTGGGCCCTTTGCTGGCACGCTTTGGTGAAGCCACGGTGTCGCTGCCAGGCGGCTGCGCGATTGGTTCCCGTCCGGTTGACCAGCACATCAAGGGGTTGCAGGCGATGGGGGCTGAGATTGCGGTTGAACACGGCTACATGATTGCCAGGTTGGCACAAGGGCGCAAGCGCTTGAAGGGTTGCAGAATCACCACCGACATGGTGACGGTTACCGGCACAGAAAATTTCCTGATGGCCGCTAGCCTGGCTGAGGGCGAAACGATTTTAGAGAATGCCGCACAGGAGCCGGAGATTCCCGACCTCGCAAAAATGCTCATCAAAATGGGCGCCAAGATTGAAGGTCACGGTACGCGGCGCATTCGTATACAAGGTGTTGAGCGGCTGCACGGCTGCACGCACCAGGTGGTGGCCGACCGTATTGAGGCGGGTACATTTTTATGCGCTGTGGCCGCAGCGGGCGGCGATGTAATTTTGAAAAATGGCCGTGCCGATCACCTGGACGCATTGATAGTCAAACTGCGCGAGGCGGGTGCCATCATCACCGCAGGCGATGGGTTTATTCGCGTGCAAGCCAGTGGCCGCATGAAGGCGCAGTCTTTTCGTACCACTGAATATCCCGGTTTTCCAACTGACATGCAGGCGCAGTTCATGGCGCTCAATGCCGTCGCTATGGGTAGCAGCACGGTGACGGAGACAATTTTTGAAAACCGCTTCATGCACGTCAACGAGATGGTGCGGCTGGGTGCGAAAATCCAGATTGAAGGCAAGGTTGCGATTGTTGAGGGCGTTGAAAAACTCTCGGGCGCGACTGTTATGGCCACTGACTTACGTGCGTCTGCAAGCTTGGTGATTGCTGGTTTGGTCGCTCAAGGTGAAACGCTGATCGAGCGCATCTACCACCTTGACCGGGGCTACGACCAGATGGAAACGAAATTGCGCGGCATTGGCGCGGACATCGAAAGGGTCAAATCGTGATCACGATTGCTTTGTCAAAAGGTCGCATCTTTGACGACATCTTGCCGCTGCTGAGAACAATCGGCATCGAAGTCCTCGACGATCCTGAAAAATCCCGCAAGCTGATTCTTTCGACCAATCAGCCGGATCTGCGCGTGGTGCTGGTGCGCGCAACCGATGTGCCAACCTATGTGCAGTACGGCGGTGCCGACTTGGGTGTGGTCGGCAAAGATACGCTGATTGAATCCGGCAGTCAGGGTTTGTATCAACCGCTGGATTTGAAAATCGCCAAATGCCGCATCAGCGTGGCGGTGCGTGAGGGCTTTGATTACCAGGCCGCCGTCAAGCAGGGTTCGCGCTTGACGGTTGCTACCAAATACGTTGCCATTGCACGTGACTTTTTCGCCTCCAAAGGCGTACACGTTGACCTTATCAAGCTCTATGGCAGCATGGAGCTTGCGCCGCTTACAGGCCTGGCCGATGCGATTGTTGACCTGGTGTCGACCGGCAGCACGCTCAAAGCCAACCATTTGATTGAAGTTGAGCGCATCATGGACATCAGCTCGCACCTGGTCGTGAACCAGACTGCGCTCAAGCTCAAGCAGGCACCGATCCGCGCCATCATTGATGCCTTGGCCTCGGCCATCGCTCGGCCCACTAACTGAAAACGCCATGAATCTGGTCGCTACGCCCGCCCGCCTGTCAACGGCTGACAGCACTTTTGAGGCCCAATTCAAGGTGCGTCTGCATTGGTCAGCCGACACCGATGCAGCGATTGAGCAGCGCGTCGCCGACATTCTGGCCGATGTGCAAACACGCGGCGACGCGGCGGTGCTCGAATACACCGCACGGTTTGACGCTCTGGATGTCAAAACTATTGAAGCCCTGGAGCTGACACAGGCCGAGCTAAAAACAGCTTTTGAAGCCATCCCAAGCGGACAGCGCGATGCGCTCGAAGCCGCAGCCAAGCGGGTGCGCAGCTATCACGAGGCACAAAAAAAGGCCAATGGCGAAAGCTGGAGCTACCGTGATGAAGACGGCACCCTGCTGGGGCAGAAAGTCACGCCGCTTGATCGTGTTGGCATTTACGTGCCCGGCGGTAAGGCGGCCTACCCATCGTCGGTATTGATGAATGCAATCCCTGCGCATGTGGCCGGTGTGGGCGAAATCATCATGGTCGTGCCTACGCCAGGGGGCTTAAAAAACGACTTGGTTTTGGCTGCAGCCTATATCGCTGGCGTAACTCGTGCCTTCACCATTGGTGGCGCTCAAGCCGTGGCCGCCCTTGCGTATGGCACGCAGACTGTACCCAAGGTCGACAAGATCACCGGCCCTGGCAACGCCTATGTCGCGAGCGCGAAAAGGCGCGTGTTCGGTACCGTGGGCATAGACATGATCGCCGGCCCGTCAGAAATTCTGGTGCTCGCCGACGGTACAACGCCTGCCGACTGGGTGGCCATGGATTTGTTCAGCCAGGCCGAGCATGACGAACTGGCACAAAGCATTTTGCTGTGCCCTGATGCCGCTTATATAGACGCAGTGCAAGAGGCGATCAATCGCCTGCTGCCGCAAATGCCGCGCGCAGAGATCATTGCCAAATCGCTCAATGACCGCGGCGCGCTCATCCACACCCGCAGCATGATAGAAGCCTGCGACATCAGCAACCGCATTGCGCCCGAACACCTTGAAGTGAGTAGCCGTGACCCACACCAATGGGAACCACTGCTCAAACACGCGGGCGCGATTTTTCTCGGCGCCTACACCAGCGAAAGCTTAGGCGACTACTGCGCCGGCCCGAATCATGTGCTGCCAACCAGCGGCACCGCGCGCTTCAGCTCACCGCTGGGCGTGTACGACTTTCAAAAGCGCAGCAGCATCATTGAAGTCAGCGAGCAAGGCGCACAAACGCTGGGGAAAATTGCCTCAGTGCTGGCGCACGGCGAGGGCTTACAGGCGCATGCTCGGGCAGCGGAGATGAGGCTTAAATTCTGAGCCAGTGCTCACTATATGTAACACTAATTTCGTGTTACACGAAATTAGTGTTACAATGAAAGCATGAAAAACGTCACCATCACCATGGAAGATGCCGTCGCCGACTGGGTTCGGATTGAGGCGGCCAAGCGCAACTCCAGCGTGTCTCGCATGTTGGGCGAAATGGTGGCTGACAAGATGCGTCATAACGATGCTTATGAGCGGGCTATGCACGAGTGGCAAGCGGATACGAGCTCATACAAGTCGAACGGTCAGCCCTATCCCACACGCGAAGAAACTTATGCCGACCGACTCGATCGTTTTCGTTGACACCAATGTCCTGCTCTATGCGGACGACACGCGCGACGCGGTCAAACAGGCCCAATCCCGAGACTGGCTATTAGCGCTTTGGCTACGACGTTCGGGCCGATTGAGTACGCAGGTTTTGAACGAATACTATGCCAATGTCACGCGCAAATTAAAACTCCCGCAGGGTGATGCTCGCGCAAAAGTGCGGCGTTTTCAGTTGTGGCAACCCTGGCAGATTGACCACCAAACGGTAGAGACTGCTTGGGGAATCGAGGCGCGCTTTGGTTTGAGTTATTCGGACTCACTGATTGTTGCTGCAGCCGCGCAGGCTGGTTGCACCCATGTGCTGAGTGAAGACATGGGGCACGAGCAGCATTACGGTGCGGTTCAGGTCATCAATCCATTTAAGGCAAACATCAATATGTTGGACAGTTTGTGATTTCAAGTATCAAAGCCCGCATTCGCCCCGACGTGCAAGCCATGCACGCCTACGCCGTCCAAAGCGCCACCGGCATGGTCAAGCTGGATGCGATGGAGAACCCCTACACACTTAGTAGCGAGCTGCAAGCCGCCTTGGGCGCGCGCCTGGGTGCCGTGGCGATTAACCGTTACCCCGGCGCGCGGCTGGATGATTTGAAAGCTGCCCTTGGCAGTTATGTGCAGTTGCCTGAAGGCTGCGGCTTGATGCTGGGCAATGGCTCTGACGAACTGATAGCCTTGCTGCATGTGGCTTGCAACGTGCCTGGGGCGACCGTGCTGGCACCTGAGCCCGGCTTTGTGATGTACGGCATGAGCGCGCAGTTGACGGGGCTGCAGTATGTTGGCGTGCCCTTGCGCACAGACTTTGAGCTGGACGAGCCCGCCATGCTCGCGGCCATCGCTAGGTACCGACCCGCCGTCACCTACATCGCCTACCCTAATAATCCAACGGCCAATTTGTGGAGCGCCAAGGTGATTAAAAGCATCATCGCTGCCTGCGCACAAGCCGGTGGTTTGGTGGTGATGGACGAGGCCTACCAGCCGTTCTCAAGCAGTAGCTGGCTGGATGAAATCAAGGCCAAGCCGCAGCAAAACGCCAATGTGCTGCTGATGCGTACCTTGAGCAAGTTTGGTCTGGCGGGTGTGCGCCTGGGTTATATGCTCGGCCCGCAGGCCCTGATTGCCGAGATCGACAAGGTGCGCCCGCCGTATAACGTGAGTGTGCTGAATGCCGAATGTGCCTTGTTTGCGCTTGAGCATACCGACGTGTTTGCCGCGCAAGCCCATGAAATACGAGAGCAGCGTGCTATTCTTTTTGAGGCGCTTGGCAAATTGGCTGGCGTGACCCCTTACCGCAGCGATGCCAATATGATGCTGATTCGACTCCCGGCTAACGCCGCTGCTAACGAGCAACGCGCTACGCAAGTATTCGATGCGATGAAGGTGCGCGGCGTGCTGGTCAAAAACGTTTCTAAAATGCATCCATTGCTTGCCAATTGTTTGCGCCTGACGGTTGGCACCCCTGCTGAGAACCTGCAAATGCTGGCGGCACTGAAAGAATCACTATGACCACCACACCTTCACTTGCTTTAACTGCCCGCACTGCGGAGGTGACGCGCAACACCGCAGAAACCAAAATCACCGTCAAGGTCAACCTCGATGGCACGGGCGCATCGAAGCTTTCCACGGGCATCGGTTTCTTCGACCACATGCTCGACCAAATCTCCCGGCACGGCCTGATTGACCTCGACATCCACGCCGAAGGCGACCTGCATATCGACGGCCACCACACGGTGGAAGATGTGGGCATCACGCTGGGTCAGGCGGTGGCCAAAGCGGTTGGCGACAAAAAGGGTTTGCGCCGTTATGGACATGCCTACGTGCCGCTGGATGAAGCGCTGTCGCGCGTGGTGATTGATTTTTCGGGACGGCCTGGGCTGGAGATGCATGTGCCCTTCAAGAGCGGCATGATTGGCACCTTTGACAGCCAGCTCGCCTACGAATTTTTTCAGGGCTTTGTAAACCACGCCTTTGTCACGCTGCACATCGACAACCTGCGTGGCGACAATTCGCACCATCAGGCAGAAACGGTGTTCAAGGCCTTTGCGCGCGCACTGCGCATGGCACTCGAGATTGACCCGCGTTCGGTGGGCGTGATTCCTTCAACCAAGGGCTCGCTTTAGGGCACTTCTATAAATTCATTTTTCGGGCGAATTGCTGCGTTGCGCGAAGGAGGGTTATTGGGGTCAGACGCCAATTTCATTACGATGCAAAGCATCGCACCCGAAGGGCGTGCCAAGGGCACGATGAATTTGGACTCTGACCCCAAAAACCCTCCTCCGGACGCCTTGCACTTCATCCCGACAACGCAGTTGCAGAGAAGACTAACTTGTACCCAAGTTACGTCGTAACTAAAATCTGAATTTCTAGAAATGCCCTTTAATCTTGTTTTAGCACTTAAAGCCTGATGACAAAACCGAAAACAGTCGCGGTGGTTGATTACGGCATGGGCAACCTGCGCTCGGTATCCAATGCCGTGCGGCATGTCGCAAGCGGCAGCGGTTTTGAAGTCATCGTCACCTCAAAACCCGAAGACGTGATGAACGCCGAGCGCGTCGTGCTGCCCGGCCAGGGCGCGATTGCCGACTGTATGCGCGAGCTGCTTGATTCCGGCATGCTGCCCGCCGTGCTGCACGCCGCAAGCCACAAGCCGCTGTTTGGTGTTTGCGTCGGTATGCAGATGCTCTTGAGCCACAGCGCAGAAGGCGTGCCCGGTGACGGCGGCATCGGCACCAGGGGGCTGGATTTAATTCCCGGCGAAGTCATCAGGTTTGACTTGGCCGGTAAGACGCAGCCCGACGGCAGCCGCTACAAGGTGCCGCAAATGGGCTGGAACCAGGTTCACCAGTCAAAACCCGCGCACCCGATCTGGTCTGACGTGGCGGATGGCGCGTATTTTTACTTCGTCCATAGTTTTTACGCCCATCCGTCTGATGCGCGCCACACTGCGGGCGAAGCAGACTACGGTACACGCTTTACGGCAGCCATTGCACGCGATAATATTTTTGCAACACAGTTTCACCCAGAAAAGAGTGCTGACCAGGGCCTGACCTTGTACCGCAATTTTCTGCATTGGAACCCGTGATTTGTATCTGAACCCCCATATTTTTCGCTGACCTTTTCGTTTTTTCACCGCAACATGCTACTTATCCCCGCGATTGACCTGAAAGATGGCCACTGCGTTCGCCTCAAACAGGGCGACATGGATCAATCCACTGTCTTCAGCGAAGACCCTGCAGCCATGGCGCGCAGCTGGGTCGACAAAGGCGCTCGCCGCCTGCACCTGGTCGATCTGAATGGCGCCTTTGCCGGCAAGCCGAAAAACGAAGCGGCCATCCGCAAGATATTGGCTGAAGTCGGCAGTGAAGTCGATGTGCAATTGGGTGGCGGCATTCGCGACCTCGACACGATTGAACGCTACCTCGATGCCGGCCTGCGCTACGTCATCATTGGCACGGCAGCGGTTAAAAACCCCGGCTTTTTGCAGGATGCCTGCACCGCATTTGGCGGCCACATCATCGTCGGCCTAGATGCCAAAGACGGCAAGGTCGCGACCGACGGCTGGAGCAAGCTCACCGGCCATGAGGTGATTGACCTCGGCAAAAAATTCCAGGACTACGGCGTTGAAGCCATCATCTACACCGACATTGGACGCGACGGCATGCTCAGCGGCATCAACATGGAAGCCACCGTCAAACTGGCCCAGGCCCTCATCATTCCCGTGATTGCCTCTGGCGGGCTCTCAAACATGGCCGATATTGAAGCGCTGTGCGAAGTCGAAGACGAAGGCGTTGAAGGCGTGATTTGCGGGCGCTCGATTTACAGTGGCGATCTGGATTTTGAGAAAGCGCAGGCCAGAGCCGATGAGCTGAACGGCTGATCCATTCAGCCGATGCTCGCTAAACGAATCATCCCCTGCCTTGACGTCACCGGTGGCCGTGTTGTCAAAGGCGTTAACTTTGTAGAGCTGCGCGATGCTGGTGACCCGGTTGAAATTGCGGCGCGCTACAACGACCAGGGCGCTGACGAGCTGACTTTCCTGGACATCACCGCCACCAGCGATGGCCGCGATTTGATCCTGCACATCATCGAGGCCGTGGCCTCGCAGGTGTTCATTCCGCTGACAGTTGGCGGCGGCGTGCGTACTGTGGAAGATGTGCGGCGCCTGCTCAATGCCGGGGCGGATAAAACCAGTTTTAACTCCGCCGCGATTGCCAATCCGCAGGTGATTGAAGATGCCTCGGCCCGGTATGGCGCGCAGTGCATCGTGGTGGCAATAGATGCAAAACGCCGCAGCGCAGACGATGCAAAATTACGCGGCCCCGGCTGGGACGTTTACAGCCACGGTGGGCGCAAAAACACCGGCCTGGATGCGGTGGCTTGGGCCACGGACATGGCGCACCGTGGTGCAGGCGAAATTTTGCTTACCAGCATGGACCGCGATGGCACCAAGTCAGGCTTTGACCTGGCGCTGACCCGCGCGGTAAGCGATGCCATCAGCGTGCCGGTGATTGCCTCTGGTGGCGTTGGCAATCTGGAGCACCTGGCCGACGGCATTCAACTGGGTGGCGCTGATGCGGTGCTGGCTGCCAGCATCTTCCACTACGGTGAATACACCGTGCAGCAGGCCAAGCAGGCGATGGCCAAGCGCGGCATTCCGGTACGGATTTAGGCTGACAATGTGGATATGAACTGGCTAGACAACATTCAATGGGACGACAAGGGCCTTATCCCCGTTATCGCGCAGGAGGCATCCAGCGGCGATGTGCTCATGTTTGCCTGGATGAACCGCGAGGCGCTTGAAAAAACTGCCGCGCTGGGCCAGGCCGTGTACTACAGCAGATCGCGTGGCCGTTTGTGGCACAAGGGTGAAGAGTCTGGCCACCTGCAGACGGTGCATGAGATTCGCCTTGACTGCGACAACGACGTCATTTTGCTCAAGGTCACGCAACTTGGACAGGCACCTGATGCGCCGGGCATTGCCTGCCACACAGGCCGTCACAGCTGTTTTTTCAGCCTTTACAAAGACGGTCAGTGGGTTGTTACAGACCCGGTCTTGAAAGACCCGCAAACCATCTACAAATAGGCCACTATGTCATTCCCTATTTCATCTGCCGATACACTCGCTGCGTTGGCACGGGTCATTGAAAGCCGCCTGCCGCAAAACGGCGGGGACCCCGACGCCAGTTATACGGCGCGCCTGCTGCACCAGGGGCCGAACGCTTTCCTTAAAAAAATTGGCGAAGAAGCCACCGAAGTGGTGATGGCGGCCAAAGATGCCGACTTTGGCGGTGACAAGACCAAA
>Ga0209390_10005822_pt1 | contig 17056 bp, 14 predicted proteins | sample BON01_FD_187212 | JGI IMG/M metagenome (GOLD analysis project Ga0209390, IMG submission 187212) | Freshwater microbial communities from Lake Bonney liftoff mats and glacier meltwater in Antarctica - BON-01 (SPAdes) (version 2) | ecosystem: Environmental > Aquatic > Freshwater > Ice > Glacier...
GCGCAGTTGATCCAGTGTGGTGTTGAAGTTGCCGAGCTGGGCGAGCAGCGAGTTGCGACGCGGGTCCTCGTCGGCGAGTGCGTCAAGGTCGGCCTGCAGTTTGTCGATGGCGGTCTGCACTTCGGTGGTGGCTGCCAGCAATTCGCCGACTGACTGTTCGCGCCGCACCTCGATGTAGGCGTTCGCATACGCGTTGGCGAGCGTGGCTGCGTTTGTCGCATTCGTGCTGCGAAGGGTCAAGGAAATGACATCGGTCGACCCAACTGCGGTGGCGTGGACCCCTGGCGGCTTCACCTCGAGTTGTAGGTTGTCTTGCACCCGTTGACGTACCGCCTGGCCTTCGATCACTTGGATCTCGGTCTGGATGGCACGATCGTTAAGGTTCACGATGCTGTCTGCGAAAAGACCGTCTTGGCCTCGGGGCTGCACGAGTACCTCGGAAGATGAGGAGTACACGGGCGTCTGAGCAGCTGAGGAGACAACCGAGATCGTCGTGGTCAACATAACGGCAGCGATAACGACCCATTTACGCCGAAGAACCACGCGGGCGTAGTCGCGGAGCGTCATTTCTGCCTGTGGATCCATACGGTCCACGATCGTAGCCGATGCTTCGCGTTTGAGGGTTGGATCGGGTCGGTCCATGGTGCGCCACAGAGGCTGTGGAAGTTTCAGCGATGTTCAAGGTCGGTGAGTTACAAGAAGCCCCTGCTTGGAAACTGGCGCGACGTCGTAAAGAGCGAATCCGCTCCGACTTAGCGGTCTGCCAACGGCTGCGTCCACAGTGTGGGAGACGAAGGTGTCGTGTCCCCCAGGGCGCGCTCGGGTAGCTGGAACGTCAGCTGGAAGGTCCGAGTTTCTCCCGACTGGAGCGTGATGAAGCTGGAGAACGCCATCCATCCCGCTTCGGGAAGTGCCTCGACTCCGAACGGCTCACCGTTCGACGTGATCTCCATTAACTCCGGAACTCCGTAGAACGAAACGAACAGCCGACTACTGCCGTCAGGAGCGCCGAACGCGTTGCCGATCACATACCGAGGGAGGCCTACGGCTGGCGCATTGTTGGTGAGCGTCACGTCAGCGACGAGGCGCCGGCCGGCCTCGTCCTCAACCAACTCAACCGACGACGTTCGATCGAGGAACACATCGATTTTGTTGGCGCTGCCGTTGGTGACCGACACGGAGAACCCGCCGTCACGCTCGTCAAGCGTGGGGATCGAGCCGAGCATGCCGACGCGATCGAGGAGGAGTTGCTCGTCCGGATTGTCGGTCCACATCAATAGGCGTCGCTCACTGACGAGCGGGCCAAAATCGCGGGCCAGCTCCGGCGGCTCAGGCAGCACACCCGACAAGACGGCCTCGATGGCACCCTTGCCGAGCGCGTCAAGCGCCTCGACACGCGCTCCCTTGTTTTCGCCCAGGATGTACTGGTCCCGGAGCAGGAATTCTGCAGCGTTGTTCGGCTGCACCACGGTGTCGAGCGCCGGCACCTCAATCGGGCCGGAGTACTGCATCAAGGCCTGGACGACATACGGGTCCATGACCAGGACACCGTCGATCTGCTCGCCACGGCCTTGCGGGTAGATCGCCTGAACTGCCGCGGCAATGTACGGAAAGTGCGCTGGCATCGTCACGTTCGAGAACAGCACCGTGCCGGTGGTGCCGTCTTCGCCCGACGAGAAGCCAAATCGACCGTACCGCTGCAGCAATTCGGGGTCGCACGCAGAGCAATCAGCGCCAGAAGTCAGCCTACTCAGTTCGCTGGTACGCCCAAAGTCTGTGACGGAAAGCGCCCCCTCGTCGATCTCAAGCACTACGAAGCTGCCGACGAACCCACCAAGCCCGCGCGCTTCAGCAGGCGTTGTAAACAAAATCAGATAGCGGCGCAGCCGTTCACTACCCAACATCTGCGGTGCCAAGCGAACTGCCTCAATCGCATTGTCGAGCCGCGGCTCATTCGATGCGAACTCGTCGTCGATTTCGACCAATTCAGCTTGTACCGGGCCGACCAGCCAGGGTGAATCGACCTCCTCAACCACAGCACGAAGACCGTCGAAAGCGACGCGGACACGCTCGAGTGGCGCCCCAACTGCCCGAATCTCGTCGAGGTCGATACGGCCGCCAGCAACTCTGAGCTTCGATGGGTCGACTTGGCGGAGCGCACCTGCAGCCTGGGCTGTTGCCTCAGCCGCGGCAGCTGCGAGGTCGCGGCCGGCGGCAACGTTTTGCGCAACGCCAGGAACAAGTCGACCTGGTGCAGCGAGCAAGCCCCCGAGGTGGCCGTCGGCCGATTCAAAATTCTGCGCTGATTGCTCGAAGAGTTTCGCTGCCCGCTCATAGTCGCCGGCGTTCAGGGCCGCCACACCCTGTCGCGCCGATCTCGAGGCGTTTGTCAATCCGGATCGGGCGCTCAGCGCAGCGAGGCCGACGCACAACAAACTCGCCGCAAAGACACCGGCAGCTGCGCCGGCAACCAGCCAACCGACACGGCGAACCTGCGAAGGCCTGCGAAGCATGCCGAGCAGAAACACGAGCGCACAAATACTCAACCCAACGAGCGCTGAAAATCCAAAGAACGGCTCAAATTCGGACCGGATGAGCACGTTGACAGCGATACCGCCAACGCCTACTCGAACCGCTGTCCGATCCCGCCGCCACAGTCCGACATCCAGGCCAGCGAGAAACCCCAGTGCTCCGAAGGCTGCAGCCAAAGGTTCGAACGCAAGCACGGCGGCAGCTCCGGATGCCGAAGCCAAGGCCCACCACGACGCCGACGCGGAGGCCCAGACGACAGCAGCTGCAGTAACGAACACCAGGAGCGAATCGACAACTAATAATCCCGTCGGTCGAGCTCCACCGAGCGTTGCTGCCAGACCTGAACCGCATGCGACCGACAGCGCCAGACGCTCGTCGACACGGTTACGTCGTATGAACCGTTGGTTCATGCCGCCAGCAAAGAAGTGATCGGTGTCGGGCCCGCCATGTCCTCGTCGGCAGACAAGGGACTAATCATCGAGCAACCGCCAGCGCTGTATTCGGTCTGCATTGCTTCCATACCGGAGTGGATGTTAGCGCCGGAAATGGGCGCAGTTCCGCAGTTCTGCTCTCAATCACCTGCCATTCGGAGTCGTTCGGACCTTCCAAGTACCCATTGAACAGCCCTTCCACCCCAAGTAAAGTTCAAGTCAAGAGAGATGCAAGGGGACATAAAGAAGCGTTTAAGGGCAGAAGGGGCGACGCGATGACGGAAAATTATTCACCAGAACCGGGCCGGCTGCGACACCGGCTTCCACTCGTCCACTTTGTCGTGGACGGTGCGGTCTGGGCTGTGGCGTTTCCGCTGTCGATGTGGCTGCGTTACGACTACGACTTCTCCCAGATGACGTGGGTCATCGTTGTCGCAATCGCTGGTGCTATTGGCTTTCAGGGCGAGTTCGGGCTCTTCTTCGGCCAGTACCGCCGACGCTGGCGCTACGGCAGTTTTGAGGAAGTTCGCGGCGTGGCCTGCAGCGCAGTGGCCACCGGGGTGGCTCTGACCGCACTCCTGTGGCGGGAACAGTCGATTCCGCGTTCGGTACCGATTATGGCGACGGGGCTCAGCCTGTTGGGTCACGTGGCGGCACGTTCCGTCTGGCGCCTCTACAACCAGCGCGAAGCCGCAGTTGGGCGAGCCGGCGCCCGCAAGATCGTGATCGTTGGTGCCGGTGATGGAGCCGTACAGATTCTTCGTACGTTGCGAGAGACTCCCAACGCACCGTTCAACCCCGTTGCGCTCGTCGACGATGATCCGACGAAACGCAATCTTGAGATCTCGGGCGTTCAAGTTGTCGGCTGCGTCGACGTGCTCGTCAAGGTGGCGTTGCATTATCAGGCCGACGCTGTGCTGATTGCCATCCCGAGCGCCGACGGTGCGATGATCCGCAAGGTCACCGGCCACGCAGAGGGTGCTGGCCTTGAGGTGTTCGTGCTGCCATCGGTCGACGAGTTATTCGGCTCAGCACGCCTGAGCGATATCCGCCCAGTCGATCACGAAGACTTGCTGGGGCGACGGCCCGCCGAGATCGACACAGCACTCGTTTCGGAATACATCACGGGCCGGCGTGTCATGGTCACGGGCGCAGGCGGGTCGATCGGCAGCGAAATCTGCAGGCAACTCGCCAAGTTTGAGCCGGCAGAATTGCAGATGCTCGATCGCGACGAGACAGGCTTGCACGGCACACAGCTGTCCCTGACGGGTCGCGCTCTGTTGGAAAATCGGAACCTCATTCTCGCCGACATCCGTGATGCATCTCGAATGGATGAAGTGTTCGCCGAGCATCGACCCGAGGTCGTCTTCCACACCGCTGCCTTGAAACACCTACCGCTGCTTGAGATGCATCCAGACGAGGGTTGGAAAACCAACGTATGCGGAACGCTGAATCTGCTCGAGGTTGCCGGCAAGCATGGTGTTGACCGTTTCGTCAACGTCAGCACCGACAAGGCTGCAGCGCCGACAAGCGTGCTCGGCTGGACCAAGCGGATCACCGAGCGGTTAACTGCGTGGGCGAACACCCAGAGCGATACGAAGTTCGTGTCGGTGCGGTTCGGCAACGTGCTTGGATCGAACGGATCGGTGCTGAAGTCCTTCGAGGTACAGGCAGCAAACGGTGGTCCGATCACCGTCACCCACCCGGACATCACCCGGTTTTTCATGACCATCGAGGAGGCGTCGCGCCTCACCATCCATGCAGGCGCCATCGGCCAGCCTGGCGAGATTATGATTCTCGACATGGGCGAACCCGTCAAGATCCTGGATGTCGCCAAACGCTTTGCGAACCAGCACACGCCACCACTCGAGATTGTTTTCACCGGCCTGCGCAAGAACGAAAAAATGCACGAGGATCTCATGTCCGGCGACGAAGACGGCCACGTCCGGTCACACCCGCTCATCACCCATGTTCCAGTTCCGCCTCTTCGCCCCGTTGACGCAATGCACGCAAAGCACGCAATGACGTCACCATCAGTCGACCAGATGGCAGTTATCGCCCAAAGTGAGTTCGAGAATCACTCGATAAAGGTCGGCCAGTGACCGAGAAGGTCGCAATATTGGGCCAGGGTTATGTTGGCCTCCCGTTGTCGGTTCGGGCGGTCGATGAAGGTTTTGACGTGCTCGGGTTCGAACTCGACAAGCGCAAGGTCGATGCACTCAACAACCAGCAGTCCTACATAGACGACATCACTGACCAAGATGTGGCAAAAGAGGCACATGTTCTCTGAAGTGAGCTTCGGCGACGTTGTCAAGCCGGCTGTTCTGAGCGTCTCGGTTGCACTGGTCGCGACTCCACTCGTGCGCCACTTCATGCTTAAGTTCAACATTGTTGACACGCCAAATGAGCGTTCGTCCCACTCTGTTGTTGTACCCCGTGGTGGCGGTCTTGCGATAATTATCGCTGTCTTCGCCGGACTGGCGATCTCAAAGCCAGGCCAACCAATCGTCGCAGTAGCAGCGGCCTCGTTGCTTCTTGGAATTGTCGGGCTCATGGACGATCACTCGGGCTTGTCCGCCCGGGTTCGGTTGCTCGCCCAGGCCGCCGTGGGCGCCGGGCTCTGCGTCGCTCTGCTAGCTCAGCAGTCAGATGTCGGACTACTAGGCGTCGCCGGCCTGACGGTCGGCATCGTCGGATTCATAGGGTTCGTCAATGCGTTCAACTTCATGGACGGAATCAATGGCATATCCGTGGCCCAGGCGGTCGTGACCGGAGTCTTCTTCGTGGTCGTCGGCATTTCAAGTGAACTCCCCGACGTCGCTCTGGCCGGAGCACTCATCGCTGGCGCATTCGTCGGCTTCGCTCCGTTCAACACCCCTGTGGCCTTCATTTTCCTGGGAGATGCTGGCTCGTACTTTGCTGGAGCGTGGCTTGCCGGAGTCGCGGTGCTTGCGGCGACTCAGGGCGTCCCGGTCGAGGTCGTCGTTCTTCCTGGCCTGTTCTACATTGCTGACACCCTCGTGACCCTTGTGGCCCGCTTCCGCAGGGGTGCACCAATCGGACAATCGCACCGTGAACACGCTTACCAGATGCTGACCGACCGGATCGGCAGTCACATAGCTGTCTCAGCGCTCGTCGGGCTCGGCGTCGCGATCACCGCCACAATCGGACTCGCAGTGCTGAACGCTGAACCTGCGGTACGGGCTGCATCCGCGTTCGTAGCCGCCTTCGCCACAATCGCAGTTGTCGTCACTGTGCGCACGTTCAACGGAACATCGTCGTGAGCCGGCGAGTCATGTACGTCGTCAGCGAACCTTGGTACTTCGTGAACCACCGACTTGAGCACGCCAAAGCCCTCCTGGCCGCTGGGTTCGATGTCGAGGTCGCAACCCGTCAGGGTGACCGGTTTGAAGAAGCTCGTGAAGCAGGCTGCGTGATGCACGAGTTCGACATGACACGGTCATCGGCTCCGACGCTCCTCGCAAAGGAGGCACTGAAGCTGCGCCGACTGGTCCGGCGCACCAAACCCGACGTCGTCCACGCTGTGGCCTTGAAGCCCGTGGCGCTGAGTCTCGGCCTTTTCAGTCTCCGCCGCCGCCCGTCACTTGTTCTCAGCGTCAACGGCCTCGGTATCTCGGCGGTCGACGGGTCCCGATCACTCTCGATCATCAGGCGCGTCCTCCAATTTGCTGGTCGTCGCCGCGCCGTTGAACTGTTGTTTCAGACGCGAGCCGATCAGCGCGCTGTCACGCGGACAACGACGGGAAGTACGGTGATTCCCGGTGTGGGGGTCAATCTCGACGATTTCGCGGCGACACCGAAGCCTCCAGCAGAACCACTACGCATCGTGTACCTCGGCCGAGCTGTTCGGTCGAAGGGACTCACCGATCTCGCAAAGGCCCTGTCCGACCCTCGGCTGCAGGCGGCCGGACTCCAGGTCGATGCCTACTGTTCCATCGATGACCAAAGCCCAGGGACTCTGTCCCCGGAGGAGATATCCGTGATCGAGGCATCACCGCTGATGACGCTCCACTCACCCACTCGAGACCCTTCAGCAGTCCTCGCGACCGCTCATGGCGCCATCCTGCCTTCCCGGGCCGGAGAGGGTGTCTCCCGATTCGTCCTTGAGGCACTCGCAACGGCGACGCCCGTGCTTCTCAGTTCCGAATCCGGCAGCGGTGAGGTCATCCAACACGGGCGGGAAGGGCTCACCTTCGAAGGAAAGAATCCGACGTCGCTTGCCGACGCCTTGTTGGATTTCAAGGAACTCTCTGACGATGAACGACAATTGATGGGTGAAGCAGGCCGACGACTGGCCGTCGAGCGATACAGCTCTTCAGTGATCCTCCCCCAGATCGTCGAACTGCACCGACGCCTCGCTGCGGAGAAATCCGCATGAAACGTGGACGCCCCACGGTTGTTGTCGTCGGCTCGACAGGACGGGTTGGGAACGTCGTCACTGAGCGTCTTCGCGATCTCGCCGAAGTCGTCATCATCGGCAGATACGACCTCGTTGATCCCGAACCTTTCGAGGCCCAGCTCCGATACGCAGTAGAAGGAGCAACCTCGGTCGTTAATCTTGCCGGTGTCGCACACCTCGCCTCCGAACCCTCGAACGATGACCTCCAACGACTCGTTGCAGCCAATCTCCAACTCCCGATCGTGCTTGCGCGAACCTGCCTTGACGTAGGTCTACCCCTCACTCACGTCTCGTCATCAAAGGCCAAGTTCCGAAGCGAATCCGCCAATGCGTACAGCTGGTCGAAAAGAGCCTGTGACGCCGTTTTGTGTGATGCCTTTGGTGATCGCTTTGCTCAGCAAGATCTCGCGTTGACAATTCTCCGGCCACCAGCAATGCTCTTCCCGCCATTTGACGCGGGGCGCCTCCGGTTCCTCCGTCGCCTCACATCTCTTCCCTTGGTTCTAACACCGCGCATTCCGGTTCCAGCAATCACCGCTGAGACCTTCATTCTGGACGTCGTACGGAGTTCAATCGACGTGACCGAAGCTGACGCCGGAATAACAATTGTCGAGTACGAACGTCAGAATCGGACAGACCTGAGGGCCGTCCGCGCCGCAATGGTCGCTGAGCGACAGTATGGAAGACACGATGCGTACTGACTGGACATCAATAAAAAACATACTCGTCGATCCGGTGACACGCGAGACGCTGACACTCGACTCAACCGAAACTCAGCTGGTCGCGGCTAGCGGTTCCGCGTACGACATCACCGACGGGCAGCCGGTTCTCCTCAGCCGTTCCGAACGATCGTCATCTTCCTGGTTGTTTCAACCCGTCGAGCCAATTCGCCACAGCACGATCCGAAATTCACGGCGACTGCCGCAGCGTGTTCTGAACGCCGCAAAACGACGAGTTCGGTTCAATGTCCGAAGAGACTCGACGATCGACAAGATTGCGACACATCTGTCGGCTGCCGACAACCCTGCGCCCATCGTTCTGGTCGTCGGCGGCGGCAGCGTCGGGCTCGGGTCGTCAGCCTTGGCAGGTTTGCCAGGGGTCCGACTCGTGTCGTTCGATGTCTACGCCTCGCCTGACACCACCCTCGTTGCAGACGCACATCAAATTCCGCTCGAGAGCGGCTCCATCGATGTCGTTTGGATTCAAGCAGTCCTTGAGCACGTCGTGGAGCCAACAACAGTGGTCGCAGAGATCACTCGGGTGCTGACTTCGACCGGGATGATCTGCGCAGAGACTCCGTTTCTCCAGCCCGTTCACGAAGGCGCCTATGACTTCACTCGCTTCACGCAGTCTGGGCACCGGCTGCTGTTCGGCGATTACGACGAAGTTGTCTCCGTGCCGCTCGGTGGGCCCGGCGCCCTTGCTGCCCTTGCATTCCGTGGCGTGATCGGCGGACTCACCCGCAGCCACAGGGCTGCACGCGTCGCCTACGGCCTCACGGCCTGGATGACTCACATCGATCGTGCCATTCCGCCCACCTGGCGAAGCGATTTTGCGACCGGCATTGGATTTCTGGGAATGCGTCGTGACTCACCGAATCGGTTCGATGCACTTGATGAATACCGAGGTGCACAATGATAAATTCAAACGGAGGACCAATGCACATTCTCGTCACCGGCGCAGCTGGGTTTGTGGGGAGCAACCTCGTCGACCATTGTCTGACGCTCGGCTGGAAAGTTACGGGCGTCGACGCACTGACCGACTACTACTCCGAGTCGATCAAACGTGCGAATCTCTCAGACGCGATGATGAACCCCCGCTTCAAGCTCATCGAAGCCGACCTCTGCACGGCGGACCTGGTGGGCGTTCTCGATGGTGTTGACGTCGTCTCGCACCAGGCCGGGCAACCCGGTGTCCGAGGATCGTGGGCCGAAGGCTTCCACGAGTACTTGGAGTGGAATGTGCACGGCACACAACGACTGCTTGAAGCTTCCGTCCAGGTCGGCCTGCAGCGGTTCGTGTATGCGTCATCATCGTCGTTGTACGGAGCAACGACGACCTTTCCCACCACGGAAGCAACACTGCCTGCACCCCGTAGCCCCTATGGCGTGACCAAGCTGGCAGCCGAACATCTCGTCAATCTGTATGCAGCCAACTACGGCCTCTCGACCGTCGCCCTGCGTTACTTCACCGTGTACGGACCTCGCCAGCGTCCAGATATGGCAACCCATCGGCTTATCGAGTGCGGCCTGATGGGGTCCCAGTTCAACCTGTTCGGTACCGGTGAAGCCGTCCGAGACTTCACCTACGTCGGCGACGTAGTCACCGCCAACGTCTTGGCTGCACAGGCCGATACCACAGCCGGAACGGTGCTGAACATCGCTGGAGGATCGTCGGTATCGATGAACGAGTTGATCGAGCAGGCGGGAGTAGCCGTTGGAGCGCCGATCGACGTCGTCCGCACGGAGGCAGCCCGCGGAGACGTACCGAAAACGCAGGCCTCGACCGACGCAGCGCGCGTCGCACTCGGGTGGAGTCCACAGGTCCAACTTCCTGAGGGCCTGCGACGTCAGGCTGCCATGATCCGATCCCGGCTCGATGTCGAGTAGTCGCGAGGGGTCAGCTTCGGAAGCCCTCCAAGTCCACGTCTTCGGTGTTGAAGGCGACAAGTTCACCGGTGCCGGGCAGGTTCAACGGGCGTTGGATGAACACCTCGCCCGGGTACTCCCGGACGATTGGGACCTCACGATCGAGAATGGCCCGCTCGGCGTCCGCGATCGTCTCCTGACTCGAGTCTCAGCGGATGCCACTGTCTGGATATGTACGCCGTTGCCCCTGAGGCAACCGTCCAAGCGACACGCACACTTCGTCTTCGATCTACGGTGGCGTCGGACCCGAAGTGGCTTGGCTCGCGTGTACCGAAGGCTCGACCTGTATCGAATCGCTCATCGATCAGATCTGATCTTTGCCATCAGCGAGCATATGGCCGAAGAGATTCGCAAGGCCTCCGACGGCAGCGTCAGGGTCGTCGTCGTGCCGATGGGTCCGGGGCAGGTAGAGGGCCGCCCGCTGCGAGAACCCGAAGACAACAACACACTGTTGTTGATAGGGCGCGCCCGGCACAAGCGCAACGAACACGTCGCCAGGCTCCTCGCAGCCTCCGATCTTGTTCGATCGGACTACCGCATCATCGCGGTCAGCGTCTCGGACGAGACTCGGCAGGTGCTTCGGTCAAGTCCGGTCGACGTCGAGTTCCTGGACGATCCCGGAGTTGATGAATTTGCGCAGCTTCTCGAGCGATCGAGTACCTACATCGGCCTCAGCGTCGACGAGGGGTTCGGGCTGCCGTTCGCTGAGGCTGCTTACTGCGGCTGCGACGTGATCGCCGTAGATCTCCCTGTTGCTCGGGAAACCTTGGGACCAGCTGGCAACTTCGTCCCTACCGGAGCCCTGACCGTGGCCCAGCTGGAAGCCGCGCTTCAACGCTGGGACTACGACCGAGTCGTACAGTTGCATAATCGGGCACGGCAGCGATCGTGGGCACACTTCGCCGCGACGATCGCCGAATGGGTCGTTATAGACCCGAATGATGATCGGTAGTACCAAGAAGGCGAAGGGCGAACTCTTTGAGGCTGGTCCCGCTGAACGAGGGCACCGATACAGCTCCTCACCATCACCCTGAGAAAGCCCATCGACTCCGACGGATCTCATCACAAACAGATTCCGAAAACCGACAACAAGGCGACTGAGACCTCTGGTCGAACCGGAGGACCAATTGGCGGCACAGTCGCCGAACCAGGTCAGCGACCGAACCAGATCACAAAAACGGCGCTACCGGCAAGCGCGACCGTCGCAGCTGTTGCCCACAACGTAGAGGCCGTGCCGGCCACGGCGCCAACAACGGTCATCGGGACCAGGCCAAGTACGAGCGCCGTCACGAAGAGGACCTCGGGCACCAGCTCGCTGATTGTCCGCTGGTAGCTCGTCACCACTAGCGTCGACACCACGCCTGCCCCGGCGAGGGCGGCGAACGCACCCGCCGACCCAGCGCCTGCAGGCATCGACGTTCCAAGCCACAGATCGACGGCCACCGGCGCGACAGCCGCCACCGCTAAGCCGCCGGCCCAACACGCGGCCACCCACCGACGATGCAACCATAGAGCCCGTTGTCGACGCTCGGCGCGATCGCGGATGTGCGAGAGCGTTGCGAGGAAATAGCCGGCGAGGCTCACGCCGCCGAGCCGCACCAACGTCCCGACCTGCTGGGCAACGCCGACTGCCGCCACCGCCACCGGATCGAGCACGAAGGCGGCGATAATCGTCGGCGCCTGACCCGTCACGACACTACCGGCACCGATGAACTGCATTGGGCCACTGACAAGCCGACCTTCAGCACCCACGCCATCGTCGTCGAGAGTCGATAGTCGGCCCTCGGCCCTCGGCCCCCGCCCGGCGCCCAGTACAACCGCTGCCACGCCCAACAAGAACACGGCCAGGTTCTGAGCAACAACCGCAGCGATCACCATCCAGGCACGCCCCTGCTCCAACCCAAGCAGAATCGCTGCGATGTACACCACAGCGCCTATCGCCGACGCCCATGCGAGCACCGCAAAGCGACGCGTCGCGTACAACACGCTATTGGCAAGCATCATCGCTTGGAATGTCAATGAGACCACAGCCGCTCCGCCCAGCAGCAGAGCAGAGTCCGCCGCGTCGCCCGTTCCCGGCAGCCGGACGCCAGCCGCTACGGCGGCGAGCGCTACAGCCGCCAGCACCGCTGCGATGCCCGCCAAACGCGCAATCGATCGCATAAGGAAGCGCCATGTCCGGTCCGGGTCGTCGGCAATTTCTGCCGCTCGAGGAATCGCCAGCCCGACTATGCCGAGATCGGCGCTCGCCACAACGCGGGATGCGGCAAGCGCAACAAACACGCCTGCCGCTTCCTTGGCTCCGAGCCGCGACAGAATGACCGGCGCCATTAACAGGGTGCTAGCGGGAAGCACCAAACTAGATATCACCGACATTGCCGCTGCGCGAAGCCCTCCTCGCTTTCGTCCGCGAATGGGGCTGCTCATTCGGGAGCGTCGAGGAGGAACATCTCCCGGTCCCCGTCGCCAGCGGCGTCCAGCTCTGCGGTCCGATGCTGCCGACGTCGACCAATCGGTGTCAACGGATCCATCAGCGCAATACGATCGACTAGCAAACGACCGGCCAGGAATCGCCCCCCTCGTAGAGTTCGCCCCCCCCAGAGCTGGAACGCTGTCGAGTCGCGGCCTACCTCGGTTCCTTCCAGCCCACAACAACGAGCGAGGGGGCGCAGACTCAACTCGGAACGAACCGTCAGATATCGCGAGGCGCCAAGCTTCACCCATTCCGCCCTGTATGTCCGCCATGGGTACCTTCCCGCCGCCGACATCCTGATGCTCCAGCAAGCAAGCACGATTAGCTCGCTAGAGGCCTTCCGGGCCCCCTGACGTTCCGCGATGTGCCCGAAGGAGTATTCAGACCGGATGAGATCGAACCGCTCGCCGACCTCGTCGATACCACGACGCGTTACGAACGGACGGAACGGATCACCGGTCAACTCTTCGGGGAAGAACTGGTTGTTCCTGCACATTTCGGCCACGCCGCACCGACATAACGACTCGACTTGGCCGCCACGACAGTGCCCAACCAACCAAAGCCGGCCGCACTCCGAGTACTCGCTTACCAAGGTCTGCACGCGTGCCACGCGCTGTGCCCTCGATATTGTCCCAGACCGGCAAATTCGATCAACTGCGCTCATCGCTCATCAGCGTAAGGCGCGCTGACCACTGGACGGCGGTTGCATTTCGGATGCGGCATACGGCGGCAGCGGCGCCTCGAGCCGTCCGAGAGGTCGGCGAATGATCTCCAACCGGGGGCGCATCTCATGGCGTCGGCGACGGACGAGGGCGGAAATGATCCCGACCGCGTTTGCAATGCGCAGTGTCCCCGACGCGCGACGGTGAACCCAGCCGAGATCTCGGATCATGTACTGAAAAGCACCATACGACAGGCATGCGATCGTCTCTGCGTACCGACGTGAGGACTGCGAACCACTGTGCGTCAGATCGCACTGTGCCGCAGCAACATTCCGACCGACTCGCGACCAGCGGGCAACGATATCGGCGTCCTCAAAGTAGAGCGGAAAGTGGCCGTCGAACCCACCAACGTCGCGCCAGGCCGACCCGTCGACCAGCACAAGGTAGAACTCGAGCTGACGCTGGCGGCGTATTCGGGCATTCCACCGTCGAGCGATCGGCCACAGGCCGGCGACCCGCATCACCGTCCCGACTGACGTCGGCACAGCGCGCAAGGCACCGATGGAACCGTCCACAAGCGAAATCGCCGCCAGTCGCTCTACAGCCATACGCTCGACCTGCGCTGCAAGCTGCGCATCGAACAACGGGCCGAGCACGACGTCGTCGTTAACCACCAACGCACGCTCGACCTCACCGGCCCAGGCCACACCGGCGTTGACGCCACCTCCGAAGCCGAGGTTGCATCCCGCGTCAATCACTGATGTACGCGCAGGAAGCGAATGTAAGGCGAGCTCCCGTCCAACCGCCTCGCCGTTGACGATGACGACCGTCCGATCCGCCAGGCCGTCGAGCCGGCGGCACAGTTCGGCGACTCGCGGCGCCGCATCGTCGGCGATCGTCGGGACAACGGCTACGTCGACGGTTCTCACGATCCGGCCTCCTCACTCCGGTTCATCTGATGTTCAGCCAGCACTGCCGTTGCGGCATTTCCGAGCTGGCAACTCGATCGGTGACGAGCCGACACCACCAACAGAGCGGTCGCAACGATCGCACCGACGAGCCCTTCGAAGAATGGCTCGACCAGAGCGATCACTAGCAGTGAGCATAATGCCGCCCGCTCGAAGATGCTCCCGCGGCGGAATCCACTCACCCAAACGGCGATCATTAAGGTCAGGAAAGGCAGCGCAAAAAGACCCGCTTGCTGAATAAATGACAGCACGAAGTTGTGGGCGTGGCTGAACTGCAATCCAGCCGGAGTCACAGACATAGAACGCAGGCCACCGAAACCAGACCCAACAATTGGATTGTCCCGAAAACTTTGGAACGAACTCTTCCATAGCTCGAAGCGAATCTCAACGTTTTGGCTTCGAGCGTCCGTGCTAGCGAGGCCGCGTTCCAACGAGACACGCTCAAGCACCGCCAACGACGCATTCAGCATCACGGGCGCCAGGAAAACCACTGCGACCAAACGAAGCCACGCCGATCGAATCGATCCAACACCGATGACTCCCAGCCCAACGATTAACGCGAGAGTCGACCCTCGGGACAAAACAAGCAGACTCGCAAAGCTTGAGATGCCGAGTACGGCTAGGCCTGATTTGGTGCGACCGAAACGCATCATCTGACTTGAAGACAGTAGCCCTCCGACCACTAACACTGCGCTCACATAATTGGACCGACCCCAGGCGAGTTTGAACTCATGCCCCGAAGTTGTTCTGTAGACAAACCAGTCTAGAAGAATGAGAACTGAGAGAGCAACGATCACGGCCGCCAATACGGATGAAATACGAGCTGCCTCCCGACCATAAGCAAGCATCCAGCCCAGCGTCGACCCAGCGACCACGCCCAATGCTGTGTTAGTCCAACCAACAAAAGCGAGGTCAAGATCTTGCGCCACTATTACACCCGGGACAAGATAGAGCACCACAACTAAAAACGGAAAAATCGTAGGGCGTACGGACGGAGAACCGATCGCTATGACACTAACTGCTGCCGCACCAACGTGCGTCCAGAATAACGACGCAGCGACTACCGACGGCAAGAATGCAGAGGCACCAAGAACCGAAACAAGCATGACCCCGAGTGCAGTCCCAAGCATAGGGACGGTGCGCTCAATCAGTCCGTCGCCACCCCGACCCCTATCGCGGCCTACCAAAATCCTCGCCTGGGGACCGATGAAATCATGACAAATCTGCTCAGAGAATGCTTTGTCACTCATAGCCACGAGGAGACCCTACATCTCTGCTTGGAGCCTCCCCGCATGGCGAGGCGGGGTTGTTGCTCGATTCCATGAGACAGCTGAGACCCCGGCTGGGGTCTGATGTTTGAGCCGGGCTGGGCGACGCGACTGGTTGCAAAAAGGGTTCGAAGTAGCCGAACAGAATCCCGCGCAGCTCGGACCAGGCGATGCGTTTTCAGTCGCCGCGAACCGACAACACGTCAAGCTTGATCGTCGCCCACGTCAGATCTCATCCCGGCGTTGTTGGAGCAATCTGGAGTTCCCCCATTTCTTGCGGCGCAGTACATTTTTGGTTTAGTTGGACAGCTGTTTTTCTAAGTCGGCCGACTTCCGCGGTTTACGGAATGGCCGCGGTGCCGTCCAGCCGATGGGCGCGACCGGTGTCTACCGGGCAACGCCGCTGCCGAGTTGTTCTTCGGGACCTTCAATCGCGAGCATGCCCAAGCGACGTAGGCGGGCCACTTCGGCGCCAGATGTCATCGATTCCTGACCGCGAACGCCTACCCTCGCTGCCATGAAGGGCATCATTCTCGCTGGCGGCACTGGCTCGCGTCTCCACCCGGTCACCTTGGGCACGTCGAAGCAACTGCTTCCGGTCTACGACAAGCCGATGATCTACTACCCGCTGTCGGTGCACATGCTCGCCGGCATCCGAGAGGTACTGATCATCACCACACCCGAAGACCGAGCCAGCTTCGAACGGCTGCTCGGCAACGGCTCACAATGGGGCCTCACACTCGAATACGCCACCCAACCCTCCCCCGACGGCCTCGCCCAAGCCTTCCTGATCGGCGCCGACTTCCTCGGCGGGCAAGGCGCCTCGCTTGTTCTCGGTGACAACCTGTTCTACGGCGCCGGCTTCTCCAAGCTCGTGTCCGACGCCGCTGCCCGCCCGACCGGCGCCACCGTGTTCGGCTACCACGTCAAAGACCCCCAGCGCTACGGCATCGTCGACCTCGACGCCGACGGCCGACCCACCAAAATCGAAGAGAAGCCCGACAACCCCAACAGCCACTGGGCCGTCACCGGGCTCTACTACTTCGACGAGCGCGTGGTCGAAGCTGCCGAACTTGTCAAGCCATCGGCTCGCGGCGAACTCGAAATCACCTCGGTCATCGACTACTACCTTGAGCGGGGCGAACTCAACGTCGAACAGCTGAACCGCGGCTTCGCATGGCTCGACACCGGCACCTTCGACTCCATGGTTGAAGCATCCGAATTCGTGCGAGTCATCCAACACCGCCAGAACAGCCAGATCGCCTGCCTCGAAGAGATCGCCTGGGAGAACGGCTGGATCGACGAAGCCGCACTCCGCGCCGCTGGCGAGTCAATGGCGAAAAACACCTACGGCCAATACCTCCTCGGCCTCGCCGACGGAGGCACGCGATAACCGAACACGGTCACCCCGCCATCTCCCTCGCGGTGCCGTCGCGCACTCCGCGCCCGCGCTCCTGTTGGATTTCGCTCCGTCAGGCTGACCACGGGTCGACGATGACGACGCCAGTGTCGGCGAAGTCGCCCACGTTCCTCGTGGCGATCACGGCGCCATGGCCGATGCCCAGATCGAGCGCGTCCGCCAACATCGAAGCGTTGATGGATCCGACTGCCGAGAGCATCATCTGACACTGGACTGGCGAGTGCTCCGGCGATG
>Ga0209390_10005829_pt1 | contig 17029 bp, 11 predicted proteins | sample BON01_FD_187212 | JGI IMG/M metagenome (GOLD analysis project Ga0209390, IMG submission 187212) | Freshwater microbial communities from Lake Bonney liftoff mats and glacier meltwater in Antarctica - BON-01 (SPAdes) (version 2) | ecosystem: Environmental > Aquatic > Freshwater > Ice > Glacier...
CAAAGGCCGTGATGAAACCGTGGGCTGGGACCCCGTGACCCGTTCACACCGGCTCAAACTCGTGGTCCAACTCCGCCGCTTCCTCGTTTTGGACAAAGCCCGGCGGCCCAATCTCGCCTCCCAATCCTTGGGCCTCGCCCTGCGATCCATCACCGCGCAATGGCACCAAAGTCACGGTTACGAACCCCTTTTAGCGGAAAGCTTCAGCGACCCTTCACAACAAACAAGAAACCCTCCGAATCATCGCCGAAAAAGACGGCGACTACCTCGTCGGGACCAAAGACAACACCTCGGACCGGGTCAAAGCCTCCCAAACAGCTCTTCAGGGAGCCCCCCTTTTTCAGACCAGACCGAACGTGGCCACGGTCGCCTCGACAACCGCAAATACCGCTACGCCCCCATCAGCCCGGTCGAAGCTGGCCTGCCCTACGCGCGCAGCACCTTCGAGTGCCAGCGCACCTGGGTGGATCTCAAAGACCTCGGAGATCCAGACCTCGAAGTGAGGAACCACACCCGCAATTTCCTGAGCAGCCTCAACCCTGGCGACGATCTTGGAAAACTGACGCGAGCCGCCGGAGTGATCCGCAACCACTGGGGAATTGAGAATAAAAACCACTATAAAAAAGACACCTGTCAGTGGGTGGAAGACGACCATCGGCACCGACGAGTCAACGCGGCGCAGAACCTGGCCCTGACCCGAAACGCGCTCCTCGCGATCATTCCCTTCGACGAAACGAAAAACTTGGGCAGCTGGCTCGACACCTACCAATCCTACCCAGCCCAAGCCCTGAAACTCATCCAGCAAGCCCGCCCAATATGACCATCCTCAAGCCAATCGCCCTTACTGCTCCCGTTTTTTTCATTTCATAATCGTTCATGCTAGCTAATTTAAAGGCCATGCGCGGTTTGCTCCTACTATTGATCCTAGCCCCGCTCGCCGCTGGTCATGAGGACCTTCACAAACAAATCACCGAGATCTCTGTAAAAATCGCATCAGCTCCAAACGACCCCCAATTCTGGCTCGCTCGTGCCGATTTACACCAAAGCCATCGCGATCCCAAAGCAGCCCGGCACGACCTTCTGGAAGCCACCCTCATTCAGCCACCCTTCCCTCTCGCTTTTCTGAAACTCGCCCAATTCGAACGCAAGCGCGGAGAAATCCCTCTCGCTCAAATCGCTCTCGCAAAACACCTCTCCCTCGTTACCGATCCTGCCCCTCAAGCACACCGGGAGAAGGCGCTCTTATCAGCACCCGCCGAAGCGATTGAGCCGTGGCAACACTTCTTAAAAAGTAAAGCCGAGCCCTCCATGCACGACTTCACTCTTGCCGCCCAAGCAGCCTTCGACGGAGAAGACCAAGAAGCCACTCGCGAGTTCCTCAAGTCCGGCCTCAACCGGCACCCAAAGTCCATCCAGCTCCACCAGATCAACGCCCGCACTTTCCTTGCCAAAAAGGATGCCAAATCCGCCGAACAATCTTTCGGCATCCTCAAGCTCCTCTACCCTAATCTCCTCGTAAAACTCAACTACGAGGAATCCCTGATCTGGGCGAAACACGAGCACCCCACTCACGCCCACCAAGCCCTTCTTTCTGCCCTTAAGGCCTACCATCAACTCCCCGCCCGCCTTCAAAAAAACCGCGACCTTCAGAACCTCGTCGCCAAAATCCAAACCACTCTTCGGAAATGAAACTCCTCTCAATCTTCACCTTCATCATCCTCTTCTCAAACGCCTTCGCACAGCGACGGGTCATCCTCTCCTCCAACACCTCAGGGTGGTCCTACCATCGCGCCCTCGCCGACGACAATCGCCAGTTTAAACCCGAAGATGCCGACTCTGATTTTTGGGAAACCTGGACCGACCAAACCTTTGGCGGATACTTTAGCCCGCTCACCTACGATGGCCCACCCTTCATCACGAACCAACAAGCTCCCTTCTCCGCTGGCAACGTCCCCGGCATCCAAGGCGGGACCTCTCTCGATCTTCCTAACGATGCCACCTGGCAATACGGCTACTTTCTCAAAGTCATCGATGGTGGCTCCACCGGATACAAAAATCTAAATCTTAAGATTCTCGGCCGAGACGGCGCTATCGTCTACCTCAACGGTCATCACCTCGGAGCAACCCCCACTCTGATTGGACGTCAGTCGGAGAATCCAAGAATTTACCGAGAAGGCGACGGTATCACCTTCCTCGACCTCAACAACCCCTCTTCACATCGGAACGCCCTCTTTCCCGGCCCAAACCTTCTCGCCATTGTTGCGGGACGGGCGAATGGACAAACTGAGGATTTCGGCGTCAAAGTTGAACTCAGCGGAGAACCCGGAATAAACCCAATCACTCCTTTTACCCAAAATCTGGAGGGCAACCGAATTCACCTCCGCTGGGCCACGGCCTTCCCCCAAAAAACCATCGTAAGAGTAACCAATATTTCCAACGGAAACGCGACGGAAATCATTGAATCCAATACCGCCAGTCGAAATCACTACTTCACCCATGAAGCCCCGTATAGCAACAATCAATTTGGCTCAACCTTGTCCTATCAAATACTCAAACCCAATCTTGAGATCTGGGAAGACGATTTCACAAATGGTCTTCGAACATCAACAATCTTCTCTGTTCCTGGTTTTGAAACAAAGACGCTCTTCACTCACGAAGACACAGAATGGCACTACCTCCACGTTCGTGATCCCAGCGGGAACGACACCGACCCAGCCATCTCAGATCCCGACTTCCACCAATCCTGGTTCCGCCAAATCCCCGCCGAATTCGGCACCCCACCCTTCGACTCGCGTCCTTACGATGGGCCCGCCTTCACCCAAGCGAACACTCCCATCCACTACGGCGTAAGTCAGGACTATCCGAACGCCGGAACAGAACTCACCCCACCCGCCGGAGGCGCAGGCCATAGCCTTTGGCTATTCCGAAGTGTCGACGGTGGCACTTCCGGATACAGCCAAGTCGACCTTTCTCTTCGTCTCCGCGGCGAAGCATCCGTCTACCTCAACGGCAAGTTCCTTTATCGAACTGACAACAACGATGAACCTGACGCGTGGCCTTTCCCCGCCAATGACTGGCAGTTCACGCGCATCAAATCGATCTCAGGCTCCTACCTCAACCCCGGCCCTAACCTCCTTGCCGTCGCCGTTCACAATGCCGACACCAACCTCTCTAATCTCGGATTCTCTGCCGAGCTAAAGGGTTCCACAAAGCCCTTGCCCATCTTCCGTGACTTTCAAAAAACACTCTTTGGAAATACCTTCACCCTCTCCTACCTCACCAGCATCGCACAGCCAACGATTGTCAAAGTAGGCCCCACTGACGGCGAATTTATTACCTACGAAATCCCGGGTGACCGCGTCTTCCACAAACTCGCAATCCCCAACCTCGAAGAAAACACCCCCTACTCTTACGAAATCGTTGTCGCGAATCCAAACCACCTCCCCTTCGAACCACCGACACAGGTCATCACCGGACAATTCACCCCCACCAGCACCACCTTCATCGCTGAAACTTCCTCAGACTGGCAAGTCCTCCACTCCCTCGATCACGAAGGACTTGGGATCGACCCCGCCCTCAGCGACCCCGACTTTAACACCACCTGGATGACCCTCGGGATGACCGACAGCCTCTATGACGGTCCTTCCTTCACCCCTAATCAATCCGCCCCCTTCCGTATCGCCGGAGTCGATCTCGGCATCGGTGGCACTTCCCTCGCCCACCCCGGTGACACTCATTCCGGCGCCCTTTACCTCGTCAAAGAAATCACCCCTTCGGAGAAAGGAGCCTGGTCTCTCGACTTCAATCTCACCACCCCGCGCGCCTCCCAAGTTTATCTCAATGGCGAACTCATTGTCGATGACCTCGGCCTCAACCAACCTGACCGCAGTTGGGATCTTTACTGGCAGCACCAATCCCGCCGCCCCACCCGCACACCGGCCTCCCTCCATCCCGGAAAGAACATCCTCGCCCTCTCCCTCCACCCCCAAAACCAAAACACGCCTCCCCTCGACTTCAACCTCACCCTCACTGGCTTGACCGACTTTCCAGAAGCCGCTCACATGACCCCTCTCGCCCCCCCCGATTCAAGGCGAATCGACCACCACCATCCAGTGGTTCACCAACACCCCGTCCGGCACCTCTCTCCGCTACGGCACCTCCCGAAGCGATATGAGCAACTCAGTCACGCTGCCCCGCTCTACTTTCGCGCACACTGTCAACCTCCCCAACCCCTTCCCCGGTCAACGCCTCTACTACGAAATCCTCCAACCCGACGGATCCTCCTACAACCCACCCTCCATCGACAGCTTCGTCGTTGGCCGCAATACAATCATCCCCTTCGCCAGCCAATGGTCTTATCTCTTTCCCAGCAATCCCGATGCCGGTTTCTCCATCGATCCGGCTCTTCTTGACCCTGATTTCTATCAAACCTGGTCCACCCAAAGCTTCGGCACCTACTCGGGAAACACCGACTATGACGGACCCGCCTTCAGCCCCCTCCTCCCGGCTCCTTTCGGCCACGCAGCGACCAATCCTGGAACCGTCACCTCCAAGTTCGGCGCCGCGTGGTTCCTGAAAGAATTAGATGGCGGTAGCACCGGATTCCACCAGCTCGAACTCACCGGAATTCGTAACACTCCGATGACCATCATCCTCAACGGAAACAAGATCGCAGAGGCTCACCTTGGAACAGCCAGCCAAGCCATCTGGGCCGAGCGAGGAGACCCCAATGCCCCCTCAAAACTCCTCCTTCCCACCACGCTCATCCTCCCTCCCGGCCCCAACCTCATCGCGGTTCAAATGCACCTTCCCTACAGCGCCGATCATCACACCTTTGACCTCAGCCTCACCGGACGCCCCCTCGACGGCGTCAACACCACACCCTCCGCAATCACAAAAAGCGCAACCTCCGCCGACCTCACCTGGGCAACCTCCCTACCCCAACCCACCCGCCTCCGATGGGGTCCCGCCCTGTCTTCGCTCACCGAATCAGTCGAACTCCCCGGCGACCGCACTTACCACACGCACACTCTCCCTGACCTCGCTCCTTCCACCACTTACTTTGTCGAAGTCCTCGACGGATCAGGGAACAGCCACACCCCGCCCATCCTCTCCAGCGTCCGCACCGAGGATCAAGTCCTCGTCGCCCGCCAAAGCTCCGGCTGGTCGCTCCTCGAAAGCATCTCCAACGGAGCCTTCGTCGATCCCGCTGCCACCGACCCCGACTTCCTCACCACTTGGTTCAAGCCCGACTCATACGATGGTCCCCCTTTCCTCCCAAATCAATCCGCGCCCTTCATCACCCAGGGCAAACACCTCCGCGTCGGACAGACCCACCTTCAAACCATCGACCGCAAAATCCGCCCCGTCTGGCTCCTCAAGGAAATCGATGGTGGCGAAACCGGCTACCAATCCCTCACCCTCGGCTCAATCTATGATCGCGCCTTCGCCGTCTATCTCAATGGACAACTCATCGCAGCCCCCAACCTCGGGAGTAATGACCCATTCGGGTCATGGAACCTCTCCTCTAATATCAACGCGGCTGGCAATACGAACCTCTCTCTGGGATTTCCTGAATCGATCACCCTCACTCCGGGACCCAACACCTTGGCCATCTCCCTCCACCCCACGCGGTTCGATCTCAACGGAACCCTCACCGGCGAATTTGAACTGCGCGGAGTTCCTCCCAAATTCTCAATCTCACAACCCATCCTCCAGTATCTCAGTTATACCCAAATCAATCTCACCTGGAGCACCACGCACCCCACTTCCACCCGCTTCAGTTACGGACTTGATCCCCTCTCTCTTGAGAACGTCGTGGAAGATCCGGAACTCAAAACTGACCACCAAATCACTTCGATCGACTTCGTTGCAGGCGGCACCTACATCTTTGAAATGATCGCGACCGACTCTCTCGGGAACACCGCCACCTCAGTCGGGACTTTTCAAATCCTCCCCCAAGTCATGAGGCTCCCCTTCCTTCAAAAAGCCGCCCCCACCGCCATGACCGTAAACTGGCGCACCCGTGACCCCGGCGATACCCTCATCCGTTACGGACAGGACCCCGCCAACCTCGATCAAGTCATCACCGGCACCAGCGCACCCGCCCCCCTCATCTTCACCACCGGCCCCAACGAAATCATCACCGACCACTCCGTCACCCTCTTCGGCCTCACTCCCGCCACAAAATACTTTTACCAAATCGCCTCGGACAACTCCCCCGCACCCGCCAGCGACCTCGAGCAATTCTTCACCACGCCCCCACTCACCGGAACCCCCGCCAAAACTCGTATCTGGGTCCTCGGCGACTCCGGCCTCCCCGGACAAGGTGTCCGGGATGTTAAAGAGGCCTACCTCCAATTCACCGCCGACACCCCCACCGACCTCTGGCTCATGCTCGGAGACAACGCCTACAACTCCGGGACAGATTCCGAATACCAACGAGGCCTTTTCGACATCTTCCCCGAGGTCCTCAAAAACACCCCCGTCTGGCCCACCATGGGAAATCACGAAGGCTACTCCGGTCAATTCTACGGTATTTTTGAACTCCCCACCAACGGACAAAGCGGCGGCGTCCCCTCCGGCACCGAAAAATATTACTCCTTCGACCACGGCAACATCCACTTCATCTGCCTCAACTCCGAGGAAACCCCGGGCGGCATGATCGACTGGCTCAAAAATGACCTCCAATCCACCCGCGCCGATTGGCTCATCGCCTTCTTCCACCACGGAGCCTATACCAAGGGTTCTCATGACTCCGATCGAGAGTCCAAGCATTTCCTGATACGCCAAACATTTCTTCCCATTCTCGAAGACTACGGAGTCGATCTCATCCTCTCCGGTCACAGCCACCAGTATGAACGCTCCCATCTCCTCAACGGACATTATTTCACCTCTCCCACCTACCGCGCCAAAGACCACGCCATCGACCCCGGCCCCGGCTCCCCCCTCGGCGTCACCGACCGTCAAACCGGCCTCTTCCAATATACTTCCGAATACACCCCCTACCAAAAACACCTTGCCGCTCCAAACTCCGGCCAGGTTTCTGCCACCGTAGGAGCCTCCAGCAAACTCAGCGGATGGTCTGACACCGCGGGAGGCAACCGTTACGCCATCACCCACCCCAAGCCACACCCTGTCCACGCCGCCACCCTCCGCGCCCTCGGCTCCATGGTCATCGATGTCGAAGGCCACACCCTGAAAGCCTCCTACCTCGATTCTAACGGCCAAATCCGCGACCAATTCGAAATCAATAAAACCCCCGAAGAAAGCCCCGCCATCACCTGGTGGCAGGAAAACTTCGGCCCCGATTCCTACCCCCACTTCCCCGACTGGTTTGCCGATACCGACCAAGACACTCACAACAACCTCACCGAATTCACCCTCGGGGGAAACCCCTTGGTCAGTGACCAACTCATCGAAGCCGTCCTCACCACCGATCACATTCCTAACGGCCCATCCGTCCAATGGTTCACCGTGCAATATGATCTCCGTGAAGGCCACGAAATCTCCGTCCAAGCCGCTCAAAACCTCATCCAATTCGCCGAGTCCGGCATCGAAACCCGCCGCCTCACCGAATCCGATGCCAACGGAATCGCCCGCTGGGAATCCCGCGTCCGCCGCACCGACCAACGCACCCTCTTCTTCCGGATTATCGTCTCCCGATAACCCTCCCGTCACTTGAGATTGCGAGCCATCTCGATGAAGCCTCAAAATCTCATCGTGATGCCCGCAGGTTTCATTGTTCCACCTTCAAACTTTGTGGACACAATCCGGATCAAAGGATGGCATTGCGAACAGAGTAACAAAACCATACGCTCCTGTCCAAGATGCCTTCCGTCCTAATTGTCGAAGACGAACCCGCCATTGCGGACACCTTAATCTATGCCCTGCAGACCGAGAACTTTAAGGTCACCCATGTCACCACCGGGAAGGAAGGGCTTGCGCATTTCGACCGCCAGTCGCCCGACTTCGCCGTTCTCGACATCGGCCTGCCCGACCTCACGGGCTTCGATCTCTGCCGCCAAATTCGCACCTTCTCCCAGGTCCCCATCCTCTTTCTCACCGCCCGCGATTCGGAAATCGACCAAGTCCTCGGGCTTGAACTCGGGGCCGACGACTACGTCACAAAACCTTTTTCACCTCGCACCGTCGTAGCCCGCATCCGAGCCATCCTCCGAAGAGGCCAGGCTCCCGCTGCCAAGATCTCGACTCTGTTGAATCACGACGAAGGAACGATGACTATCGCTTGTTGCGGTAAGCCCCTCGATCTGACCGCTCACGAATACAAGTTGCTCGCAATTCTTCTCGGCCAACCCGGGCGCGTCTTCACCCGCGAACAACTGTTAGAACAGGCCTGGCACGATCCGGGTTCCGCAATGGACCGCACCATCGACGCCCATATCAAATCCCTCCGGGCCAAGCTCCGCATTCATTCCGAGGATGCCGCCGAAACAATTCAGACCCGGCGGGGCCTCGGTTACACTCTCGTTTTCTAGATGCGTCTCACCCGGGTCACCCTCTTCTTTGTCGTCCTCATTCTCGGGCTGGGCTTCTACCAACTCGTCACCTACTTGCTGGAAGACGTTGAAGCGCAGACCCTACAGGCGACCGAGGAAGCGATGGTCGACACCGCCAACCTGCTCGCCAACTACGTCGAGAAAGAGGGCGAACTGGCCCTGATTTTCAACGAAGCCGGTGATCGCAGATTTGAAGCCCGGATCTTCAAAATCCTGAAGAGCAACGTGGGCATGAACGCCTACCTCACCGATGCCCGTGGTGTCATCCTCTTTGACAGCGGCACCCCTGAAAACATCGGGAAGAACTTTAAAAGTTGGCCCGACGTTTCCAAGACCCTTCAGGGCCGCTACGGCGCAAGATCATCGCGCTCTGACGAACAGAATGCCAGCTCCTCGGTGATGTATGTCGGGGCACCCGTCCGCAAAGACGGAAAAATTATCGGATGCCTCAGTGTCTACAAAGCCCAGAGCGATGTCCTCACCTTTGTCCGACACCGCCGGAAATCCATCATCAATGCCACCGCGCTCATCGGAGTGGGTATCCTTATCCTCATCGCGGCAGTCTTCGTCTGGCTTTTTCGCCCCGTTGGCCAACTCACTGATTATGCCCGGGCCATCACCCGCGGCGAACGCCGGCCCAGGCCGCAAGTGGGAGTGGGTCGCGAAGTCAACACCCTTGCCAAGGCCCTCCACGACATGCGCGAATCCCTGGAAGGAAGGCAGTACGCCGACCAATACATCCAAACCCTGACCCACGAACTTAAGTCACCTCTCGCCGCGATTCAAGGCGCTGCCGAACTCCTCGATGAGGAAATGCCTCCCGCTGATCGAGCCCGGTTTCTCGCCAATATCCGCAGCCAAACTTCCCGTTGCGAGCACCTCATTCACCGACTCCTCGAGCTTTCCGCCCTGGAAGCCAAGACCCACCTGGAACACCTGCACCGCTTCGATCTCACCGCCCGCTGTCAGCAGAGTCTCGCTCAAATAAAACCTCTCGCAGAGGCTCACCGGGTGCACCTTCAAAGCGACCTCCCTGCACGAATGGACTTGCAGGGAAATGAAGCCCTTCTGGGTTCCGCCCTCAATCATCTCTTGGAGAATGCCATCCAATTTTCCCCGGAAAATGGCACGGTCACCCTCACCCTGCAATCCACAGACGGAATACTCCAGCTTGCTGTTTCTGATCAAGGCGAAGGAATCGCCGACTTCGCCCAAGAAAGGGCCTTTGAGAGATTCTATTCCTTCCGTCCGGAGGACAAAGGCAAAGGAAACGGCCTCGGGCTGGCCTTTGTGAAGGAAATTGCCGTCTTGCATCAGGGCAAGGCCTTCATCAAGCGCGGAAAGATCGCGGGCACCATCGCCGGAATGGTGATTCCAACTCCCAATTCACCCGAGTGATTTTTTTGAGGCAAAATTCCAAACTTCCGCTATCTTAATGGCCCGTCGGACGTTTCTCGCCCGACAAAATTCTCAGACTATTTTTCATGCCCTTTGTTAGACTTTCCGGAACCGTTTTGGGTTCCGATGATCCCGGCCGTGCCATTCGCGCAAAACTTCTCTTTCTTCTCTACAACTCCGGTTGGGACATTTTCAACTCCAATGGAGATCAACAAATCACCCTCTCCAACATCGAGAGGAAAATCGTGGAATCCGATGGCTTTGTCTTCACGCCCGGCCCTTCTTTGGAAGACATGTTCAAGGCGATTTCCATCTTCGTGGGTTACCAAACCCTCGACAAATATCTCTCGGGAAAGCCGACTGTTATTTTGAATAGTGACGAATCGTGGGATCCTTTTTTTAGTGTCATTGACCGGCTCCATGCACTCGGCACCGTAAAACAAGATTATCGTGATTATCTTCTCAGTGCTTCAACGCCGGAAGAGGTCATCACGCGCCTGCAGGCAGCCCGGGCAACCGGACTTCCCGATATTGGACGGATCGCCATTGGAGAGACCAAAATAGTGGTCGAAGACACTCCTGCTCCCGGATCGCTTCGCGGAAACGTGTGTGTCTTTTGTTCCGCAACCCTAGAAGATCCTTCCTATATTGCCGATGGCGAAGCCCTCGGCCGTCGTCTTGCCCAAGGAAACTACGGCTGTATTTCCGGAGCAGGACGCTCGGGAATCATGGGCGCGGTCGTCCGTGGCGCAGTCGGTGCAGGAGGCTGGACCGCCGGGTCAAACGTTCCCCATATCATCGAACTCGAAGGGCTACCCGACGGACTTTCCAGCTTCTGGTTACGAAACGATATCTACACCCGGATGGAAGTGATGATCGAGAACTCCGATGCCTTTGTCATCTTCCCCGGTGGAGCAGGCACGGTGCAAGAACTTCTCGCGCTCCTGATTTTCAAGCACCAAGGCAGTGAACTCATGAACGGCAAGCCCATCATCATCTTCAATCGGGAACATGAAGACGGGGTCGGCTTTTGGGACACCCTGATTGCCCTTCTCGAGGGAATCTGTGAACCGGATGAGTTTGAAGTCGCGCTCTCGCTCGACGAAATCGACGGGATCCTCGATCGGGAACTTCCTGAATCCCAAGCCGACACCGATTCCAAGGAACTCTGCTCCGCGTAGCCTCAGCATTACCGTCGAGACAATGAGGCCCCTATCGCAAATGCGACAGGGGGCCTCTGGAATTTTGGACCTCAAAGACGACGGCTCACTTTGGCTCTGCGAGCTTGGCTTTCACCTTCTCTTCAATCTCCGCGTAAAGAGCTTGATCCTCCTTGAGTGCCGTCTTGGTGGCATCGCGGCCCTGGGCAAGCTGGTTGCCATCGTAGCTGAACCAGCTTCCACGCTTTTGAATAATATCGAACTCCTGGGCGACATCAATGAGCGAACCCACCGAGGAAATCCCCTCGTTATACATGATGTCGAATTCCGCATCGGTGAAGGGAGGTGCCACCTTGTTCTTCACGATTTTCACCTTGGTCCGGGCTCCAATCACCGTTCCATCAGTCGCCTTGATCTGTCCAATCCGGCGGATATCCACGCGAACCGAAGAGAAGAATTTGAGGGCACGACCACCGGGCGTGGTTTCAGGACTTCCAAACATCACGCCAATTTTCTCACGGATCTGGTTCGTGAAGATACAGCACGTCCGGGCTTTCGAAATCAGGGCGGTCAACTTCCGCATCGCCGCACTCATGAGACGGGCCTGGGTGCCCACCGTGGAGTCGCCAATTTCCCCGGCAAGTTCCTGCTTGGTCACAAGCGCCGCCACCGAGTCGAGCACCACGACATCAATCGCGTTGGAGCGCACAAGGGTTTCCACAATCTGAAGGGCCTCCTCGCCAGACGACGGTTGGGAAACCAGAAGGTTATCGAGATCCACTCCGAGAAGGCGCGCATACTGGGGATCCAGCGCGTGCTCGACATCGATGAACGCCGCTAGTCCGCCCGAACGCTGGGCCTGGGCGATCACGGTCAGGGTGAGAGTCGTCTTACCGGATGATTCCGGCCCAAAGACTTCGACCATCCGGCCCCTGGGAAACCCACCGACACCCAGGGCACGGTCGATTAGCAGGTTTCCAGTGGGAATCGATTCCACATCCATCCGGGTATCATCACCGAGTCGCATAATGGCAGATTCCCCGAAATCTTTTTGAATCTGGGTAATGGCGAGATCGAGGTTCTTCTTGCGCGCGGCGGCGACTTTATCATCTCCAGCAGAGGATGCTGAAGCAGGAGCTTTGGACTTCTTTTCGGACATGGCGGCAGTTTGATCAGTGTTGGAACTCATGACAATGTTTGGTGTCGGTATCTGGAAGGACACTAATCTTACGAACACCTTATCAGCAAGAAAAAAAGGTGTTCATATGAATATTTTTAAGCCCCGGGGTATTATCCCTCGCGGCGGGGCCTCTCCCTGCTAGCTTGGGACCATGAAATTTTGGTGCGGAGTTCTTGTCGGTCTCATCCTAGGAGCGGCGATGACGGTTGCGGGCTACTCCCTTCTACGGGACACCGAGTTCACCCGTGAAGGCCTCACCGTGACTTTCACTGAAGCGGAGATCCAGAGCCGCCTCGGGGAAAAATTCCCAAAGTCAGAACGCCTCCTCGACTTCATTCCAGTTGAGATTGGGGAACCCAGAGTCCGCTTTCTCGGCGGGTCCAATCGTGTCGAACTCACAATGGAAGCCCATGTTGCCGTGCCCCTGATGCAGACCTACGAGACCAAAGGAGTGTTCACCTCTTCCATTCGGTATGAGCCGGAAGACCAAACGCTTCGCCTTTCAGACATCATCGTCGGAGGGGTAGAAGTGACCAACTTGCCGAAAAAATTCGAATTACCTCTCAGAGTGACGATGACGGCGGCCGCTGACAAGTATCTCAACGACCATCCGGTGCACAAGCTGGCGTCCAAGGATTACCAAGGAGAACTGGTGAAGATGTTCCTCCGGGAGATCAAGGTGAAGAAAGGAAAACTGGAGGTGACGCTGGGACGATGATCCCTGCTGTTGACACAACCCGGGCGGCGGTTTGGTTCCCTTCCCCACATCGCACTTCAACCACCCTGATCCTTTTCTAGACCGATGCTGTCCCGCAAAACCTCCCTGGCCAGGTCCTTGCCCACCAACCAAAAGCCCGTCAGCGAATCAGTTGATCAAATCTCCCCGGGATCGGCAGATCAAGGTGAGGGCGTCGATGTCATTTCCACGAGGCCCGCAAAAGTGCCCCGACCTGCCGAAACCCTCCCAATTTCCCCGTGAAAAAAGCCTGTTCCCCTCCCTTGACCTCCTCGAAGTTCCTCACTAGCGTCTCGCTCCCGCGCAATCCGCAGTTTTTAAAGTCGTCATGAACATCCGCCTGGAGAAAAAAGAAAAGTGCCTCGCTGCCCTCAGCATCGAGGTTCCCGCTGATCAAGTCACTGAGGAGCGTAATAAAGTCCTCAAGGCCTTTGTGACCCAGGCTCGCATCCCCGGTTTCCGCCCCGGCAAGGCCCCCAGGGCCGTGATCGAGAAGGCCCACGGTGAGAGCATCACCCGGGAACTGGAGACCCGCCTCATCCAGAACAGCTTCCAAAAAGCGATGAAGGAACACGAGGACCTCAAGGTTCTCAACGCCAAGGCCCCTTCCAATGTCACCCATCAAGCCGATGGCTCCTTCACCTTCGAAGCCGAACTCATCCTCTCTCCCGAGTTTGATCTCCCCGAATACAAGGGACTCGAAATCAAGATCCCCAGGGCTGAAGTGACCGATGAACTCATCGAGGAAAACCTCGAGCAACTCCGCCAGCGTTTCGCGGACTACAGTGACATCGAGGGCCGCGCCGCCGAACAGGGCGACCTTGCCATCATCGACTACACCGCGACGATCGACGGAAAACCCCTCGACGAAGTCGGCGGCGAGAAGGCCAAACCTCTTGCCTCCAACGAAGGATACTGGATCCGGATTGAAGAAGAAGCCTTCTTCCCCGGCTTCACCGATGCCCTCGTCGGCTGCAAAACGGGCGACGAAAAAGAGATCAACGTGACTCTTCCCAACGACTTTCCGATTGAGACCATTCGCGACATGGACGCCGTCTTCGCCGTCAAAATCACCGGCCTCAAAACCGAAGACCTTCCCGAACTCAACGATGACTTCGCCGCCAAGATCGAGCCCGGTAAAACTCTCGAGGACATCAAAGGCCTTATCCGCAGCGACCTCGGAATGCGCATAAAACGTCAGGTTCAGGAAATGAAAGTGAATGCCGTCCTCGCGAAACTCAACGATGCGGTGGATTTCGACGTGCCCGAGGACTTCCTTCAGTCGGAAACCCAGGGCCAGGCCGATGCCATGGTGCAGGAAGGAATGCAGGCCGGAATGTCCGGGGAAGAGGTCACCACCCACAAAGCCGAACTCTTCCAGGAAGCCGGAATCCGAGCCAAAAACAGCCTGAAGACCAACTTCCTCCTCACCGGGATCGCAGAAAAAGAAGCCCTCTCCGTTCCCAACAGCGAACTCCTTCAGCGTGTCACCGCCATGTCCAAGCAAGAGAAGAAGCCCGTCAAAGGTTTCATGAAGGAACTCAAGCGCGATGGCCGTCTCGGCACCATCCGCCAAAACATGCTCTTCGGTAAGGCCATTGACTTTTTGATTGAGCACGCGACCGTAACTGAAGTTGAACCAAAAACTGAAGACGAATAATCATGTTCCCAGTCACTTCCGGAGAATCCACTCCTCAAAATAATTACTACATCCCCACCGTCATCGAATCCGATGGCCGGGGCGAGCGGGCCTTTGATATTTACTCCCGCCTTCTCAAGGACCGCATCATCTTCATTGGAACCGGCATCGACGACGGAGTGGCAAACTCCGTCATTGCCCAAATGCTCTTCCTTCAGATGCAGGATCCCAAGAAGGACATCCATATCTACATTAACTCACCGGGCGGATCCGTCACGGCTGGCCTCGCTATCTACGACACCATGCAGTTCCTCACTTGTGATGTGAATACCTACTGCATCGGCATCTGCGCCTCCATGGGATCGGTCCTTCTGACCGCAGGCACCAAGGGCAAGCGCTTCGCTCTCCCCAACTCGCACGTCATGATCCACCAGGTCTCCGGCGGTGCCCAAGGGACGGCGGCCGATGTCGAGCGCACCGTCGAGTTTATGTACAGCCTCAAGCGTCGTCTCAACGAGATCCTCGCCCACCACTCCGGCATCACCGCCAAGGATATCGAAACCGCCTCCGACCGCGACAACTACATGTCCGCCGAGCAAGCCGTCGCCTTTGGCCTCGTCGATAAAGTCCTCGAGAACAAGAAAGAGATCGTTCCGGAGGACAAGAAAGAGATCGTTCCAGAGGACAAGAAGTAAGGTCCAAACTTCTCAAGAACTTTAAAAGCGGCGGCTCGAAAGATCCGCCGCTTTTTCATGATCCGCTCGCGACGTAACCCCACGAAGGATGCCGGGATCCCTCGCGATAAGTCCAATCCGTCGCTCACATTCGCCAAGGTTCCTAATTTCGAGAAAAATTTGTGGAATTCTCTGAAATCCGTTAAAATCCATGCTTGGAAAAATCCCAATCGAGGGTCTCAACTCACAATATGAACTGGAAAAGAATCCTCATTGGCAAATGGTCTTGGTCGCGTCCCTTCAAAACCATCGCCTGGGTCTATGGCATCCTCCTTGTCATCGCCTTGTTCTTTGCCGATTCCCTCATCTTCCAGCCTCCGGGCACTCCCTACTCGATCAACGAGGCCAACTTTACCCTCATCAACGACAGCGATGGCTCCTCCATCGCGGCCTACTTCCGTCCCGCCGGCGAAGGCATGCCCACCCTCCTCTGGTCTCATGGAAACGCCGAAAACCTCTCCTCGGTCAAACACGCCATGGACGGCCTCAACGAAATGGGCTTCGGCGTCCTGGCCTACGACTACCCGGGTTATGGCGACAGCCCCGGCAAGCCGAGCGAAGAGGGATGCCAGGATGCCATCGCCCTCGCCTATCAATATCTCGTCAAAGACAAAAAAATCCCGCCAAGCAAAATTATCCTCGCCGGACAATCCGTCGGCAGCGGCCCCACCTGCTGGCTTGCCGAAACGCATGAGCACGGTGCCGTCCTCCTGATCTCACCCTTCCTCAGCGCCTTTCGCACCGTCACCCGCATCCCCCTCTTTCCAGGCGACCGCTTCCCCAACCTCCATCGCATCAAAAACATCTCCACCCCTCTTTTGGTCATCCACGGGAAAGACGACAAAGTCATCCCCTTCGCCCACGGCAAAAAGCTCTTCGAACTCTCGCCCTCGGATCAAAAAACCTTCCTCCCCATCCCGGACGCCGGGCACAACGACCTCTTCATCAAAGAACCATTTCGCATCTTCGGCGCTCTCGACACTTTAGGCAAAACCGTCATCCTTGGGAACCGCCCCCCACAGTCCCGAAGGGACGCCGGCATATAGCGGTCCCAATCTGAAACCAATGAACTCGCGATCCTGCCATTTCTCAGGCAAGGGTAGCCGAAAGCTCCAGCTTTCGGTTCTTGGTTGAGGGGGTCCGAAAGCAGGAGCTTCCGGCTACTCTTTCGCTCCGCTGCCAGCCACCAAGATACCGGCTTCCGACCCCGAATCGGGAGAGATCGCCTCCCCCTTCCTTCCGCGCAGAAAGAAATGAAACGTTCACTCCCACTGGCACATCGCCGGAACCGTGGAGCAACCCCCCATTTACGCGCCCGGAAGGGCACCCGCACCCGCACCCGCAAACGGCCACGGTAAACCGCATCCCCTCTACTGTCCAGCGACAATTATAATTGTCGCTGGACAGTAGAGGGCGGTTGGCTTGAACCTCCTCATCGCATACGCAGTGGGGAAATATTTTCTACTAGACAAAAGAGCACGGAAATTGTGTGCTTTTGTCAGTGAAATCCCTCCAGCCAACTCCTCCCGTTGAAAGAGCCAGCGCAAAACCACCCGCACTCCAGGTTGCCGTCGCGCAAACCTCCACCGATTGGGAGGTCGCGCATCAACTTCTGGATGAAGAACACTTCCTCGGCGCCGGGCGCGAGGCGGGTGATCGCCTC
>Ga0209390_10005833_pt1 | contig 17012 bp, 15 predicted proteins | sample BON01_FD_187212 | JGI IMG/M metagenome (GOLD analysis project Ga0209390, IMG submission 187212) | Freshwater microbial communities from Lake Bonney liftoff mats and glacier meltwater in Antarctica - BON-01 (SPAdes) (version 2) | ecosystem: Environmental > Aquatic > Freshwater > Ice > Glacier...
CAACACGGTGCCGTCCATCGCCATGTCGCAGGCGTTGTTCAGTGTCCGCAAATTCAGCACAGCTTGTTCTGCAATCAGCCGTTCGGCGCGACTCAATTCTTCAAAATTCATCGGGAGGACTCCATGGCAAAAAAATACGAAGACACCACAGTAACCCATCTTCTCTATTCGCGCAATCGTCTATGAACGCACCCTTATACCAGCATGAGGCATAACGGCCGCTAAATAAGTCCGGGACCTGTATGTAAAAGAGCTCGCCTGAACATTTGCCCAGTCGAAAAGATGACTGCCGAAAAAACGCCGCCGTTGAGTGAGGCAGAAAATTCCGCAGGAGAGAAATTTTTTGACGCTTCTGCCCAATTCAGAACATGCAGGCAACAGTGCTGGTGGCATCCCGTTTTTGGTTTCCATCACAGACCGCTGCGTGTATCATAGCTGACTCGAGGTGTCGAATGTTGATACCGAATTTCAGCTGGAAGTGTTGACCGATATACCACCATGCCGACTTACGTCTATCAGGTTGTCCGTGACGATGATCAACCGGGAGAACAGTTCGAGGTTGAACAGTCCATTAAAGATGCTCCGTTGAAGAAACATCCGGAAACCGGCGAACCGGTCGAACGTGTCATTCAGGCTGTGTTTGCAGGCGGAATGTGGACAGAATCGTCGATGCAGCGCCGCATGAAGGACGAAAAGAAGCTCAACAAACAGGGCTTTACAAAGTACGTCAAAGCAGGCGACGGCGTGTACGAAAAGCGTACAGGTAAAGGCCCCGATGTGATTACTCGGGATAAACCTATTTCAGGTTCCGACCTGAGTCACTTAGGTTAGTCAACACCGCGCCGTGAGTTGCAAATGCTGGGGACTGTGTGGAGATTCGACCGCGCAGAACTACATCTGCGTTCGCGGGGTCAGCCTGCCACGGAACAACATTCGATGTGGCTGTGTGACGCATCGCGTTGATTGCCGTTTCCGCGATTGACCTTCAAGCAGACAGTTTGTGCACACTTGTTTGTTGCAGACTAGGATAGCGAATTCACTGAGCCGCGTTGAATTCGCATCGCGATAACCGATCCTAACGCCACGCCTGTCAGGTTGGCCATCAGATCCATTGCGGAACAGGTTCGTTGCGGTATCAGAGCCTGCAACAGTTCTGTCCCGGTTCCGTGTGCCATCAGCAAAACGCAGACCAGGCGAGCCTTTGCCGGATCACCGTTTGCAAACAGCAGGCCGCCGATCACAGCCGCCGACGTGTAGGCAAGGCAATGGATGATCACATCGTTAATAAACGCCAGCGGCGAAAGTGGAATCGTTCTGAGCACGACAAAAGCATTCGGCGAAAGCAATCCCCAGGAAACCACACCCAGCAAGATAGCAGCACCGGCGATATGCAGTGGGCGAGTAAAGTGATGACTTTCAGAGCGGGACATGATGATTCATCCAGATTGAAACAAACGTCGCTCAGGTCCGTAGAGCTCTGTATGCAGTTAAATGACCGCGTCTTGCAATTTGCGAAAACTTTCCGCGTTCACAGGGAGTGTTTAACAGTCGTGACGCCGCGTTCCATAAACGAAACGGTAGGTCGCGATTCGCAATTGCTCAAATAGATTCGCCGTATGTCTTACTGGAATTGTTTGAGCAACAGTAAATCACCCTACAATTAGAGCAATTCGTCCTGATGACGAAATCGAATTTGATGAACTGGACTCTCTGTCCAACGCGTTCATTGTCATCGGAGACCCGCGATATCGCCATATCAGAATCCGACGGCACAATCGGCAATCTTTGCCAACGCCCGAATGTGAGCATGGAGAACCTGCGCAGTTGATACTGCATGCATGCGAGTTGTCGCAAAGTGATGAATACCCGAAGTCTGCGGTCAGAGTTTTTGACGGTCCTGTCTTTGTGGTGTATGTGAATCATGAGTTGCGTAATGTCGACATTTGTTGCCCTCTGGAATATTCACTAAATCCGGACCATACAGCAGAACTGACATTCGTGGCCCATCGTGCAGTTTTACAAATTCACAGAACAGCGATTTCAGTTCTTGGGGGGCGGGGCGACCTATCCGCTGCCCTGCGAAATGGATGTTCACGGAGAAGTAGATGTTTGCTCAGTCAACACCTCACGAACAGTCACACACCTTTAGCGCCCTGATGGCGTTGGTGCCGATTTGGGACACTACAGAAAAAGCTCAGGTACTGCCGCGCACAGGTGAGTTCACGTGTGGCAGCGATGCCGCCTGCGACGTGCATGTTTCTCTGAAAGGTGTGGCGTCGCAACATTGCCGCATCTTTTGTCATAACGGAGTCAGCACTGTAATGCCCATTTCCGATCACCGCGTCTGGGTCAACGACCTGCTGGTGACGTCGCCGGAACGCCTGCGCGGCGGCGATGCGCTGGCGATTGGTCCCGCCACGTTTCGGATCGACTGCCGCGACGGCTTTTTGGCCCGACAGGATGCGGGCAATGCTGCGTCCGGCGGCCGTGATTCTGTTGCGTCTCGTGCACACTCGGCGGCGGCAATGGCGTCTGCTTCCGAAGAAATCTTAAGACACATTCAGGACCTCGAACACCGAATTGCGGCGGCAGAGTACTCGGCGACTCCTAAAGCAGTACCGTCGGCTATTGCAGAAACGGTAGTTGCTGCGCCGATGCCGAACAGACTGTTAAGCCGTGAGCACGCACCAACAAACCGCGTCAACACCGCACCCCATGAATCGTCTTATGCTGTGAAGGCACATGAAGCGAGACTGCAGGATCTGGAGAACGAACTGGATCGTCGTTCGGAGATGTTGCAGCAGCAGTTGTCGATGTTCAAACAACGTCAGAAACAGTTCAACGAATCAGCTGCGATTGCCAAAGCGAAGCTGGAAGAAACTCAGCGAACGTCAGAAGCAGAAGCCGCCGGATTATTGGCCGAAGCGCAGGAACGAGTTTCAAAACTGGATGCGGCGGCAAAAAAGAAGACAGTAGATCTGGGCCGACAAAGTCAGGCGTTGCAGAGAAAGCATCGCGGCATTGAGACTGCTTATGCAACGGTTGTCGAACAAAAGCATGCTCTGCAGCAAACATCAGAACGGCTGGAAGCCGACAGGGCTGCCGCCAGGGAAGCATCGGCAAATGCTCAGGCTGAACTGGAAAACAAACTGGCGGAAGTACAAGCGACTCACGCCGAAGTGAATCGCCTGACTGAGGAGGCCAAAGCTAATCAGGCTCGTATTAAAAAACGCGAAGTGGAACTCACAAACTTCGATGAAGAACTGCGCCACAAGCATGACGAACTTTGCAATCAAGCCGAACAACTTGAAGAGTCACTACGGAACGTCGCGCAGCAATCGCGAGATCAGGATGTTGCTCGCGCCGAATTTGATGCGGCGGCGATTCAACAGAATTCAGAACTGCAAACGCACCGCACAGCTTTGAACGAACAGGCCGTCGCACTCAAGCAGCAGGACGATCATCTGTTGGCGACTGAAGAAGCCGTGCGTCAGCAAACCGCGAAACTGCAAACGCAGAGTGAAGCCTTCACGGCGGCTCAGCAGCAGCACGCAGCGGATGCGGCTGTTCAGGCTGAACTTCTGCAGGCGGCTGAAGAAGCCGTGCGTCAGCAAACAGCGGAACTGCAAACGCAGAGTGAAGCCTTCACGGCGGCTCAGCAGCAGCACGCAGCGGAAGCGGCTGTTCAGGCTGAACTTCAGCAGGCGGCTGAAGAAGCCGTGCGTCAGCAAACCGCGAAACTGCAAACGCAGAGTGAAGCCTTCACGGCGGCTCAGCAGCAGCACGCTGTAGAGCTTGAACAGGCTCGCAACGAGTTAGCTCAGTTGCAGGAACTGGTCATCAGTGAACGGGCAGTTAATGACGAAGCTTCCAGCAGAATTTCGCAGGCGGAAGCTGATCTGAAGCACCGCGAAGAGGAATTGGCGATGACCGCCGACCAACTTGCCGGCACCGCCGAGCAATTGGAGAAAGCTGGTCAGGAAATTGCTACGTTGGAAGATGCTTTTCAGAAAAGCTCGGACGACTATTCCAGGCTGGAAGCATCGTTGGCAACGGCTGACACCGTCGATGAAATCACGGAACGCAGCACTGCAATTGAAAAAAAGGAAAGCGAACTCGCCCGACAGCAGGCAGAGCTTGATGCTCGGTTAGCAACCATTGCTGAAACGCAGGAAAGATTAAGCGAAGAGGCCGCGCGCATCGAAACTTCGAAGCTGGAACATTCGGTGGTTGAAGCCGATTGGAATCGGACAGCGACTCAATGCACGACTGACCTGGATGTTCGTCACGCAGAACTTGATCAGTTTGCAGAAGGGTTGGCGAAGAAAAGGGCGGACTTTGAAACCGAAAGGCAACAACACGTAGCCGGCACGAATTCTCTGCAGACCCTTGCTTCGGAACTTCAGATAAAGGCAGCAAAAACAGAAGCACGTCAGCTTGAACTTCAGGCCTGGGCGGATGAGCTCGATCAGCGTTATGAAGAAACGGCTCAGCGCGTTCAGCAGCTAAAGAAATTGACAGCTGCGGCCGTTGCAACGCCGTCGGCGGTATCCCCGTCTGCAGCGGAAAGCCACGGGCTTGCAGACGCGCTGGAAGCCTCACGACGAGAAACTGAAACGCTAACGGCAGAACGTAACGAACTGGCGACAGCCGTTCAGGAACTCAAAGCCGCGTTTCAGGTTGTTCGTGAAGAACTTGCGGGCAGCAAAGCTTCGGACGAGACAGAAAGCCTGCTTGAAAAACTGGCTGAGCATGAACACATGCTGGTAAAACGTGATGCTGAACTACAAGCGGTTCAGGCCAGTTTACATAACACGAACGAGCAAAAGTCTGTATTGGAAAATCAGCTTCGTTATCTGGCAGAAAGCCTGGAAGCCGAACAGGTTGAAGTCCAGAAAAAACGGGCAGACGCTGCGGCCTACATGCCAGCGGATGGCGAGTTCGATGATGAAATGGAATTGTTGCGACAGGTGGAAGAACTGAAGGCCAAACTGGTCTCGTCGGCCTCGGCTTCGTCGCATTCCCGAACAGATTTTGGAAATCAGGTCAGTGGATACGAACGGCAAATTTGCGAACTGCAGCAGCAACTTTCTGAAGCACAGCAGTCGATGACTCAGCCTGATTCGGCTGAAGGCCAGTCTAAGTTGCTGTCTATCATTGCAGAACTGAATGAAAGGCTGCAGCAGCAAAACCAGAAGATTAAGGATCTGGTGAATTCTCGCGACGAAGCGTCTGCAATGGTCAACGATACAGAGGTAGTTGGTGAGCTGCGAATGCTGCACAAAGAGCTGGATGAAAGAACGGTTGTACTGGACAATCGTGAAGAGGAAATTCGTGAACGCAAACGCAAGCTGGAGCGTTCGGAAGAAGAAATTGAGAATCAGCGTCGTCAGCTTCTGGAAGCCCGTCAGCAGTTGGAACTTGCTCGAGCTGAAATTCAGGTGGCGATGCAATCAAAAAACTCGGAAGCCAACCATGACCTGCCCGAATCAAAAACGCTGCCTCATCACCAAAATATCAGTCAAGATGTCGCAAAAGAAGACAGAATTCCTGCTGTTCGTTCGGAGATTGCCGAGCCGTTCGGCATAAAGGTCGGTGCGACGAAAAAAGAAGAAGTTCCGACAACCATTCAGTCTCTGCTGCCAGCGGTCGACGGATACAGCCAGGAAACCGGTGCTGCGGTTTCAATGAGCTTTGGTCGAACAGACAACGTCCTGTTGTCGGTTCCCGAATCATCGTCGGATACAGAAACAAATGTTGAATCAGTTGAGGACGGCGACGACTTTGTTGCCAGTTACATGGAGCAGCTGTTGTCCAGAAACCGCGAAAAGGCGGGTGGGTCGTTACCGCGGGAACTGAAGAAATCATCTGGGAAACCTTCTGCAAAGGTAAACCCGCAACCCAGCCAACTGCAAGTCGCTGCACCGGAAACTTCAGTTCAGAAAACAGCAGACACAAAACCTGCGGCACAGAAGTCATTCATCGACGCCTATATGTCGGGAGAATACGATTTAGACGACGCCAAATCCACGCCTGTAACTGCTACCCCGGCAACGCCCATGGAAGCCCGCAAGACCTCCCCGCGAGCAAAGATGGATCTAAATTTGCTGCGAACCAACATGGACTCGTTTCGAGAACTGTCAACCCGGTCAGTCGAAAACGCTTTGGTAAGCCATGCAAAACGACAGGACAAAGTTGGCATCACAGCACGCAGCACAATCCTGATCGCTTTGTGTCTTATCAGTGTGAGTGTGATTGCCGCAGCTTTGATGGACGTTTTTCCATTCGGACTTCCCGTCTGGTTGCTGATTGCGGCAACGGTTGCATCCGGGGCCGAATTGTTTCACAAACTGCATAGCTTAAACAGAAAAGTCAGGAGCTCCTCAGTCATTTTGACAAAAGGGGCCAATCAGGACGGGACAGTTTCAGTTCCGGAAGCACGACAGGAAGCTGCTCCGCGACCAACGGCAAGTCTTGATATGACACCGAATGTTGACGCGGCAGTCGGCAGTTTGCCAACATTGTCCGGTATAAATGCTGCAGCACCTGCAAGCCTCGGATCGCAACAGGAAACCGCGAAGCCGGAAGTTGCCGAAGACAAATATTTCGAACTGTAAGGTAAATTACCGACCCACCCGCCGAACGGGACAATGGGAAGATAAGGAGATCCGAGAATGGCCGTGAAAAAATTTCATGGCACTCCGCGTGATGGTCGGACATGCTGTGATCGCAACACATCGGCTGATCCTGAGTTAAAAGACAAAGGCGATTTCATTCTTGATGGGTGACATCGTCTTTTCTTTTGGTAGTTGTTTTTCCTGAGGCATCGCTAAAGCGGCCAGTTGATGACGATTTTCGTAAGTTCAGCAACGATCGGTCACCGCAGAATTCCGTCACCGCAGAATTCCACCACTCAGCCGCAATTTTGCGTATTCGTTCGATTTTCCCGCCGATCTGTGAATGATTCCGCTGTGACTGCCGTGTGTAATGTCAAGAGGAAATTTGTGCTGATGTCGTGTGTGCCTGAAACTCGAGCCAGCTTGATTCTGCGGCTTCCGTTCGCAGATGACGGTGTCGCATGGCAGGAAGTTGTGTCCATTTATCTACCGATGTGCGATTCGAGGCGGACTGCAGGATGCGGACGCTCGCGAGCTTGTGCAGAACGTCCTGCTGTCTGTAGCCCGGGCTGTGGGACGCTGGCGGCCAGATCGTCAGCAGGCTCGGTTTCGCACGTGGCTCTTTCGAATTGCTCGCCATCAGTTACTGGACGTGCTGGCAAAGTAGCAACGGCAAGCCAATGCGCAGGGAGGGAAGCGGCTTTGTTGACCTTTTGGATCAAATAACGAGCAATACCAGATGGGCCGAATAACAAATCGGAATGGAACACCGCCGTGAACTATTTCGCTGGGCGGCGGACAGAGTTCGAAGCAACGTAAAGGAAGGCACCTGGAAGGCGTTCTGTATGACGGCCGTTGAGGAACAGGAACTCAAACAGGTTGCTCGCGCAATTGGGTCTGACAACCAGTGCGGTGTATATCGATCGCGGCCGTATTCTGGCGAAACTCCGCGACGAAGTGCAGAAGTGGCAGAAAGATGATGCGATATCATGATGGTCGTCTGAAAGTCATACTGAACGACAACGAAGACAGTGCTGAATTCCGATCGGCCGCCGATCATGTAGAAGACTGCGATCGCTGCTAGCAGCGCCTGCTGGAAATGTCGGGCGACCAAACTCTGCTGGACGAAGTTCGCAAAACGCTGCAGGCGTGCGGCGAAACGGTGCCTTGCCATTCCGGATCGCTGTCCTCGTCCGTGGTGATTTCGATTGACGGTAACTCGCACGAAGATTTCGCTGCTGAATGCGAACCCGTTTCGCTGGATTTTCTGTCCGCCGAAGTTATCGCGAAATGCTGGGCCGAATCGCCCGGTACGAAGTCAAACGAGTGATTGGCACCGGTGGCAGGGGGGTTGTGTTGAAGGGCATCGACACAGACATTCACAGAGTCGTCGCCCTCAAAGTCTGGAAGCCGCATTTGGCTCATAACGGAGCTGTTCGGCAACGGTTTGCTGGAGAAGCCCAGTTAGCTGCAGCAGTCGTTCAGCAGCAAGTGATACCCATTTACGATGCCTTCACCGATGGAGACACTCCGTATCTGGTAATGGATTATGTTCCCGGACAGTCGCTGCCGGCTGGCGTTGCCGAACGGGGCCCGCTGGATCCCAGGGCAGCGCAGCAGGTTGCTCGACAGGCCGCCGCCGGACTTGCGGCAAATCACGTTCAGGCGCGCCGTGAAACCAGCAAATATTCTACTGGAATCATCTGTGGAACGCGTGATGATTTCAGACTTCTGACTGGCTCAAACCGTCGACGATGCGACACTTACGCGTACCGGAGTCGTCGCTGGCACACCTCTTTACATGTCGCCGGAACAGGCTCTGGCAATTCTGAATCGCATTTGCGTCGACGACCATCGGCCGGTGGATGAAGTCAACAGCGACGTGCCGGCCGAACTGGCCGACGTTATCGATCGATTGTTGTCTAAATCGCCGGCTGACCGTTTTCGAGACACCACGCAGCTGGAACATCGCCTGGAAACTATTTTGGTGCAGCTTCAAAGCGGCAAACGATCAAGCCGATTGCGAATCAGACGCACATGGCTGCGATGGCGCAACGCTGTACGCTACGCCGTGGCAGCATTGTTGATCGCGACAGTCTGCGTGGCAGTTGGCACAACTGAATTCATCCAATAAGGCCAATCAAACTGCTGCGACCAAGTTAGCATTTAACATCTTGGCCAGCGAAGAAAACTCTTCCAGCACTGAAACTCCTGGACCGGCATTCGCAGCCGTGATTGTTGTTCCGCCTGATACATTTCGCCAGGATCTTCAGTCAACGCTTCGAAAACTGGAACGTCTGGAACAAAACTGGAGCGGCGGTTTTCGTGCAATGCCAACGCCGTACAATGGCCTCGATTAGTGGAACGATGGCCTGTCGGAAGTCAACAGACTACTGGATGACGTTCCGTGACACAAAACTTTGGTATCAATCAACATCACTTTCTGTCTCCGTTTCACAGCTTAAAATAGTTTCTAACTATTTCTCCAAGGGGAAATGAAAGATGAAAATAGTGAAGTACCTGTTGCCCGTCGTCTGTGTGCTGCGGTGCGTTAGCTATGTTTGTGCCACCCGAAGGCCTGCAAGCTGTGCAGAACGGCCGCGATGAGCTACCCGATTGCGGGCGAGAATACGAATCCACAAAACCCCGCATCTGCACTGCGATCGCGCAACAGCCCCGAACCTGTACTGTTTGGAACCGATCAACTTGCGCCACCAAATTCCGGGACAGCTGCGGACGAATTTCCGTCCCCTCTTTATTCTCCGCCGTCGACGCCCCCTGTATCAGTCTGACGACCGGTTGTTGCCTGGTACTCAGCAGACTCAAGGCAAGCTGCTTTCCAAGGAAGACATCGAAGCACTGTACGCAATGCGAGTGGCCGTCGGAAAACTCAAGACCGAACCAGTGAAGCCGCTCGGCGAAAAGGCAACCGAACTGATCCGAAAACGACTTCAGCTGCAATTTCGGAAAGATCTTCAACAACGAGAAGCCGAACTTAAGAAGGTTGAGGAACGTGTGAAAGCCCTTCGCACGCAACTCGATAAACGTAGGACAGCTCAGAACGATATCATCAGCCTGAAACGGCAAACCATTCTGAACGAAGCAAATGGCCCTGGATTCCCTGCGGGACTTTCCAACATGATGCCCGCTGTGATGTCCGTCTCCGAGCCCGACCGGATTCATCACAGTCGATATGTCAAAGCCAACGATGATCACTTTTAAAAAAATCCAGAGCTTCCCGTACCCCACAAATCGAATTCGGGTGTTTCTTCGCGTCGAATCCGGAACCATTCAGACCACCTCTGCCTGACGTCACGGAATGATTCCTGAGTTCTTAGCACGCCCAATCGGGCCAGTGCCGAATACGTGGTCGATGTACGTGTCACGAATGCGTTTCCCAACAGCAGGTGCCCGCCAGCAGGTCAAGTCGTCAGATGTCGCCATTGCATTAGGCAGGCCAGTATCGATTTGTGCCACAGCGAATCGGCGCCTTCGCAAGCGTGGATTCAACCAAGGCATTCAACGTTCGCTTACTGTTGTTAAATACGCTTCGTTAGAATTCACCAAGCGCGTTTCCGTCAGCTCGTTCACCAAGATTGCGGAACACTCCGTAATCGATGTTCTGACTCACAAAGTGCACCGAACCATCGCACAGCAAAAACTGGACTCCTCCCACATGCTGACTGCTGAAGTGAACGATGTGATTGGTCGTGTTCGGCGTGCGTTGCATGGCCATCATGCCCATCATTGCATTCTGCCCCACGTGCCCCAGAATTAGCGAAGCTGGCCCCTCGGTCATCATCGGCATAGACATCATACCGGCCGCACGCACGGCACCAGGAATCGCAGCGTACCACGTGCTGTTCGAATTAACAGCAGCCATGGGTGGACTGAAGTTGTGCTGATGCATGCGTTCTCCGGCGCAAATGGTATTGGACGTTCCGTCCGTGATGTCTCGAAATCGCGTGCTGCTGTTGCGATAAAACACACCTGATCCCTGTCCGGGGTTCATCGTCACGTTGGCATAACCCGCGATGCCCACATAGTTGGACGAAGGCAACGTTAAAGTAGCCCCCGTGCCATCCACGACATCAAAATTCTGGGGTGCGGGATCAGTCGGACACAAAAATGCAGGAAGAGTTGTGTTGGATACGATGTTCATATTGACGGCCGCTGCAGCGTTCAGATTTGTATCTACCGCATTTGTCAGGTTGGCCTGATCGATCTGTGGCAAAATGGCAAACGCCCATGAATAGCCGGGTCCGGTTTCTGCAATATGCGGCTGAGCCGCAGTGACATTTCGAGCTGTATAGCCTGGCGGAAACGTGTTGTAGATATCATGGTAGTTGTGTAACGCCAGGCCAATCTGCTTGAAGTTGTTCTTGCACTGAGTTCGTCGAGCGGCTTCACGAGCCTGCTGGACGGCTGGCAGCAATAACGCAATCAAAATGGCGATGATCGCAATCACCACCAGTAGTTCAATCAAAGTGAACCCCCGTTTTTTGCCAGACAGTTTTCGTGATTTCATCTTCATGATTTATGCTTTTGCTCGTGGGCTGATTTAAATGAAAGAGTTCAAGTTGCTGGCCATGTTTATGTCAGCCAGCAACGTCAGAAATCGGCTGAAACACGTTCACCGTTCCGGACGAACGGCGGTGGCATGGTCGGAAGTGTGCGACGCGTTAACGCACGCTCACGACGCAGCACAACCTGCTGTGTGGAGAGCGAGTCGAAACTGTGTGTGAGCGCGCGATGACGAGTCGCACCGAAGTGCCGCAAAGAATTCATCGCCGACCGAATGCGTCAGCTGAATTCAGGCCGCATAGACTCAACGAAAACGACACACTGCTGTGTTGCTCGATTCACGCCAGAAAACAGTCAACGCCCAAAATGCGTGGCGGAGGATCTGGTGGCGGCAACTCACAACTGCTTAGTTTTGCAACGTCAAAATACAGTCTGGAACATCTGTCGTTCGGGCCGACAAAATGCACGGCTCTTTCAGTCAGCATCGACAACGACAGAATCTGCCATAACGAATTTAGCCCCTTGCATTCCAAGGCGGAAATTCCCAGCACATAGCGCATCTTCGACTGCGACTCACCGGCGTTTTTAGCGGCAGCGTATGTTCCGTCAACAGACTCGTTTTCGACTGGCGTCTTTTCAACGCAGTGGTCACAGGTCTTGACTTCTGTTCCCGACGGCGGATCACGCGTTGTGGGGACTGTCTGCGAAGACAGTTTAGAAATGCCAGATTTAATCGTGGCGGCAAGTGATGAAATTCCGGACTGTTGATCGCATTCAACAGCGTTGCATTTGGCCGATAGCTTTAGTTCTTCGTTGGCGGCCTTCACCACAAATCCGGGAAGGCTGACGGCATTTTTGTTCGCCCACGCAACTTTTTCGCGATTGTTGAAGCAGCAGCATTGCTTCCAGCACTGGTCAGCCGAATTGCATCCACAAGGACGATTTTGGCAGGGAAACGGTTCCGACAAATCTTTGCCGGAAGACGCGGGCACCATCTGCGGCATCGGCACAATCAACGCGCACGATCCACCTAACAGCATCAAAACAATGATCTGCTTGACAGCGTTGCTTAGTTTTTCACGGCGCCGGGAAGCCATCGACGGGTAAATCCCAATCCTGCCGTAAACGACAGGCTTCAACCAACTCGCTCTCCACATAAACACCATATTCGGCCGTTTCACCTATGTCCACCGGTGCCTCCCTGCTTCTCAGAACTGGGGGCTAACCAACGCTGCTCTTTGTCTGAGAGAACGCTTGGCTGCTAACTCATTTCGTCGCTGTTGCCGACATTCGCCACCGGACGTTTGCGAAAACGCAATCACTCAAAGCTTTATCGCAACCCGAAAATTTAAGACCTGAGTCAAATTGAACGGCGGCGTGGTGCGAGCACAGTCTACGGCTATTTTTGCGGATAGGCTGCCTGAATTGCGTGATGAAATTTGGTGCGATTCAGTTGGAGGTTAATAACGGTCGCATCACGACTCTGGGCTGACGATTGCACCGCACGTGATCAATTTGTGCTGTCGCGAGTGTTAGTGTTCGCTTAGTCTCAGTGTTCGCTTAGTCTCAGTCAGCATTGCGGGAAGTGAGAGACGTTGAGCGCTGATGTCCTTGGCGGACGATTTATTCGGCGTTAAATAATTCTGATGTTGAGAACGTACGGTCACCACCAAGGTCGAGGCCTGCGGTGACCAACAATTTGAGAACTTCGCCGCCTGTCTCAGTTTCAGCAAGCTTCGGTAATGGTAGTTGCAGGTGGAAGCCGGAAGACACCAGTCCCCGAGTCCACCGCCTGCGGCTATCGGTGATCGACCATGACTTATTTGCGATCTGCCGCGATGATCCATCCACACTCACAATAGCGACATTAAGGGTCAGTTCGCCAGCAAGTTTTACCAACTCCGCGTCTTCGTCCATCGGTTGCAGCACGACGTTTAGGATTCGACCTGCTGCAGAATCGCCAGGAACAATTCCGGAAGTCAGACGGTGAATCTGAACTGAAGTCACGCTGCCCCAGTTAACCTGTGTCTCCTCCGTCGCCGAAACTGTATTAATCCTGCTGGCCGATACTGTGGCAAACGGGCTTGGCTCAGGATTGCGCAAGGCTTCGATTTCACGATCCTGTTTGGCCAGCAGTTCTTCCGTTTGTTCGACTTTGTTCTGAAGATCACGAATTGTCGACGCCTGCTGCCGAGATTCTTCTTCAACCGCCGCTTGTCGCGAATTCAACTGGCATCCGCTCTGCAATCCGGCAGCACAGATAATCAGAGTGAAGGCGAATGGAAGCGAGAATTTCATGAAAGCGATGGCAATAGCAAACTAACGACGATGTTTTCCTGGAACACGGTTGATGGACTTTAGCAAAATTCATCAGCGCAGGACCACAGCACTTTGAATCTCTGTGAGCTTGTTAACAAGTGCACGGTTTTCTAACGTGAGTCTGGATACTTCGTCTTTCATCATCCTCAACAGAAGATGCAATCAATGCGATTCAGCCGTGTTTTATGTGGTTTGGCAGTTTGTCTGGGACTCATGGCTGTTTCACCGACGGCAATTCAGGCGGGGCAGACGCAGCCCAATATTCTGTGGCTCAGTTGCGAAGACATCAGCCCGCATCTGGGTTGCTATGGTTTTCCTAACGCCACAACTCCGATGCTGGACGCCTTCGCCGAAGAATCTGTGCTATACGAACACGCCTATACAACCGCCGGTGTTTGTGCGCCCTGCCGTTCGGCCATAATTACCGGGATGTATCAAACATCGATCGGCACTCACCACATGCGCTGCGAAGCCCTGCTGCCGGATCACGTGAAGCCGTTTACCTTCTGGATGAAACAGGCGGGCTATTACTGCACCAACAACAGCAAGCAGGACTATCAGTTTAAGATACCCAAAGGCACATGGGACGAATCCAGCGGGAAAGCTCACTGGAACAAACGCCCGGACGAATCACAGCCATTCTTTTCCGTGTTTAACTTTACGGGCTGCCACGAATCCGGGATTGAAAGCGATTCCAAATACAGGCAGGTTGTCGGCAAGGGCAAGGTTCACGACCGAAATGTGGTGGCTACCAGCCTGCCGCCGTATTATCCGGACACGCCAGTTACTCGAGACGACTGGGGCCGATATTACGATGTCATCACCGCGATGGACACGTGGGTCGGGCAGCACTTAAAAGACCTGGAAGACGCCGGTCTTGCTCAGGACACAATTGTCGTGTACTGGTCCGATCATGGTGTTGGTTTACCGCGAGCGAAACGCTGGCTATACGAAAGTGGAACTCATGTGCCGCTGATTATTCGCGTTCCGAATAAATGGCAAACACTGGCTGGCCCTGACTGCAAACCGAATACTCGAAGTCAGCGACTTGTGAGCATGATCGATCTGGGGCCAGGCATGCTGAGTCTTGCCGGAGTTGCTACGCCGGATCACATGCAGGGCACCGCGTTTTTGGGTCCGCACGCAGCTTTGCCACGTCGCTATATCTTTGGGGCTCGCGACCGTATGGACGAACGCTATGACATCATTCGCATGGTGCGTAACCAGCGTTATCGCTATGTGCGAAACTACGAGCCATATAAGACGTGGTATCAATACATGAATACACCGGAGAAAGGGCGAACAATGATGGAAATCCGTAAAGCTGCGGCAGGCATGCCGTCGCCCACGGTGGCTCAGTTTTTAGCTGAACGCAAGCCGCTGGAAGAACTGTACGATGTAGACAGCGACCCACATGAATTGCACAACCTTGCGAAAGACCCGGCATATCAGCCTAAGCTGGCTGAACTGCGACAGCAGCATCTAAACTGGGTTGTGGAAACTCGCGATCTGGGTCTGATTCCCGAAGCCGAATTGCACCGACTGCGGAAAATTACAGGATCGGAATGGGCTATATTGAATCAGGGAGCAAATGCTACTGCCAGGATGGAACAGATTCGCGATGCGGCCGTGCTCGCAGGTGCAGAAGAGACCGTGACTGCCGCGGAAATAGTTCAGGGTCTGACACACAAAGATCCTGCCGTTCGCTATTGGGCGGCGACAGGAGTTGGCAATCGTGCAGATTCGGCTGACGACTATCGGACTGCCAACGACATTTTGCAGCAACTGCTGACGGACGAATCCGAGAACGTGCGAATTGCCGCCGCACGAGCACTTGCGCGACTTGGCAAAAGCGAGCTCGCGTTGGATGCACTCAGCCGCGCGATGGACGCTGGAACCCAATGGGCTCGAGTCCACGCGGCGATTGTACTGGACGAAATGGATCAGGCTGCCAAACCCGCTATCGATGCTATGAAACGCAACAATGTCAATCGCAAGGGGTTCGTTGCCGATGGCAAATACGCGGTTCGCGTTTTGAACAAAGCGATTAACGATCTGGAAAGCACTTCAAACGAGGTGCCATAACGCGCTCGGCCGTAATCTCGGGGCGGTAATCGCTCGGCAGTCCGCATGCTGGTGTATCCTGTTTTGTTGTGTTGGCCGACATGCAATTGGTGTGCTCGAATCGCCGGCTTGTTGAGTCACTTGCCTGCAGTTCGCCGAGGCAAACCTTTGCGGTTTAGAAGACAGAATCGCCGGGCTTTCACTGCTGCGAATGGAACAACGTCCACGTGCGTGTTACACCTCGTCATGGACGCACATCAGCGATGTTTTGAGTGTTATTGTACTTCTGTTTCCTGGACAATCCTAATTTCTATGCTGGAACGATTCATGACAAACATCGGGCGAAAAATCAGACATCTATCCACGGCAATTGCCGCCGTTGTGGCACTGTTTGCGGTTCAGGCAGATGCGGCCGTGAAGCTGCCGAGTGTCTTTACTGATCACATGGTATTGCAGCAGCAGAAGAAGCCGTTCGCATTTGGGGCTGGGCGGATGTGGGCAAAGCCGTGCAGGTAACGTTTGGTGGAAAAACCGTGGTCGCCAGCTTTGACAAGTCCGCAACTAGAGACGGAAAAGGTCGGTGGACGGCGGAACTTCCCGCCATGACGGCCAACCGAACTTCGCAAAGCCTGACCGTAAATGGCACCAATACAATTGAAATAAAGGACGTCCTGATCGGAGAAGTCTGGCTGTGTTCCGGTCAATCAAATATGGAATGGACTGTGGCTTCCAGCACCAACGCGGCTGCGGAAATTGCGGCGGCTGAATACCCGTTAATACGTCAGATCAAAGTTCCTAAAGTTCAGTCGACTGTGCCGCTGGATGACATTGCGGCTCAATGGCAGGTGTGTTCGCCGGAAACAGCGGGAGGCTTCACACCAGGTGGCCATTTTATGGCTCGCCGCCTTCACAAAGAACTGAATGTTCCGATTGGCCTGGTGAATTCATCATGAGGTGGAACTCGTGTAGAACCATGGACGCCTCCGATCGGCTTTGAACGTGTTGAAGCACTGCAGGACATCTATCAATCCGTGATCGGACGCACACCGGGAACGCCTTCCTACCAGCAACGTCTGGCAGGTCATCTGGCCGCCGTCTCGACCTGGCTAAAGGCTGCTCAGATGGCGTGGCGCAACGATCAAAGTTTGGATCCAAACCCAACGTTCCCAGTGTAGCTTATACCATTCACCAGCAATCAGCATCCAACGATGCTGTACAATGGAATGATTCATTCGATGGTTGGATTTTCGTTACGCGGAGCCATCTGGTATCCAAGAGAATCGAGCCATAGTGCAGGGATGTTGTACCATGAAAAGAATAAAGCATTAATCAACGGGTGGCGAGAAATTTGGGGACATTCTCAATAGTGTTCGGCACGCTTCGTGCTTTATCCGCAGAGATTGTAGAACTGTAAACTGAGCGGTGTCGATCCGGATCACCGACTGGCAGGTTGTCGCTCCGGCTTCAAAGCGGCAGAGAAATCGGCGC
>Ga0209390_10005838_pt1 | contig 17007 bp, 13 predicted proteins | sample BON01_FD_187212 | JGI IMG/M metagenome (GOLD analysis project Ga0209390, IMG submission 187212) | Freshwater microbial communities from Lake Bonney liftoff mats and glacier meltwater in Antarctica - BON-01 (SPAdes) (version 2) | ecosystem: Environmental > Aquatic > Freshwater > Ice > Glacier...
CGAAACCCATGAGAATGACATTGAAATCATCGAAGAGGACAAGGCCGAAACCACCCATGAGTGTGGCAACCACGAACTTCACGAGACCACTGCTGAATTCCTTACAGAACAAACCAATGAAAACCAGAAGTTCGAGTCTGGCGAAATCGACGCTGCTCAATTAGCAGAGGCTCACCATCTCTCGGATGAATTGGGTGATGAAGGGCTTCAAAACTGGCTGCACGACGAAGTCAGCGAGGATTTGCAGAAGTCCCTTGATCGCCTGAATGCCTGAGACCGCACACACCAAACCCAAATCCATCCAGATCGCGCATCCGGAAACCGCGCCTGTCCGGGCATCGATTTTTCTGATTTCACCAACCATCCGACCATGAACACCTGCCCCCGACATCTCCGTCACGTCTTGCACACAATGCTCGTCGGCTTGCTTTTGGTATCAGAGGTCTCCGCAGCCCCGCCGGAAGACCAACTCCAAGTCTTTCGTTTCGCGGTAGAAGGACGAGCCGACGTATCCAAAATCCGGCTCGCAAGCGACCGCCGTGCCACAGTGACCGTCACCGCCCTTTCTCAGTCCGTCGCTCCGAACACTTCAGCACCGACCCACAAGATCCTCGCGCAAAATGCCAGCCTCCCCGTCAATGTCACTGCGGTCGTGCAAAGATTGATCGTGATTCCACACGAAAACCGCGGTCGTCTTAAATTGCGCTTCGAAACCTCCGACCCGGCAATCCGGCAAAGTATCACCCAAGCGGCCAACTTCCTCATGGGCTTCGTATCCCCGAAATGGCTACCCAGTTCGGAAATCCGAGTCCACTCACTTCCAGTCGGCGAAAACCGTGCCTACGCGACCGGGCTTGGCCAGAATGCATCGATCCACCTCCAGCCAGGGGTTGTCAATGTGGAGACTGCCATCCACGAACTCGCCCACCACATCGAGGGAGATCACCGCTTCATCCTCAAACTTTCCAAGCGCTTCATCGCCCGGCGGGCCCGAGGCGGCACACCCGAACGCCTCCGCGACCTCACCGGCCACGACTACAGACCTGACGAAATCACCCTCCGCGCCAACTGGACCACCAGAGGCGGCAGCCACTACGTCGGCAAATTTTACGGATCTTCCCTCAAGCAGGCTACCGCGACAGAGGTCATTTCCATGGGACTCGAACGCCTCTACCGAGAACCAGACACCTTCTTCCGGGAGGATTCGGACTATTTCCTTTTCCTTCTACTGGCTCTCCAAAGCGGCTAGGATTGCTTGAATATCAAGAAATTCCTGTGTAAAACATCTGCACACGAACCCCAAAAGGCGTCCGTGACGGTTTCTGTCACGCCTTAGTCCTTGGAACCAGTCTTCCCCAACACCCTTGCACGAAACATCCAATCATCTTCTTTGCGTTGAGGGCCTGTCCGTCGATTTCGACGCTGGCAAGTCCACGGTTCTCCGTGCCCTAGACGAAGTGTCACTCTCTATCGGCGAAGGGGAGGTGCTCGGCTTGGTCGGCGAGTCCGGATCCGGAAAAACCGTCCTGTCCCACACAATTCTCGGCCTCCTACCGGGCAATGGGCGCGTGACCTCGGGTCGCATCCTTTGGAAAGGGCGTGAGTTGCAATCCCTACCAGAAAAGGAGCTCCGCCCAATCCGCGGAAAAGAAATCGCCATGATTTTCCAAGATCCCCAAGCCTCGCTTAATCCGGTTTACCCGGTCGGAAGGCAGATCGAATGGGTATTGTCACTCCATCGCGGTATGAACGGTTCAGAGTCAGAGAAAGAAGTCCTTCGACTTCTCGACTCCGTGAAACTCCGTGACCCGAAGCGCGTCGCCCGCTCCTATCCGCACGAACTCTCTGGCGGAATGTGCCAGCGCGTCATGATCGCCATGGCTCTCGCCGGACATCCCGATCTCCTCATTGCCGACGAACCGACTAGCGCTTTGGACGTTAGCGTGGCTTCCGAGATCGTCGCGCTCCTTGCCTCCTTGAATAAAGAGTTCTCCCTCTCCATCCTCATTATCACCCATGATCTTGGCGTGGCCACCTGCCTGGCCGACCGCATAGCTGTCCTCGACCAGGGCAAGTTGGCCGAAACGCTTCCAGCCGATCAGTTCATTCGTGGGGCATCCCACCCCGCATCCGAACTTCTTATCCGCTCAAGCCGTTCCCTTGGAGCAGCCTTGCATGCGCGGCCCGAAGATGCTAACATCCGCTTCGACAAATCACGTTCCATACCGGTGAATGTCTGAATAAAAACGCCGGAAACCAGTCGAATTTGAAAGCACACCCTCAAACAACCAAGCCATGAATCTTGCCATTAGCAGCACCGGAGGTCGCCCAGGCCTTCTTATGTTTTCTCCTTCCGACTCACATCGCATCGCATCCACCGTTCGCGCATGGATGGAAGGTGAATTGTCCATGGATGCTGTTCGCGATTTTGAGTCTTTGATGCCCCAACGGAGGAGTCTCGGACTTGTTGTCAATAACGAGTGCAACCTGAATTGCAGCCACTGCTACCTCCAGATTCCAGACTTCGCGGGTATCCGCTTGGGCTCGAACGAGTGGGCCAAGGTCATCGACACCGCCGTCGCTAGCGGCGTCGAGCAACTGCTCGTGGTCGGCAAGGAGGCGCTGGTCGGCAGCACCGGCCCGAAGGTGCTGGCCAAGCTCGCTGAAACTCGCGCCAAGCACCCCAATGTGCGCTCCGGACTCATCACCAACGGCCACTTCCTGCACAAACACTGGGATCTTCTGGAATCCGGAGGCCTCAGCCACCTCGACGTGAGCATGGAAGGCGCTGAAGAGGATCACGACGCCATCCGCGGTTCCGGTAGCTTTGCCGCCGTGCGCGACAACCTCAAAACCGCCGCCGCCCTCCTTGGCGATCGCCTCTTTGTGACCACGACCGTCCAGAAGCGCAATGTTGATCGCCTCGACAAGGCCCTACTCGAGTTCGCCAGCCTTGGTGTCCGCAGCGTCTCCTTTGCCCCTTACAAGGCATTGCCCTATACCGACCAGTCCCTCGACCTCTCGGATGCAGACCTGGATAAATTCTTTGCCGGACTGAAAAAGCTCGGAAAACTATCCCTCCCTCATGAAATGCTCATCCAGGTGGATGCCTGCGCCGCATGCCCTGAGGTGCTGGCCCGGTTCATCGCCTCCGATTGGTTCGATCTCGACGCGATGGTCTCCAATGGCTCTGGATCCCTTTATCTAAACCGCCGTCTCCGGAATGGCCTGACGGTATCCTTCCGCTTCCAACCTTGGCCGCTCGGCTTCGACTACCATGCCCGAGTCGCATTGGATGGCTCCATCGTCTGCTCCGAGGATGCTTATCAACCCCGGTCTTACACGGCAAACCGACTCGCCAATATCCGCGACTTCGACTTCGACTTCGACAAGGCATGCCGCGCCGCTTCGGAAAATTCGCGACTGGCGGCCATCGATCTCCGCTACGAGACACAAACCGCTCCGGCTATACGCCGGGCGTATGCCAACCGCCAATCATCTGCCTTCAAAGTTGTCGAAGAGTTCGCGGCACCTGCCGGTAGGGCCCTGGAGGCTGCGTCATTCTGATTTCCATTATTGCTCATGAAAAAAACAATCATCTTCATCGCCGTTGCCGTCGCCGTTCTGGCAACCTTCTTTGTCATCCGTTCCTTCCAATCCGAGGAATCCGGAGACGCTCCTTTTGTGATCGCCTTCGAAAATGACGTAGTCACCTTGGAGCCTATGCGGATCGCGGATGTTTATAGCATTCGGGTCGCAAGTCAGATATTCGAGGGCTTGGCCCGACTCGATGAAAACAATGAAATCGTTCCTTCCGTGGCGGAATCCTGGTCGCACTCACCGGATTTCACTCGCTGGACCTTCAAATTGCGCCCAGGCGTCAAGTTTCATCCCCACCCGAGCCTTGATGAGTCGGCTCGCATCTTGACTGCCGCCGATGTGGTTTACAGTTTCACTCGCATGCTGGCGAAAGATTCGATTCCATCCGGGCCTCTTGCTTCGGTGATACAGGGCGCAAGCGAATATCAGGCCGGTGAGGCAAAGGATGTCTCTGGCATTCGCGCCGTGTCGGACGATGAGGTCGAGTTCACTCTAAAGCGCCCGGATGCACAGTTTTTGGGTAGAGCCGCGTCGCCATCCTACGGGCTTTACAAACAGGCGGTTGTGGAGGCTGCAGGCACAGCCTTTGGCCAGTCTGTCGCGATTGGCACTGGCCCGTATCGCTTCGTCGAGCGCAAGGGCAATGATCTGGTTCTGGAGCGCTACGACGACTACTGGGGCGGCAATCAGGGTCCGGAGAACGTGATTTTCCGGACGATAAAAGAGGACACTGTGCGCTTGGCCGAGGCCAAGGCAGGCCGTCTGGATGTCACCTATGCGACGGCGCCCATGCTGAATGGGCTTGTTGAGCGAGATGGTGACGCCATTAAGATCAAAAAGGCGTTTGCCGATTCGCTGACGGCCGTCTCGTTCCCCACCTACAACACCACTTTTCTGGCCTTCAACTGGCCAAGTATTGACCCCGACTTGAGACGGGCGATTGCCTTGGCGGTGGATCGGGAACAGATCGTAAAAGCAGTCGTTCCCATGTCTGGCAAGGTTGACCCTGACCCGATCCCCTACGCCAGCAAGGGCTATGTCAGCAAGGTAGTGGCCACGCGAGATCTCACAGCGGCAAAGGCAGCTCTGGACGCATACCGCGCAAAAAATCCCGGCGTAAACCCCAAGATCCGTATCCTCGTCCACGAATTGGCACAGGCCGTCCTGATCGGTGAGGTTCTTCAGTCCCAATTGAAGGAGGTTGGAATCGAAGTCGAGATTGTGCAACAAAGCTTCAATGCAGCGATTGGCCTCATTCAGAAAAAGGATTTCGATGCAGTGGTCATCTGGTTTGAATACATGTATGCGATGCCGCAATTGATGCTTGAAACCTACTATTCCAGCGGGGCGATCCCCATACCCAATGTGTTTCTCTATTCCGAACCGAAGAATGACTCTGCCATTGCGGCTCTCTTCTCGATTGGCGATGCAAAGGCAGCTTTGGATCAAACGGCGGAGGTGGCGAAAAACCTCGTGGCAGACAATCCTGGCGTTTTCCTTTATCAAACCCAGCAGGTCATTCTCACCAAACCCGGAATCGAGGGACTGCGCTTTAATTCATCCAATCTACCCTTCCTTAATCAGGTCGTCGTGAAAAAATGAACATCTACGACACCTGGCATGGCCAATTCTTCTCCCGCAGTGGGGGAACCCATGAGTTCACTTTGAAACTGGAGAAGAAAGAGGATAACACGGTGGCGTCTTTGTGTCTAAAGCGGGCTACTCCTGATCCTCGCAATGAAAAATTTGAAATCCCTTTCAAGGCCCATGCAAAAGTGAGTGAAGAAAATGGCCACCAGTTTGTAGCGCTGGTTGCCCAAGACGAGGAAGGACAACTGTTCACGACGATACTAAAAGCAGTGGACGATGAGGACGTCTTGCATGGTTCACTTGTCTTTAAAAGCGTTCGCACCCACGAAATAGATCAGGAAAGAGTCGAGTGGCGTAGAACTCCGGGGCAGCACCAAACTAATGAATGGCAAACTTGGTATTCCACGTTCGAAGGGCGTGCAGGAAATACCAATTGGTTTACCCTTCGCCTCAGTTCAGACCACGAGGAAGCAATGTTGGACTCGATCACAGCTAGAACGGATGAGTTGAAGACGAAGACGAACGCCAGAGTTCATATTGAGAAGAGCAGTCCGTATGTTGCATTGCTCGTGAAAGATAAAAATCCGCCATACGGGATGGTGTCCATGATCCTGCATCCAGACGGTCCGGGCTGCATGCGAGGTCAAATGATTTGGAACAGCCTGACTGACGGGACTCTAGGAACTGTTCGCGTCAAAGAAAGCCGGGAAATCATTTGGACCACTCTGCCATCTTCTGATCATCCGGCCGCAAAACCCCTTTGAAATGTGTCTTCTTCGATTCCAAAATTTAGCGGATCGGGACAATTTTTTTACCGAACACTGAAAAAGGCTCTCTGGCCCGCCTCGCTTCTACTGGGACTCTGCGTCCTCACTTTTTTCCTTAGCCATGTGGCTCCGGGAGATCCGGCGCGGATCATTCTTGGCCCGAGTGCCCGCGAGGATGTTGTCGAGGCGCTTCGCGTGGAAATGGGACTGGATCAGCCGGTCTGGCGGCAGTTCGCCCGCTTCATGAGCGACACTCTCTCGGGGAATTGGGGATCTTCCTGGTTGACCCGGCAACCGGTGCTGCGCGAGATCGCCGACCACCTGCCGCCCACCCTCTGGCTCGGATTCTTTGCCTCGCTTTATTCCATCGGCCTTGCCCTTGCCATCAATGCCCTAGCCTTCGTCTGGCCTGGCTTGGGAAAAATCCTCCTGCCCTCCCTGCGCCTCGGCATCGCGATTCCCGCGTTTGTCTTTGCCGTGGCGGCCGCGTTGGCTGCCATCAGGCTTGAGACCAGCACGGGCTGGAGCGCCGGGCAACAATCGGCCGTCCGCTTTCTCCTCCCGGCTCTTGCCGTCGCCCTTTACCCGGCGTGTGTGATGGCGGCACTGCTCCGCGACCGCTTCAGCGCCATCATGGCCTCCCCATTCTACCGCGCTGCCCGGGCTGCGGGTCAGCCGACGTCGCTCATCTTCCTGCAAACATTATTGGCCAATAGCTGGCCGACACTTCTCATCGCGTGGGTCAACCAAATCAGCATGCTGGTATTCTCCACCATCATCGTCGAATGGGTGTTCTCATTCCGCGGCATTGGCACGCTGCTCATCCGTTCGATCCAGGGAAAAGATCTGCCGGTTCTGTCGGGCGTTATTCTGCTCAATGGCGTGTTTTTCCTGCTCATCCGCATGTTCGCCCGGGAAAGTTCGCCTTCGCGCCGTGCTACGGCGGATCCTGCTTCCCTACCACCCGTCCCATCTGCTAATTGATTGTTACATCATGATCTCATCTATGCAGCAGAAACCCTCCAAAGCCGCCCGGCTTCAATTCTGGGCGCTCGGAGGTATCCTGCTGCTCCTTGCTCTTCCATGGGTCATCGGCTTTCTTGCGGATTCGGGAAAGGCTTATGAAGTGCGGGTTCCAGACGCCCTGCAGCCGCCATCTTCCTCCGAATGGTTCGGCACCGATCCGCTGGGGCGTTCCCAGTGGCACCGCGCTCTCGTCGGAACCGAAGTCTCACTCCGTGTGGTGTCGGGTGCGCTCCTGATCGCGCTGCCACTCAGCCTGGTTCTCGGCTGTATCGCCGGTGCCACCGCCGGACGCTGGCCCGACCAGATCATCAGTTGGTTCATTGCCTTGCTCCACACCGTGCCATTCTTCCTGCTTGTCGTCGCCATCGCGGCGGTGACCGGCCCCGGAACAATGATCCTACCGTGGATCGTTGGCGGCGTGATCTGGGCGCCTGCCGCCCGCCTGGTCCGCACCGAGACCCTGCGCGTTCTGCAGGGCCGCTTTGTCCGCGCCAGCGTGGCCTACGGTGCCACTCCTGCCCGGGTCTTCTCACGCGGCCTGTTGCCACTCACCACACCGCCGGCCACCATCAGCCTCTTTTACCTTGTCCCTGAAATCATCGGCATCGATGCCATCCTCACCCTCTTCGGCCTCGGCCCCAAACCGCCCACCCCCTCCCTGGGTGGGCTCGTCTTCGATGGTATCCGCCGCTGGGACTCCGCCCCCTGGCTAGCCGCAGGCCCCTGCCTCCTCCTCATTGCCATCTGCCTCGGCATCCACTTCCTCGCAGATCGTATCGCCGCTCAACTTTCCCCGACATCGTGAGTTCCAAACCCGACAACAAGAAAAAACTCAAAAATTGGGAGAACCAGACTCCGGTTCAGCGTCTAATCAACCGGACGATTCTCCGCTTTCAACAACTGGCCAATGAGCTGAAAAATGATCTGGGGCGAGTTATCCCTAAAACTGATGTTCAAAGCGTTCAAAGCGTTCTCTTTGTGTCAGCGGATCGCGGTAAGTATCGGTTTGATCAAAATTCGGACTCGCCGCGGCGTTTTTACAATGCACTCCTTTTGCGAACCTATCAGTTCACGGATGAGAACAACAAGGTGTGGCAGTGGATCAAGGATAGTTTGGAGGATGGCAGTTCGGGGAAGCCCAGCCAAAGATGGAAAAAGAACCCCACGGAATGGAAAGAGAACCGCACGGGATTCGAGCAGCTATTTAGCCACTCTGCAGATCTTTCGGGATTAAAGAATGAATTCTCGAATTTCGAAAATTCAGTTAGACATGATGTTAAAGAAAAAGCTCACGATCTCCTCATTGATGCTATCGCGACCCTTCCTTACACTGGTTTTCTCCCAGGATGTTTTGACGTTTTTTTACGAGGCGGGCAGACAAAATGGTGCTTACGCATGGGCCATCCTATCAACACATTCAAGGTGATTCGGCTCGTCAATCAGGAAGGCCTTTTTGTTGAAATGAAATCAACTTTCGCCGATCCAAAAAATAAAAAAGATGAACCGGAAAAAATCGAATTGGAAGAGATTCTTTCAACTGATAAGATGCCAAAACTTGCCAAGCTTTTCTTTCCGAAGTTTATCGACCATTTTGTCATGGGAAGAGAGGCCGTAGCCAAACCAAGTTACGATGATCTCTTTCATATCCCGAAAGATCCGCCTCAAGGGCTATTCATTCCCGTTTACGACTTCAATGACGAAAGCGGTCGGGGCGCCGGAGGATTCGAAGGCTGGCTTGTCGTGTTGATGGATTCAATGAAAGTCGAAGACAAAAATGAAAGCGCCATTGCAATGGCTGTTCAGAAAAATGAAAGCGCTATTACAATGGCTGTTCAGAACTTTGCGTCAAGAGCAAGTGAGGAGCGAATGCGCGAACTCATTGAACGTCCGTGGACCGATGCCATGAGCCCGGCAATGTTCACCAAACAGAATTATGGGCACTACGGTGGATGGGAGGGTAATCTTGAAAGTGAAACAAAGTTCCACCCTAATTCAAAAATACCATTCTCAAAAATACCATTCGTATTTCTCAAAGAATCCAAAAACGGCCTCACACCAACCAGTGAGAATGAAACAAGCGAGATTACACACATCGCCATCCACATTCGTGCCAACGAAGAACAGGGGCAAGACCTGTGGCTAGTCTTCCGAAGGCGCCTTGACACTATATTGCCGGAGACAGACAAATACCTTATAGACTATGGGTATCACATCGCTCGGTCTGTCAGTGATCTTTATCAAACGGCAAGGCTACGTCATGAGGAGATTCAAAGAGGCAATCTGTCCGGTAGCCTATCCTCCGCGCATGATTACTCGAAGGACATTGGCCCAATTTTATCGCAGTTGTCGGAATACGGTGAAAGAATTCAGTCCAGCATGAGGACGATCCAAGTTGAGGCGGACAGACTATCTGGATTGCCAGCACCGGCTACAGAAGTGCGCAATCGCATCACGGAGGAGTTACTGGAACTAAAGGCGAAACCCGCGCCGCGCTTTGGATGGTTTGCCGCAAGCCGGTTTCTCAATGCTCACTTGGTAACCCAAACGCGGGGAGTTCTGATCCCCGAGCCTGTTGAATGTGTCAAGATGCTGGAGAATGGAACATTGGCCGATCTTGAAGAAATCGTGCGCCTTCTTGTGTGGCACCCCGTCACCATTCAGGAACTCAAGGATCGGGGACGAAAATATGCTCGTTGGTCACCGGAAAAACTGCGGCTTTCATCCACATGGTGGGCGCTTTTTAGCTTTGATCTCGATCCAGTTCCGGCCAGCCGCCCCTTCCGCGAGAAGCTCGGCGAGCGCGTCTGTTCGCTCATTCTCGACGAGAAAATCGACCAGACCGTTTTTGCCGAACGCTTCCAAATTCCTCTAATCCAACTCGTGAACGACTTCGGTGAACCAAGCTCAAGCCTGTGGCCCGACGAAGATGCCGAACGCTGGCGCCCTCTCGATGGGTTGCTCCCGCTGTTCGTGTTTAGCATGAGATTCGCATTCCAGTGTGCCTGGGCCAAGACCATCATCGAAGATCCCAAAGGGCCATTGACTATCCGAATCGCGCCCAGCAAGCCAGCCTATCGGAAGATCGAATTCCAGATCACCTTCCCTAGCCTAAACTCGCCAGGAAGCCCATTGGACAATCACCCCTATTTCCGTGAATGGAACGCCCAGATCGCACACTACCGTGGCACCCCTGTTTGGAAGTCCTCCCCTTGGAAAGCCGTCGCCGGGACAACTCCCGTCACGCATGAATCGTGGGGGAACGTCTGCCAAATCACCCTCACCGCAGCCTTATGAGTATCACCACCAATGCACAGTCAATGACCGCCATGAATCTGTTCAACGAACTCGCCAAACTTTACGTTAGAATACAGCCCGACGACAAGCCACCTCATCAGTGGATATATGCCGTCGATGATGCATGGCTCCATCCCGAGGATTGCGACGTGAAGATCGCACTGGATCAAAGCAATACCAACCTTCTTCCTTGCCTTCCCATTTTTGAAAGCAATCGCTCTGAGCACCCTTTTCAACCCGACTGTATTCCATTTATAACGAGACCTGATCAGGATGACCCCAGATTCTCAGGATACAACCAAGGAGACAGAGAAGTCGCCGACCGGCTAATCACATTCGTTCAGGATAAGGCGAAAGAGGGGCAGCGCTACGGGTTATGCTTCTGCTCGTTTGAATTTTTCTGGATGAATATTGCAGAAATCGACAAGCCTCAAAACGCAGTGCTATTCGATATTCGTCATGCGTTGGGATGGAATGAGAGCCAGATTATGTTTGGCGCTAACCAGGGTGATGTCACTCAGTTACGCGACGATTGGAAGCGTCAAATCGAGGAAACCCAGATTTTCGATGCCAAACTACCTGGCGTCAGTGATGCGGGAGCCATCATGCCCCGGCTTGGATGGTATCTCCACTATGCGCTCAAGTTTGCAAAGGTTCCTGGACAACCAGGTGACCGTTGCGCGGTAGGCTTCAACCACATCCAGATCGTCTCGTCGGCGGTGAATCCAGCATCAGGCCGCTCTGATGCTCTGAGCGATTACAGTGAAGTTCAAAAAGCCATTTGGTCAAAATTGCCTGAAGATGAACGCGTCACGCCAGACCTGTTCGCCTTTTCACCGATGCCGAAAGACAGCGCGATGAGGACCGGCCTCGGTGTCTTTCACAACAGCTTCAAGAACGCAGCGAACTGGAGTTGGATCAAGAAGTGGTTCCTGATGGACATCGCGATGGTCAATGCCTCTTATAACGCTCCGAATGGCCATTTTAATAATGGAGATGTGGCGAACGCCGCCGATTGGAAGTGGAACAGCTGGCACCCAAGTTCCGTAAAAAATATTTCGGACCCGCTTTACATTACTCGAAATTATAACCCCTTAAATCCGCCGTCTCCATGGATCAAAATCAACGATCTACTTCGTATGCTGAGCCATTCGGGCGTTAAGGAGTTCCTACATTCCTGGAAATCGGAGGACTACGAAAACAAAGAGGTATTGCTTCCCACCACTCCAGGGTGCGTCTTCGTAATCCTGCTGATTGAGTTTATCAACAACCTTGGCGGGGGGCAAGATGATCGATTACCACCCGTTGTTTCATATGAGTTTGATGGAGATGCAAAGAACCCCAAATTCCATATCAAAGTCGAACTGAAAAATGGCGGTATCAATGGGCTTTGGGAATGCTACAAATCCGGGAAAAAGCAAAATGGAGAATTGTGCGGAACTGCATCCAAGGCTCTACGCGCCCTCGGTTCGTGGTATTCATCTGAAGCGCCGAATCATGAAATTGGAGATAAGAGAACGATCATCAGTCTTCTTCCCACCGACACTGGCATCAAATTTCAAGACAACTATCCCACCATCCAAGAGCCATCCGATAACGCAATTATCATCACGCTGAATGCCAAAGAGATACTATAGAAAACGTAATTTATCATGAACGAACGTCCATCAAATCAAAACACTGGCATTTGGAACCGAAAAATTCTAGTCGAGAAAGAATCCGGAAATCCATTAGTGCTCCATGACCACCGAGATTGCGGTTCGGTGACGATTGCCGATGGAAAAATCGAGCGGGCCGATGTGGCCGGTTCGTCGCCCGACGATCCGATCTGCTTTAGGAACCATGTCGATGTTCCCAATGGCGATGCGCCCCCGCCAGCACTGTATTATTTGGTCTGTCACATGAAACCTTCCCGTAGGGATTTCCCTGGGAATCCCGATAGTCGCGAAGGGGCAGGCATCACGCCACTGTTCCCAGCCGAGGCGGGGGCGGGGGCGGGGAGCAAGAAGATCATCGCCCTCCAAGCTACGACGGGAAACAGCCTCACAGGCATGGGCAAGGTTCTCGAAGTTGCGGGCAATCACTATGCTTGGCTCCCAATGAATGATCGCACAGCCTTCCGCAAAGTTGATGCCTGGTTGAAGGAATTCATGGCCCTAGATTTCGAGACCGCCAAATCCATTGCCGAGGCCGAAGACCGCTGGTCTCTCAAACAGGAGATCCAAGAGGCTTACGAAAAACTCCTCGACATCACCCATCCGGGCGATCCCACAGCACCTCTAGCCTTCCGCCTCCTCTGTGATGCGTGGCATGAGGTGCATGTGGCTGGGAATACTGAGTTGTCGGGATTTCCGATTACCGCGCCAGCCATTCTCGATGACTGGCTGGCACCGTTTTCTCCCGAAGGAACCGGCGATCCAGCCATCGCCTCCGTGGTCTCCAAGATGGGGGACGGGGATACCAAGGAGAAAGTGAAGAAGGTGTTAGAGACAGCAACCGGTGATCCAAGAGTTCATGTAGTTGCCTTCCTCGGCATCAAAGAGAAAGCATCCGAAAAATCAGAAGGAGGTGCCCAATGAACCCGGTGACTGAAGCATTAAAGCAGGTGCTGGGCAGCGCATTGAATGGGGTTGAGTTCTTTGACTACAGCGTTGCGGGAGACTTCGAAAGACTCTGGAAGTTCGAGGGTTTGTCCCAACGCATTCTCATCGTCTGGGGACGCACAGTAGGCGACGGTGCCCTCTGGCCCATCGACGCCTCCGCCTGCCTCTCACCACTCGACTGGGCGGCGGCCTATGCACACCGGTTCCCTAAGAAGACCAATGGGGTCAGAGATGAGGCGACGACTGAGCAGAAATGGCCGCTGGTCATGGTCCTGAACGCCGATCCAAAAGCCCATGCCTCGGTGCCGACCCTCGCCCACTTCCACACCCTCCGCGAGGATCAACTCCCCTGGCTAACCGTCCCTAAGCAGCCGAGCCTCAAAGACGTTTGTGGCTGGCTCGCTTCGACACCCGAGGATGTCGATCAACCCACCAAAGACTCACTGACCCGCATCCTCCGCGAAATCCGCCTGAACCTCACCCAAGTTCGCACCAAGGGCGACTACGACCGCCACGCCATCTCCAACATCGTCGCGCCAATGGCGCTGTTGGGACGAGCGGTGATCCAGACCCGGCATGCGACTGCTTTGGAGAATTTGATGAAAGCAGTTGAGCTTTGTTCCGAAGCGTCGCTAAACGTTCAAGCAACGAACCCGAATCCATCCCACCAAGATGCGATCACCAAGCCGCCAGCGACGAATAGCCCTGCGACCATCGATGACTGTGAAGGGAAAGTTGTTCCCAGCGCGGAATCCGGCGACGGCCTCTCCGTGCTGCTAGTGGACGATCAAGAGCATCACGGATGGACGGATTGGCTGAAAAAATGCCTTCACCAGGCCACTGCCGTCACCGCGCAGCGTTCGCCAGAGATCTTGATTGATGCCATTGAACAGCAGATGAAAGAGGCAGCCGAAAGTGGTCATAAGGATCTCCGCTTCCGGTTCCAACTACCGGAGTTTAGTGCCACCACCAATCCGGTGCTCGTTCTCGATCTTCGCCTTTTCTCCGGTAACCGAGATGCTGAGCTGGCCTTCTATCGCGACCGGCTATTGCCATTGATTGTCAAATATTTCTTAGATCGTGACGACTTGGCTTGGCCCTCATTTTCATCCGCACAGAATTCCGCGTTTTCCGTGGCGAAACTGAAGGTAACAAGCGGAGCGTTTGAAATCGAAAGTCCCGAGCATCACGAAGTCTTAACCTGGCTTCCAAGAATTCTGGCGCTTGTGGATATGTCATTGCCAGTGGTGATTTTTAGTTCGACTGGACGACGACATATCGCACAAAAGCTTAGTCAATTTGGCAATCTGATCGTTCAGTCATCCAAACCGCGAATTCACGAAGGATCAAGTAGCGCAGATTGGGCGGAAGCGGCGACCAAGGATCTGCCAATTTCCATTGCAAAGACCCGAGAATTCCTTCGTGGAAGAAAGCGTGGACGACAAGTCTTGGCCTGTGAGAATTTGAGCATTCCTGGACTAAATCGAGACCTGATCAACCACTTCGAATTATATATTGACGAATCACTAGAAGATTCCGAACTTATCATCGGAGGTTTGGCGGCTGGGTTTGCATCGCATACTGACGCGCAACTCTTTGATGATCGGCTAGTAGTAGCTGGGGTGCGCTATTTTGAGTCGGATAGTGTTGGGCCTCAGCCGCCTATGGTAAAAAGTAAAACCACCACCTGTAATGTTGAGTTTCGGAATGTAGTTAAGCAATGGCGAAAAGAAAACCGTCCCCTATTGCTTGGAATCCTAACTTTGGACGGTATTGAGCCGTTCAAAACGCCACTACGCTTTCTCGATATGGCCTTTATGGACAATCGATGGCGCATTGGCGTTGAGGCCATTGTAGAGTTGTTTTTGTCGGAGGTGGTGGGGAAACAGGATCTTTCTGAGGGACAGACTCCACCTACACTCGCGATCTATGCCCCAACGCGGGTCAGCTTGGCTAGCTCATTACCCGAGGCCAGAATCAACCAAGCGAAATTCGGAACCTCCGTACAGCAGTTGGGAGCAAGATGGGGAAATAACGCGGTTTCGGAATCAAATCTCTTTCCGATTGTTGGCAACATCATCAGGAATCATTCCCTGAATCTAGAAGTGCAAAAAGCGAAATACATTCGTCTTCAATACACGCCAAGAGATTGTCGTGAATGGGAAACGGTCACTGGCGATGATGCCTTGGTCACGTGGCAGGGACCAACTGCGTCTCGTATTCTTGATCAGTTGATGGATGTTCAGAACGATCCACTGGTTTGGCGAGCGGGGTTGAAATCTCTTCATTATGTCTGCGACCAACTTCTTCGCGATCTGCAAAGGAACACTGATGCTGAGGGTGGAACTTTCGGTAAATCGTCGCCCTCTATGCACAATAAGTTCGATAAATTTCTTCGAGGGAATATCGCGTCCTCAAGGTTTCTCGACACGAACCGGTTGGTTGAAGCGCTCGTCGCATGGCGTCCCCACGCTTTTAAAAGGCCGAGTTGGCGCAAAGGTGTTCGGTCAGCGAGCGATTGCATCGGACAACGACTTTCCAGCTCCATCGCGAAGCTAACCGGACAAGAATTCGAGATCGTTTGCCAGCGGTTGGGCGCTTTAATCTCAGCAACGAGTCAACAACCACCGATCCCTAGTTTAAGATCCAGGTCCGCCCCTGATCATCCGTCCGAAGAATTCTCAACTGCCGAAGCTACCGAGCCTCATGACGAACTTGGTGGTGGCATGATCAGTCGCTATTTCATAAGAATTGATAATCTTAACGATCAGATCACAGCACAAGGACTCCTTGAAGCATCCACCGTGGGAGTTGCCGTGCCGCTCGCGTGTCAGCTAGCCGATGATGCATCTAACGACCTTAAAACTGCGATCATTTACTACGCCAATGAGAGCGATCCTTTGAAGGCTTCCACTACCCTTCGCAAGCGTGGCTGGACGGTCACGCCATTCATCGCTTCACCAGCCGTTTGTTTGCCGGAGACAGCTCTGCTGGATAATGAGCAAGTCGCGCCTGAGATCGCAGATCAAGACAGTGTAAGGCATCCGGTCAAATGGACAGCCGGTCTTGTTCTCCGCGTAGGCCCAGTCGTTGACTCGTTAGATTTCGACAAACTCGTCAAGCGAGTAAAAGAGACTTTTCACCATGTCAGAGTCGTTGATCGCCTACGGCCCCACAAGAATAGCAGAAAGTATATAGTGGACTTCATCTGGCCAGGTGGAGCAAATGCTAGCCTTGCAAGTGATTCTATCCAATGTGGCGATGAAACGATTCCTGTCGCGCTTTTCAATCATGATGAAGATAGCAGTTCACAATAAGTTGGAGGGCTTTTGGATTCCAAACAAGACGGAGTTTACATCCGATGGAGGGTTCCTAGGAAAAGACCGGAAACTACAATGATATACCAACGAAAATGCAAAAATACAGCCTTGATTGGATTCACATCCAGAAAATGAATCGAACTATCAAAATGGGGGAATTACTCGCAGCTTTTCAAAGCAAAGACATTCCCCCTGAAGATGACTGTATCCGCATGGACGACAAGCGAAATGCCATTGAGGAAATAATTTACTTTTTGTTAAATGTGGGTAGAGAGCGAGTGGAAGATACATTCAACGCGATCAGGGACGGTATCGAGTTGGATGGAGTTATTTACAGCGTTTGGCGTTCACCCGCAAACAAAGGCGAGATCATCTCTGGAAACCACCTCCAGATGTAACGAGAAATCATTCTAGAATCCCAAAAATATTACCAATATCAGAAAAATATCATGCCCCGCATTCTCAACGTCGCTCTGATAGGAAACCCAGTTCTTCGCGAACGCGCCTCAATAGTAGCTGATGTGTCTGATCCGAGCCTCCAAGTCCTCATCGATGATCTATTCGCGACGATGTTAGAAGTGGATTCCGTCGGTTTGGCTGCTCCCCAAGTCTATCAATCCTTGCGGGTGTTTGTGATGCAATCGCGGAAAGGGGAGCTTTTCCCGAATGCTCCTTATATTGGCTCTTCAGCAAAATTTGTGGGTGAACTTTGGCTCCGGGAGTTTCCCAAGCGTATGAAACAAAGAGACTTGCAGCAATTCGAAGCTGCGGTAACCGTAGGCTTTTCTCATGCACAGATTGATCCGG
>Ga0209390_10005840_pt1 | contig 17004 bp, 4 predicted proteins | sample BON01_FD_187212 | JGI IMG/M metagenome (GOLD analysis project Ga0209390, IMG submission 187212) | Freshwater microbial communities from Lake Bonney liftoff mats and glacier meltwater in Antarctica - BON-01 (SPAdes) (version 2) | ecosystem: Environmental > Aquatic > Freshwater > Ice > Glacier...
ATCATATATACATATATATGAATAAATATTTACATATATATATGTGTATATGTATATGCACATATGGATACATATATATGTATACTTATATGTATATATATTTACACATGTATATATATGTAAATATTTATTCATATATATGTATATATGATAAATACACACACCCACATGATTTCAGGATATACACCTAGGTGCATGTTTATGTAGGTATGTGTGTGTGCATGTGCATTCGTGTGTACATTCGTGTGTGTGTGTGTGTGTGTGTGTGTTCGCCCGCGTGTGTGTGTGTGTGTGTGAGAGAGATAATGTGTGTATGTGAGAGAGCAAGTGTTTGTACACATAATATATCAACACTAAGGGTCGAAGGAGTGCACGTGCACAAGTGGTAAGTGAGATCAGACAAAAACAAGGCGAAGTGTACCCGCATTTCAATTTCCGGCGCGGCACCGTGCCAAGTCCAAGGAAATGGAGCACAAGGAACGAAGCGCACAATTTTGTGGCACGAGTAGTCACCGAGGGTATGCCCCTGTTCAACATGCGTCGAAAGCACATGCCCAAAACTCTTGGCGCGCATATAGTCCTCCATTCTCTGCGGGTGAATTTTTTTGCAGAACTTGGCCGTGATCTGTGGGTGTATGTATGCAGTGGAATTTGAAGCACGAGCGCGGAGAATCACGGGTCACACACGATACGTCATGGCTACATTTTGCACGACGGTGATATAGGCCTCACTCACACACACCAGTCACACACGTACCAGACACCTATCACACGCACGCACACAGTCGACAGTGCGATGGGCAGCACAACATGCGCGCGACGCCGACATACCGTGCGCACACCAGAAGCCTCGAAAAATGTCTCCATTTTGCGAATGAAATACAGGAAAAGACCCATGAAAATCATGTGGCTCGCGAAAGTTCCGATGATGGGCGCCTGATCGAAAATGATGGCTGCTTGCATGGGGAAATACGCGCCACCTGCTGTTGGATCGCCCACCTCCACATTGGAAACAGCATCAAAGTCAATTTCAAAAGAGGCACCTGCCGCGCCATCCGCGCCCGCAGCAGGACTGTCTTGTTTGAGGCCAAAATACTTGGAGCGTGCCGAAATGAAGGCGTCCAACATCATGAGCCCAAACGATGCACCCAGCAGGAGATGGAGTAGACCAAACACTGCGGTCGAGCGCCTCGTCGCGTGCGACACCTGCACCATGCGCGCGGTGTTCTGATCAATCTCTATTCCTTCCACACGCTCTCTGCTTGTCTGCAGAATCCGAACTTGCCTACCCAGACCATCCACCGAGGAGCGGCTTCCGCGAATCAGCTTGCGGATATCTAGCAGCTGATCCTCCAGCGCTTTGATCCCGCTCTTAATATCGAGGGTTTCGTGCAAAATCTTGCCAATTTCTTCGAGGGGCGTGGGCGGAATCGCTAAATGCTCCAGCGCGTCATCCAGAAATGAGATCATTTCTTCCAAAATCGCCAAATCAGTGGCGACATCATTGCGCAGATGACGCGTTGTCTCAAAGTGCTCGGGGTTCTCGTCGCAAGCCTCAATGAAGTTTTTCAATTTCACAATGTCCGACCCAAGCAGTGTCAGTCTCGAGAATAGATTCTTCATAAAAGATTGGATGCCCATGATTTCGCCAAACACGACAGTAATTCTGTCGTATTTGCGCAAGCGACGCCCCACAATAAGCATACCGTCGCTGCCCAAAATCATAAGATCACCACCAACCCCGATATCTTTGGCGACTCGAAATTCGCCAAGAATCTGGCGCAGCTCATTTTCATATTCCCCACGGTCTTGATATTGTGCAGCCTTCATGACAGGGTCAGCCTTGTCAGCAAAGATAAGACAGTACTTGTTACGGCTTGTCGAATTACCACGGTATATGGTGTGCAGGGAGCGGCGTTGGCTTGTCGTCAGCAGGTCGCCAAGCATCGTAGAAGTATCCTGAATCACGTCCACCATCATACGCGACATCAAATCGCATGACACATCATCGGCAAGCCTGTCCTGGATGGCCTCGACTCGGAAGCCACACGAAATTGCGCCCAAGGTATGCAGATGGATGCCAATATACTCGACTTGTTTTACACCTTCATCCTCCGCAAACTGAATCTCAGCCTCGAAGTTTACACACTGCGACGAGCTGTAGTCCAGCAGCTCCACCCTGGTGAGGCCCTGCTTTGTATGCACCAATTGACCATTGGGGTCCATGTCGACGACTGATGTGAATCTACCGCCAGCATTGCGCGTCTTGACTCCGAATCGTTCTAGCAACGAGCAGAACTCATTGGCTGCTGTTGGAATCCACTCCTGGACAAGAATGTTCACCTGAGATAAGACAATTGCCTCTTTGAGCTCTCGTTTGATCTGCGAAATTCCTACCCCCGACTCCCAGGCCCTGGTGGAATTATCAGTGCACATTGTCTCACCCGTGCGGTAGGTCCAGGGTAGAAACGGCGAGGTGACGTACGAAACATCTTCGACCTGTGTGACTGCCGAACGCATCTCAAAGCCATTCTCGGTGACTAGGAGGAACCCGTCCTCGTCCGTAAGCACATTGACCAAGTCCTTCTTAGGGTGCACGCGCTCCTTGTATCCTTTGCGCTGGTACAGGAAGTCATCGACCTCGAGCCGCAGAATGGGAGGCAGCGCCTGCAAAAGGTCCATCCCCTTCTGCGACGCCTGAAAGGCCGAAGTCGTAATGTTATCGTCGTTCGGAACCTTGAGGCTCTTGACAAAGTCCTGCTCGATGAGATCGTCAATTGTGCTCCTGCCCTCCTGACTGATGTTGATGTAGCAGCGCTTCACCTGGACCGCACCCTCCTCGTCGGCATACAGAAACTGCCGCGAGATCGGGGCGTAATCAAAGTCCAGCTTTCCGGCGCAGATGCCCTCATACATGAGCACGTCCAGGGGCAGCTGGCGCACCCACGTCTCCGGCTGCTCTTCGCTCTTGGACGCACGCGCGTAGTGAGAAACAAGGTACAGCAGCTTGGCATGCTCAAAGCTGAGGCGGTACTCCTTTCCATCCGTCTTGTCAAACCACACCATCTGCGTAGCCTCCTGCTCATGGCGTTTTTCAGCCATGCCGTGTCTTGCTGTGAATGCGCCCTGCTTGTCCCGAAATGCACAGGCTGATGCTGATGGAGGACTAACCGCCGACACGATGCAATATTAATGTTCCCTTTTAAAAAAGTTCTCATTACGGATCTGTAAATGTTTACTCATAAACATGTACAAATATGCATGAATTAAAATCCAATCTTCGTAGATCACTCAACATTATTGATTTATTTTTTTGTTTATAATCATCCGCATTTTGTTGATTTCGCTTCTTAAATATTTGTGTACATGCATGGTTTCGGGCGGCTTTTTCCCAACTGAAATTTTCCTGACTCGCAGCGACCTCGCCGCGAGGAAGGGCGGGCCTCCAAGCTGGCCAGACCAGCCGAGACCTGTTTGCAAGCAGGTCCAACATGCCGTGACGACCCCTTGATCAATCGCGAGATTGCGAGCTAGACATGGTGATAGAGCAAGATCAGCAGCTGCGTCACAGGTGGCAGCCGCACACACACCAGCCGGTGAACAGACAGCAACGTGCAAATCAGTGTAAAGCGATGAGAGGAGAAGAGAATAAGGAAGTTCCAGCAGCCACCGTGCAGCAGCCCAGCAAGCGGCGCTCCGGGCTGGACTGCCTTCCGCACGCGTCCAGCGCGAGCCACTCCTCGCGCTGCCCAACCAGGTCCGACCGAGCAGATCACCGGGAAGAAGAAAGAAAAGACGGGTGCAATCTGTACAGTCGGATAGGCAGCACTGGGCCGCAGTGCGACGTCATGATGCTCACGCTGCGACCGCGGGCTTGCTCTCACCCCTCTTCCTGCAGCATTCACCAAACAGCCGCAGAAAAAAACTGGCTCTCCGCGTTTGATAGCGATAAATCGCTCCACGTTGCAGCGCTCATGGAGCGGAGGAAGGTGGCAGCTGGTGCACAAGGCCATCTGCGGAGCTCGGGCATATTAGCTTGCATTTTTGCGCTGATGCTGGGCAACACCGTGACGAAGGCGGAAGGGAACAGGGCCATTTGCGCCAGTCAGAGCACGGCCCGCGGCCTTGCCACAACGTCGGCAACAGCAGGCACGCCGGCGTCCTTCACCATTCAGGTGACTGCGTGCGGTCTCCCAACATATGTACCCTGCATAGATCAAGATTGTTCGAGAGGCTCCAAAACGTATCGTCTGCGACCCGCTGGCAAATAGTTTGGAGCTTCGGCGATGTGTTCTGTGCGAACGGTTCTACATGTGCTGACATGATTTTTGGTTCGCATTTCTGCAGGGTCGTGATGTGTATGGACTGCCCCTAGCACCTGAGTCAGGCACTTTCATGGTCAGTTTCATCAACCACAAAGGCACTCACTCGTTCAGTGCGATCACGCACAAACAAGGGGGAACAGTAGAGACCGTTGACATTACTGCAGGTGGCTCAAGTTGTAGTGCCGGAGGAACTTTGGCGGCAAAGGGTGGCGGGGGTTTTGGATTTGCAGCCGCCTTTTCTGTCTCTGGCGGCGCGATCAGCACAGTGACCATCACCAATCAAGGGGAGAATTACGTGTATGCTCCAATCTTGTGGATAGACTCAGGAGGATCTGGATGCAACGGATATGCGCTTGCTCCCGACATGGCTCCAGCAGGCGACTTTACTGGCGCGGCTGTTACAACAGTGAGCGGAAAATACCGGGTGTCTCCGCTACTTATTGAAGGTGGTGGTTTGAATGCGTCTTACTACAACAACGTGTGGCTACATGGCGAGCCTGCTCTAAAGAGACTCGACCATGCTATTGACTTTGACTGGGGAAACGGTCCGGTAACACCTTTTGCGGCTGATAGGGCCAGTGTGCGCTGGGAAGGAATGATTCAAATCGAGCCCGCCATCCCGGTGCCACTGTCAGGGTTGCGTGGGGGGGTTCGCAAGATCGATGTTGTATTACCAGGTTTAAGCTGCAGCAGCGATGGCACCCTACAAGCCACCGGGGGGGGAGGGGTTGGATTCGAGGCGTCTTTTACTGTCGCAGGATACTTCGGTGTGGATGGCAAGTATGCCACGGGAATCGATAGAATTTTCATCACAAATCCTGGTGCAAAATACACGTCGGCTCCAGCCTTGTCGATTGCATCTGGCGGCAGTGGCTGCAAAGACTTCAGGCTCGATGCGCTCTTGTCGACCACCCACGGTATCGACACCGTTTTCTACGCGGAAACTGACGGGTAAGTTTTCACTCCCTCGATATCCCCTCGTCCCGCTAGTCCTTTTGAGTTTGATTTTTTTGCTGGGGGCATTTTCTGAAATTGGCTTGAATGTATGCGCAGAGGTGTGAAGCTATGGATAGATGATGAGCTCATCATAGACAAGTGGGAAAACGAGGCTCTGCGAAAAGGCGTCTTGAGGCAATGCTACGGAACTGATCAGGAATGTTCTTATGGAGAGGAATTGTTGTGCTCAAGCAGCCAAACGCACAGCGTCATTACAAGTGACTCAGCACGACAAGTGCGATCCATCATCGCCAACTCGTGTCCTGCATACAACCAGTCCTTCACAGCGCAGGCGCAACTGTCGAGCGCAACCGTGCAATACTGGAATGTGCAACTGCCGGTCAATCCTGTAATGTCTCAAATCCCGACGCATGTTGCCAAGACGGGACGATCTGCTGTAGGCGTGATTGGATTTGCGGTGAATGGCGTACCGTTTTACGGACCAATGGATGACTTTTCCTCGTCGCGAAAGTGGAGTGAGCAGCAGTCGCTGTACGATGGCTGCAATGGCCATGTCGACACCTTAGGCATTTACCATTACCATGGAAATCCAATGTGCCTGTACGGAAGTGATCTCGGGCGACACTCGCTTTTGGTTGGGTTTATGCTCGATGGAATTCCAATTTATGGGCCACTTGATGTTGGGGGCGTGAAGGCTGGAGAACTTATTGGGGTTGCGCGTCTCGACGAGTGTGGTGGGCACACAGATGAAGAGCATGTGTTTTACCACTACCACGTGGGCTCTGAAAAGTCGCACGTCATCAACTGTTTGCGGGGATGCCTCCAGGGAGTTGTGTACAATGGATCAAATATTAATATCAACTCGCAGAGCCCTTGCATTTCCAGCAGCTTGCAATACGATTATACCAAAGTGAGTGCCTTTAAAGTCTCCAAAATTGGCACGCTTCCGTCTCGCATGAAGGCTGCATCACTGCGCACTCATTCAGGGCAGGCATATTTGGAAGCGGGCAGCTTCCACAAGATCAAAGTCGAATACGTGCATCATGCTGGTTATGCAGCGATGCATCTGTATTGGAGCCCGGGGCTGGGCGACCGGAGAATAGCCACAGAATTCTTTCTATTCAATCCTGTGAAGTGGTGTGGGGATACAGTCTTGTGCAGTCAGCACATATTCACAGTGCAAGCAGGGTTAGCCTCGGCTGCTGCAAGCTTTCTTTCTCCACTAGACAATATGAAACTTGACGTTGTAACACCAATTTACGACGACTCGTACGCCAGTGCTCTGGCGCTTCTGCCCAAGTACTCGCAACCTAATTACATTTCGGAATCAGGTGATATTGTTTTTACGGTCACGTCCGTAGATGCGGGTGGCAATGTCCGTTTTGATGGCGGAGATTCTTTCACTCTGAAGGTGCTCCGGCATGTCACCACTGGAACGGCACAGGAGGCATCTGGTACATCGATGGTGTTGGCTTCAAATGCTTCTGCGGACGACTACACCTATAACGGCCTTGCACTTGAAACCACAGAAGGAACGGGTTCGGGGCACAGAGTGAATATCCAGAACTATTTCGGTGAGACGCGCACAGCAATTGCGACCTTTACTACCACGCCAGATTCGTCCACGAAATATATAGTAGGGCCCGAAGAGGACGTTGGCATTCAAGCCTTGGGCAATGGATACTACATGGCGCGACCACAGCTGACAATTTCAAGCAACTACACCTTATGGGTCATGCTCAGTGGCACGAGCCATACCCATGGCAGCCCCTTTCACGTGTATGTAGGTGCTTCAAAATTCAGCGCTGCAGATAGCTACGCGAATGTCAAATACGTCTGGGAGGCTGGGAGAGCCGAGACATTATACATTATTGCCAAAGATAGATTCGGAAACAACGTCACGGGCGTGTCATCGTTTTCGGACTCGTGCACCAAGAGGTGTGCTGCGTTTCGTTTCAGCGCTGTGATTCGCTCGAGCATTGCAACTTCGCTCGTGACGCAAGGACGAATTGCAGTAGCAGGGGACGCTTCATATTTTACGATGGCAAGCACGTCGTCTGCCTTTCCGACGCAATACGTTGGGTACGCAGTGAATATCGGTGGTGAAACGCGCAACATTACCCATCATGGGAATACGGGGAACTCAAGCGCAAACCAAGGCAGGGTCGTCACTGTGAACACAGCCTTCTCTTCACCTCCAGCTGCTGGGGACAATTACTTTGTCACTAGAATCATGGATGTGAAACCGCGACCGATGCGAATCTGTCGCATGTCAGATGCTGACTCCCGCACGTCGACGGGTGTGAATGCATTGGCGCTGTGTCCCGCACTTCTAGACACGGGGGAATACACACTAGACATCAAGTCATCGGGTCAAGCCCTATCGAATTCTCCAATGCGGGTGCTGGTTCATCCCTCATGGAAGTGCGCTTCGAAGAGCACAGCAAGTGGTATGGGATTGACGTTGGCCACGGCTGGTGCCGCTGCTACTTTCACAATTACTACCAGAGATTCCTTCTCGCAGTTGAGTACCATGGGTGGGGATGGATTTTCTGTTAGTGCGGACCGCGCTGGGGCCGTGATGGCCATGCAATACTTTTCATACTGCGCACCGTCGCTAACGGAATGCTCGGTATCTAGCAGTGGAATTGGGACGCAGTCGATTGCAGATCAAGACACAGGCACCTATCTTGTTGCCTTTACTCCAACTCGGAGCGGCAAATACAGAATCAACGTCAAGCTTGGTCTCTATTCTGAACTATTTGGATCCCCGTACCAACTTTACGTCAGGCCCGGGTCCATCTGTGCAAGTCGAAGTTATGTGCAAGGAGATGGATTGACACTAGCCACCTCTGGTCAGCAGTCACGGTTCACAGTTTTTGCCCAAGATTCCTTTTCAAATTCTGTGCAATTTCTGAACGCAAATGCGCTAGATTGCGTCGATTCAACCATTTCGCCTGGAACTTGTGGCTTAACCGTCTCGATTGGATCGTCCGTGACCAAGGTTGAGCCTAGAGACTCAGGATTTGATGTGATCACGTCCGAGGAGCCGGCTGCTGGATGGGATGTTGCTTACACGATAGACAAGACCTTTCCGACTCGAAACTACACTACGACGCTGTCTGTAAACGGCAATTACATCTCAAACATTCTTTCTGGGGGACTCTTTGCGACATATTACTCTGACACGGATTTGATGGTACCAGTGGTGATTAAAACCGTCGCAGCAATCGACTTTTCCGGTGATGGTGTAGGTCTCAGTGGTGGAGTGGATGCTTTAGTAGATAATTGGCCGTGGAAAGGATTGAAAGTGTTGAGTTCGACATCTACAGTGTATGCCGATGCAAATTTTGCGGCAAGATGGACCGGTCTGATCGAGCCTGAGTATAACCAAATCTACACCTTTGGTCTTAGTATAAGTGACGTTGGAGAGCGAGTTCGACTGTGGGTGGATAATTCGCTAATTGTCGATGACTGGACGTCACTCGCTTCTTTACATCCGACTGGCACCTATCATTTTACCAAGGACTTCAATCTTTATGATATCAAGGTCGAATTTGTAGAGCGAGGGGCGAATACAAGGAAACTGAGCCTTTTGTGGCAGACGAAGGAGTTTGGCGACGGCAATTTTGTTCCTGTGCCGTCTGACAAATTGAGGCGCGAAGCCCAATCTTTCACCACCTTGGTGCTAGAAAACCGACCGTCTGTTGCGCTCTTGAGTACTGCATCTGGCAACGCCCTCTCCCTGAGCACTGCAGGATCGTACTCGTATTTCACAGTCACGGCAAGAGATATACTGCAGACGATTGAGGAAATCGATTCTAAAACACAGAGGTTGGATTTTCAAGGTCGCACGGGTCGTGAGATGGGTGGCCTCTTTGCGACATATTACAGAGATAGCGACTTGTTGTATCCTATGCGGTCGCTGACACAACCAACAATTTACTTTCTGACGAGTAACACGACGCTAACAAAAGAAATGGCGATGCCAACGCCGGCAGATCAAGCTGACATTGTGCGTGTCGCAAGTGCATCAACGTTGGGTGCTACGGTTGGCAGTGACATCTATATTGACGACGAGCTCATGCGCGTTCTTTCAATCAGCTCCAATACTATTACTGTCACAAGAGGAAGAGCTGGGAGTGCGATTGCCCCGCACCTGAAGGGGGAAACCGTCAACACGGTTCCGATCCTTGATTTCACTTCATCCAACGCTTACAGTGTGAGGTGGAGTGGGCTGGTGCGTCCGCAATACGGAAGTCTCTACACGTTCAAAGCCACAGTTGCAGAAATAGATGAGCGTATCAAATTGTGGATTGACGATGCTCTCCTTGTCGATGCATGGTCAAGTATATCTGCCACTACATTGACAGCCACTTGGCCGTCACCATCTGCCAATGGCTACTACAGTATAAAAGTGGAGTACAAAGAATTTCATGGGAAAGATGGATACTCCTTGAGCTGGGCTTCCAACAATCAAGCCAGTGTACTGGTGCCTTCTGATCGGCTGTACACGGGCAATTCGATCCTTCACGCCGAACTGGTAAGCACTGGCCTTGGCACCTACAAGGGGAGATACATGACAACTTTGAGTGGCGCATATCAGAGCATGTTGTCGATTAATACGGCAGGCGGGCTTGCTGCAACATACTATGCGGATCAAGATTGTATAAAATATGCCTATCACCGTACTGATCCTGAGGTTAATTTCAACTGGGGGCCTTTCAGCCCCCACAAGAGCGTGCCGAGGGATTTTTTTTGCGTGAGATGGGCAGGTATGCTCGCACCCGTAAGTAGTGAAGAACACAAATTCATTATTTCTGCCGATGACAGTGCCAGGCTTTGGATTGACGACGAGCTTCTAATCGACCACACAGTCGATCTAGGCCTCAATAGTTGGGCCACCAAAATGTTGAACAAAGAGTACCTGTACCCCATAATCGTCGAATACCGCGAGCAACAGCATCATGCAAATATCAAGCTCATGTGGAGTGCTAGCAACTTGAAAAAAACCTCCATTGCAAGCATCCAGGCTCGCGAGACGACGTGCTCGATAAGACCTGATCAATTGCGTGACTGTCTTGCTTCCTCCACTTCTGGTGCTTCTGGTGGGTCAAATTTCATTGCTGGAAATATCATCGTGAACGGTGGGACCCCATCGGCGTCAGCAACATTTACGGTAGATGATCGAGGGTCGATTTCGATTGTGTCTGTAAACGAGGGAGGAAGTGGGTACGATGAATCAGTGAGCCCAGACCATGTAGATATCCTTTATAGCGACACAAACATTAGTCAGATCCTCAGTGTGACTTCAATTAGTATAGAAAATAGTGGCTCTGGATACATACCGGGTCAATTCCGCGTGCTGGGCAGCAATACCAGCGATTTTGCGTGGGGAGAGTTCGACACGTTTGCTGGTCAAATCACTAAAGTGTACTTTCACAGCCATGGAAGTGGATACACAGAATTGATTAATTCGAACAGAGTCGAGCTGCTGTTTCCTGCGAATCTTCGAGAAGAAGACACGCTCCAGATACAGATAGCTACAGTAACATCTGTGGCCATCAATGGAACCAAAACGACAAACTACGACAGCGATTCCGAAATGACGGTTACGTGTTCTGCTCCTTGCACTGGCGCCGGCTTGAAGGCTAAGTGTTCAGTACGCTCAGGTATTGTTGTGCATGTCGAGGTTGTAAATCGTGGGGTTGGATATGACTCATCAAATCCGCCCAGCCTGGCGTGTCCTGGCGGAGCTGGACACACTTTCACACCTGTCATTGCCAGTGGAGCAGTTTTTTCGCCAAAAGTTGCGTTGGGAGCTCGTCTCGTACCCCACCTTGTGGGCAACGCGACCAAAATCATTCCATCGTCGCATCTATTTGGAACGCAAGAGGCGATTCAAGGGTGGTCGGGCACGGAGGATTACCATACATTGACTGTGCAGCCACAGCTTCTTTGTGGATCCACCTCGAGCATTCAAGGAGGTGGCATTGGCTGGGCTATATCCTTGTCAACTGTTGGATTCCCTGCTTCGTTTACAGTCGTCGCTCGAGATGAGTACGGAAATATCCGTACAGGCCCTGAATCGACTACGGAGAGGGATTTTTTTGTCTCTAGGCTAGTCTGGAATGAATCCTCCATGGAGCGTATCATAAGTGGAGCAGGTAGTACGGATGCTGGCACAATTGCCACCTCGGTCGTGCCAGGTCGCTATGACTTCTCGGTGAGCTCCTCCATTCATACTACTGCTGGCTACAGAATTATGCAGACTTCTCTCATATCTCAGGGTGGACTGTCTGCGACCTACTATACCGGTTCCAAACACGCATTCGGAAGTGTTGACCCTCTTCGCTTTCCATCGATGAGTTTTCCCACAAAAGGACAAACTGATGCAACTGTCGATTTCTCGGGGGCTTCTGCATCTACAAACTGGCCCATTTGTCAGCCTGGTAACGGGCAATATCCATTTGGCGTCAGATGGTCCGGATTCGTGCGTCAGACCACCGGAACATCTGCAACCTACACGTTTTCTTTCTCCCTGAAACATGCAGCCGAGAGGGTCCGGTTGTGGCTCAGCAATAGTTTGGTGCTGGACCAGTGGAGTAGTCTTGCTTCATTAACACCTTCCATGTCCACACATGCAACATTCCCTAGCAGTGCCAGCAACAGTGTCTTTGTTGATTACAAGTCCAGGGACGAAACTCGAGGCATTACAATGAATTGGAAAGATAGCTCAGGCGTACAGGTTGTCGTCCCATCTTCAAGACTGTTTGCACATTATGATGTTATCGGTGGGTATAGAGAAGAGTATGTGCAAGGCGGCAGTACAGCTGGCGACGCTCTGCTCTTAACAGGTGATGCAGTGAGTGTAGCGACTGCCTTTTCTGCAGCTACCTTTACAATTGTGGCTCGTGATCGATACGATAATATGATCACCAACGCCGAAGTATTTTCCATCCGTCTTTCTGGCGCGCAAGCTGATGCTCAGCAGGGAGTGCCGATTGAATTTGGGCAGGGCAAGTATGTGGGGTCATATCTGGTCACAAGTGCGGTCACTCAAACTTTATCGGTATCGTTGCCACAGCTTGGAGGGCTTTACGCCACATATTTTAGCTCGGACGATTTTACCAGTGGAAAGTACATTCGAGTCGACAGAATGAAAGCCTTGGTTGGAAGTGGAGATGCGACAGGAGAAGATATATGGCCAGGCCAGCCTGGCGAGCCAATGGCAGCTACAGCATTTTCCGTGCGATGGGAGGGCTTCTTAAAACCGTCTTTGCCAACACGTTATCAGTTTAAGGTGGGCTTGGCTGATGCAGATGACCGCATCAAACTTTGGATTGATAATAGCCTCATTATTGAGCAATGGGAGTCGTTGGATTCCATGCGAGTCTCTGGCACGCACCATTTTACAATACCTGACACCCTCTTTGACATCAAAATCGAGTACAAAGAGAAGATTGGATTGCATGGAATGTCTCTGTCATGGTCCACCGCGCCGATTTCTACTGTGATCATAGACGATCTTGGCTGCAATACCGGATGCACCAACTCGTTAGCCAGTATTGTCCAAAAGAGTGATTGGCTGGAAGAATCAACAACTGCAGGGTTTTTTGGAACAGGCTATCATCAGGATGGAAATAACGCTAAGGGAATCAGAGAATTTTGGTTTCAGTATCCCGAGGCCTTCGGTGTATACGATGTGTATCTGTATTACCCAGCCAGTGCGTCCTTCGATTCTAAGGTTCCAGTGACTGTGGCACATGGTAGAGGAAATTCGCTTCATTATGTTGACCAGACAGTTACTCAGGCCAACGGGGCTTTTCTAGGGCGATACGCCTTTCTCAACGGGGCTACTGTCGTGGTGAAAAATGCTGGCACCACGAAAACAGTTATAGCGGATGCAGTCAAGTTTGTCAACAATGTTCTGTCGTCGGACCGAGTTCTTCACTGTGGCCAGGTAATTGGAACGCAGAGCGCACGTGAATTTTCAATAGTTGCCAGCAAACTGTTTGCCAACACAGATTCGAATTACTTGAATGGCTACATGTGGATCGGAAACGAGAAGGGTTTAATTATCAAGTCGTTGAACGGCAATCAGCTGACCCTGGACAGGTCGTTTTCAATGGGTTCCACAACTCTCTCTTCGGCACTGACAGGTACGGCTACTTCTTTAAGTGTCGTAGATGCAGGCTATTCTGGCATTATCGTCGGAAGATTCCTTGAAATTGGCAGTGAAGTAATGCGTGTAACTGCTGTGTCTGCGAATACAGTTACTATCGAACGCGGCTATCTCTCGACGGCAGCAATGGCGCATGAATCCGGATCCACAGTCCAAACAATTCTGCTACCAGGTTCCGTTATCGAGTCTGGTATAGTTGGAGCTGTGACGTCAGCATCTGTGTTGCAGATTGCTGCCTCTGCACCCAACGGCAACGATATATTTCTTGGGTACGCCCTTAGTCTTGCCTTCGGAGGGTTCATGCAGTCACGGACAATTGTGGCATACTCATCCAGAACAGTGACGGTTTCACCTGCCTTTGATTCAATTCCTATCCAAGGCGTATCATTGTATCAGATTACGGCCAAGTGCCTTTTTACTATCACAAAGACTCTCCTTGTGGATGAGCAAGGTGCTGATTGCCTTGAGTGCTCTATTCCGCCTAGTCTCTTGTACGCTAATCCTAGGACACAAAAGAGTGTAGTAATTGAAAGAGATTTGCGAAGGACCATTCCGTCGTCGGACTTTTTAAGCACAGCCACAGCTGGTATTGTCAAGTCTTTCAGCATTACAGTCCGTGACGTTTTTGGCAACATGCTGGCCTCGGACCCTGGAAGCGTTGTATTTATGAATGGAACTCAGATTACCAATACTTATGGCTATGGTGCATCCATCTTAGCGACAGGGAGTGTTGTTGTAGGTGGGGACAAATACTCCTTCACGTTGGATGGAAGCTCAGATGGCATATCTGGCGTCTATGTTGGCCACTACATCAGTGTTGCCGGAGAGACTCGGACTATTGTCGAATACACATCTGCGCGTGTGGTGAGCGTAAATGTGCCCTTCAGTTCAGCACCAGTGGTGGCTGCAATTTACACCATTTCGTCTGTACAATCTGGTCTGGAGTGGTATGGTAAGAATGGAGGATTCGTTGGGAGTGTTTGTGACATGAGTGTAGCGGCAAATCCGTGCAACATCTCTTTTCTGGCGACTACTGCTGGTGTGTATGCAGTGGAAGTGCAGTTGTATAGGGTGGGTGGACTGCAAGCCAATTACTATCACAATCCCTGGCTTCAGGGAAGCCCTTCGACCGTCAAGGTCGAGCCTACTGTTAATCATGATTGGGGATTTGGATTGATTACAGATACTGCTCGGGATCACATCGGAGCACGATGGACAGGTCTCGTCAAGGCCGATTTCACAGAAGTCTACACATTTGTCACCAATACTACAGGCTACGGGCCTGCGCTTACTGTCAATGGCGTGACTCTAGTCGACCAATTTGAAATTGACACTGGATGTGTCGAATATGACGCTGCTGGAGGATGCTTGTGGAGGACAGAATTTTTTCAATGGACGTTTGACTTTCCCTCTTCAGGAGTCGAGAGTGTAGACTCGGGCACCATAGCATTGACTGCCGGCAACTTTTACGAAATATCCTTAACTTACAAGCACAGAACTGGTGCCGCTTCTATACAGTTGTGGTGGACGAGCACAAACGTGCCTCTTCAGATTATACCATCTTCTTCTCTGTATGCTGCCAGAGACAAAGCTCCAGGCAGCCCTGTCAAGCTTCGAGTGCACCCATCAGCAACCATGTGCTCTAACAACGCCGCTGTTGACGCATCCATTCGATGCACCACATGTGGCTCTGTGGGTATGTTGTATGGCGCAGGTTTAACTGCAGTAACAGCAGGAGTCGTTGCCACCTTCAACCTCCAATCCAAGGATCAATACGGAAATATTGCAGAAATCCCCGGGAGTCCAATCGTTGTTCGAGTGGATGGAAACCCGAGGTGTGGTGCAGCGGGGTCAGGTCGCTATTACTCTGGCTGGTGCACTCCAGCTACAAGTGTAACTCCTTCCAGTACGAGCACTGCAGGTCTGTTCAAGTACAATTTTACCGCAGTAACAGACACTGCGGATTCTAAGATCTCTGTTGCCGCACTGGAGATAGGGGGGCTGTTTGCAACCTATTACACAGAATCTCCTTGCAATGAGGTCATGAGCACGAGGGCAAAATCTGGATCTGGCGTGGCCAGCGTTGAGGTCGTGAGCATGGGGTCCTCATGTACCGCTGATGGCACCTTGTCAGCTACGGGGGGGGGTCCTGGCACTGGATTCAGCGCAAAGTTTACGCAACGCGGCGGGTCCGTCGACAGGATTATCGTCACGAATGCAGGACGCGGGTACGACTCGATTCCATCGATTTCTTGCTGCAACATGATCATTTCCATTGCAGTAACCGGAACTGGCAGTAGTTACACGAGTGGAGGGGCGGCAACGGCAAGTTGTGCAGGGGTGACAGGTTGTATAGGTACAGGGTTTGCTGGCACTTGTGTGGGAGATGGCGCGGTGGTGACGTCAATTTTCGTCATAAACCCCGGGACAGGTTATCTATCCACCGCGCCTCCAGCGATTACATGCGCAAATGGCTCTGGGCATACGTTTACTCCTACTATTGATACTTCGACAGGAGGGACTGGGTGCCTCGGCACCAAGTTTGCAGCAGCCATGCAATTTACTAACAACTACGAAACATTTCTAGATACTGCTCCGAGGCTGCCGAATCCCTGGTGGGATGCCGACATTGGTTCGAGTGGCGCAGGGCTTACCAAATGCGCTCTTTTCACTCCTCATAAAGTAGAAGTGGATGCTACTGTAGATTTCAGCGGCGGTTCAAGTGCAGGTGACATTGGTATCAGCACATGGCCTGGAACTGGTGCTCTGAGCCAAGACGGCAATTGGTTCTCTGTTCGATGGGCTGGGTTTGTGCTGGCTCCCTCCAACGGTGCCTACACCTTCACATCTATGATCAACAGCGCAGATGAGAGGTTGAAGCTGTGGGTTGACAACTCAATTCTTATTGACCAGTGGTCAAGTTTGAAGGCGTTGGACGTTTCTGGCACTATTGGCACCTGGGTTCAAGACACCTACTATTCGGTGCAGGTACTATACAAAGAAGAGGTTGGAGCTCACAGCATACAACTAAAATGGACAGTGCCTTCTGCAACTACGGTCACGATTCCCTCTACACACTTGTTTTCGGCATACAATGCTGAAGCCAGCCCTCGTAGCATAAAGCTGTATCCAGATGTGCCATGTTCGTCGACGTCAATGTCTTCCGGGATGGGGCTCAGTCTGGTAACTGCTGGTATCCTCTCAGCTTTTACAGTGAGTGTGAGAGATCGATACGGGAATCTTCGTCAGACTTTGCACGACGAGGCATCAGGTTATGCCTTCAAATCATTCGTACGAATAGACAGCTTGAGAACAGTGCATTTAAGCACCACAGACCAGGCGGATGGGCTGCAGATGTGTACTTACAACATCACTACATCCGGATCGCACACTCTCAACACTTTTATCGCGCATGCCGGTGGTCTGCATGCGACTTATTACGATGATGCAGCCTTTTCCGGCAATCTTGCCCTGGCCGTGAGGACAGATACAACTATTGACTTTTCCGGATCCGGCGATAATACCTCGGCATCCGTA
>Ga0209390_10005842_pt1 | contig 17002 bp, 11 predicted proteins | sample BON01_FD_187212 | JGI IMG/M metagenome (GOLD analysis project Ga0209390, IMG submission 187212) | Freshwater microbial communities from Lake Bonney liftoff mats and glacier meltwater in Antarctica - BON-01 (SPAdes) (version 2) | ecosystem: Environmental > Aquatic > Freshwater > Ice > Glacier...
GGCCTTTGTATCGTTCTTTACGCTTGCACCTAACGTTTTGCAGCTAAAAGAAGTTGGCGAGTTTTACCACAAATGTTCATACGAAGCACAAATGTTTGTTGAACCACAAAACTGTCTTCCGAAGCACTAAGCCGCCAATTTTTTTTAGGTGCTGTTAGGTGCTGGTGTTCTTTCTTCATATTCCCGATTTAATTCTGTTGTCGTGTTTGCATAACATTTGGCAATTGTCCGCTGTCGTTTTACCACCACTGTGCCAAGGTGTAATGTGGTCGGCTTCCATTTCATCTATTTCAAATTCCACTTTGCATTTTACACAAATTCCTTTTTGTTTTTCATATGTTTCTCTTTTTTGTTTGTCTGTAAATGCTCTAATGCTTAAATATTTTTCGTTGCGTGTCAATACATATTCATAAATGCCTGACTTTTTTGTAACATCTTCGTCTTGCATTAATTTTGTGATTTCGACTTCCAGTTTTGTAGCATCAATTTTTTTGTCTTTAAAGTTGTTATACAAAACGCCATAATTCACGCCTTTCATTTCTTTGCGATATTTTGGAAAAACAACTTTTATCCAATTCATAACGGCATTAAAATACAACCACAATTCATTTGCGTTTGGCTCTTGTTGGTTGTTTGCCATATATTGCTCAATCTTGTCTTTTATCTTATTATCAATCTTGTCATCACTTAACCAACTTATTACAGTTTCTAAATATTCTTGTCTGATTGGCGCACCGGTCATATAATCTTTGCCAATATTGAATGCAGGACAACCTGTTTTACTGAAATGCTTTTTTGCATCAGTGAGCCAAGTTCCTGTATAAATTGCGTTTCTTAATTCTTGGTCGGTTAGTTTTTCTCCTGCAATGTTTATGGTTTTGAACCAATCTAATTTTTCTTTGTCATTTCCTTCGCAGAAGTAAACCATTAATTTGTAATCCAAAATTTGGTTTTGTTCTACGTCTGTCAAGTTGTGAAAATACATTGAGTTTAAAGAAAAACTTCCTGCAACATATTCGCAAATACTAATTGTTCTTTGTTGTCCGTCCAAAACTTCGTATGTATCATCTTCATTTTTTACCCAATACATTACGTTTAATGGAAAGTCCTTTTTTAGCGTTTCAATAACAGCATCCCTTTGTTTGTCTTTGTAAACAAATTCACGTTGATATTTTGGACGAATATTTAGTTTGCCATTAAAGCCAACAACACCTTCTTCATTATTATTTACATAACCTTTTGATACTTCGCTTATAGTTATTTCTTCAAGTTTTATTTTCATATTTTCTTGTTCTTAATAAAAATTCGTGCGTATGTGGTTTTACCATCAATTAAAGGTCTTGCATCTTTAATCCCCAAAAATGGGATTCCAACAATTTCTTCACTGTAACCAGCAGAAGCAGATAAACCTAAAATTTCAAATTGGTCTGGATTGTATTTATCTAAAAATGTTATTGGCACACCCATAACTCCTTTATAATTCATAGGAATATCTTTTGTTTTATTTACATTAATAGCATCGTAATTGTCGTATGTTGGAAATTCTTCGGCTGTATAATTTTTGTAAAGTATCAAATCTTCGTGTCGTTTGTTTATATCAAGGTTTGTAAACCAATGAACTCCCGAAACTCTTATCATACCTTCTTTGTGGTCGCCTGCTGTTGCATAATCTTCATATTGTGTATTTATGAAATGTCCCGCACCGCCTGTAAAACCAAAGCCAAGCCAAAGTTTATTTTCTTTTATTAACTTAAAAATTTCTTTATAGGTAATTGCATTTTGGTGTCCGACAATTACAAAACTTTTGTCATATTCTACCAATTGAGTCATATATTCTCGGAATAATGAGAAAGGTGGATTGGTAACAACTATGTCAGCTTCTTTTAAAAGGTCAATACATTCTTTGCTTCGGAAATCGCCATCGCCTTGCAAATGTTTAATACCAATCTCTTCGGGGTTTGGAATATTGTCTCCGTTTTTGTCGCCTGTATATTCTAAATAAATAGCTTTCTCAGAGTTGTTTTGGCTAAACAAGTCAGCGTCTTGGCTTTTATAACAAGTCGCAATTAGTTTTTTAAGTCCGAGTTTCTCAAAGTTGTATGAGAAGAAGTGAAAAAAATTACTAACTCTTGGGTCGTCACAATTACACAAAACTACTTTACCTTTAAAATGGTCTTTGTAATGTCGTAATTCTTTTTCTATGTCAGAAAGTTGAGTATAGAACTCGTCTTTTTTGTTAGATTTTGCCGAATGTAAATTTTTATTTGCAACTTTCTTTGCCATATATTTATGTCTGTTCGTTAAGGTCGTAAAGTTACGATTTAAATTTCTGTTTCTTGTCGGTTTGTCTGTCGGTTGTGTCGTCCGCTACACTTGCACCTAACGTCTTGCTATCACCCATTATAGCTGATATCTACCCAGATAGGAATGCTATCAGCTATTATAGGTGATATTTTTTATTTATTTCAAGTTAGTCAGCTTCGTTACAGATCCAAGGCATCCAGTGGACTTATTATTTGATCGAATCCTTTGGTGGTGATATGGGTATAGATTTGAGTAGTCTTGGGACTCTCATGACCTAACAAACTCTGGATGTATCTGATGTCTGTTCCTCTCTCTAGGAGATGAGTAGCGAATGAATGTCTCAAGGTATGGACGGTTATTTTCTTTTTGATTGTTGTCTTGGATACCGCTGTTTTTAGGATGGCACTAATGCTAGTCGTCGAATACCTCATCGGTTTTTCCGCAGTACTACCCTGTCCTTCAAATAGATATTCGTGTGGCCTTTCTTTTTGGATGTAGTCCCTAAGCGTCAATAAAGTTCTGTTTGAAAGCAAGGTATATCTGTCTTTTTTCCCTTTAGCTTGTTCGATTCTTATTTGCATTCGTTTGGAGTCTATATTCTTGATCTTAAGATTGACTAATTCGCCGATTCTTAGGCCTGCCGAATAAATTGTCATTATAATTGCCCTGTGCTTTAGATTGTCTATTGCGCTAAGGATTGCTATTATTTCTTCCTCACTGCAAACCTCCGGCAGTATCTTTTCACGAATTGGCCTATCTACATGGTAGTATTTTCGTTCGCCTCCTTTGACCTTTTCGTAATAAAATTTAATGGCATTGATCGCTTGATTTTGATGGGAACTCGACACTTTTCGTTCGTTGACCAAGAACCTGGAAAACTCCATAATTTCTGTTTCTCCGAGGCTATCTATTTCGGAATCCGGGAAGTGGTTGATAAATTCTTCGAACAAAGGAACGTAGGATCTGATAGTGCTGTGACTATATCTCCTTTCCTCCAACTTATGAACATACGCTTCGGGGCACTTTTTGTAATTTGAAAAGGAGAGCGGACTAGCCTTTGGAACACCTTCATTTTTTCCCTCTTGTTCATAGCTAAAGGTTAAACCCAATTGTCCAATTTTCATTTTAATCTCGGCCTCAAACTGTTCAGAATAGGGAATCGTCCACCATTTGTTTTTACCATCCCAGTGATGATATGGAATAGTTTTGATGTGCTTGATCAGTTCAGTGAGGTAGCCAAAAATCAGTTTAATCCGACCTGAATTGGTCCGAATCATCAAGACTTGATCTTTTTGAAGTGCGGAATGGCCTGATAGAGTGACTGGTATTTCGGCTGATTTCTCAAGGGAGTCCACACGATCTCCGAAATAGCTGGTTATTCTCTCTAGGTTACCGGGATAATGGGGGATTTCCCAATGAAAGCCAGACTGATTCCAGCGAACATAGTGTATTGATCTAATAAATTGGATGTCCTGCTCATTCTTGGGTATTTTGAGTAGGATTTTTCGACCAATTACTCGGATTTCTATAGGGCCCGATTTCATCATTTATAAAAAAAAAAATTGCATATATTTTTACATAGAATAAATATGCGAATTATTTTTTTGATTGTTAGACACAAAAAAAATCCCTCAGATTTCTCCAAGGGATTTAATGATTTTTCAGCTTTCTTATTTCAGCTTTCTGAATTCGATTCCACCCACTCTCTCGCATTCACAAAAGCCTCCATCCAAGGTGTAAAGTCATCGGTACGGTCTGCTGGCCAATGTGCCCAGTTCCATGGCTTCAGGCTTCGCTCGATATGTGGCATGATCACCAAATGTCTGCCGTCTGCTGAGGCAATGCCTGCCGTTGCGTGATCCGAACCGTTGGGATTGCCGGGATAGGCCTCGTAGCTGTATTTCATGGAGAAATTGTACTGACTTGCCAGCATTGGCAACTGGAATTTGCCCTCGCCATGTGCTATCCATACGCCAAGGCGCTGACCTGAGAGCGAACCTAGCATCACGGATGTGTTTTTCGGTATAGTCACATTCACAAAAGCCGACTCAAACTTATGACTGGCATTATGAAGCATTTTTGTTCTTTGAGGATGGCTAGGGTTGATCAAATCTAATTCGATCATCAACTGACATCCATTACAGACTCCCAAACTCAAGGTATCTTCACGCGCATAGAAATTATCCAAAGCCCGCTTGGCTTTTGGATTGTACAGGAATGCTCCTGCCCAGCCTTTTGCGGAGCCAAGCACATCGGAATTAGAGAATCCACCCACAAAGACGATCATTTGCACATCCTCAAGATTTTCGCGACCTGCAATCAGATCTGTCATGTGGATGTCCTTCACCTCAAATCCTGCCAACCAAAGCGAATAGGCCATTTCACGGTCCCCATTCACACCTTTCTCTCGGATGATTGCAGCTTTGGCTTTCCCTTTTTCGGTACGGAATGGATCAAGTCCAGCTGTTTCGAAACTGCCTTTCCAGCCTGCTGCAAAGTCATAAGACAAAGGCTGGTTTTTATAATTGCCAAATCGAGCTTTTGCTAGTTCTTGACCGCTTTGCTTGCAGTCCAATAGGTAAGAAGAAGTGTACCAAACGTCCCGCATCTCAGCCACGTCGAGGCTTAAGTTTTTCCCTTCGAAAGTTAATAGACCTGAAGCATTTACAGTTGCCAGCTCCACATAATCTACATCTGCCTCGGCCAATAAACTTTCTACTGCATTGTCATCTTTCACCTGAATCAGGATTCCCGGGTTCTCTGCAAAAAGTACCTTGACCAAATCGGTCTCTTCCAATCGATCTAATTTCACATCCAAACCAATCTGAATAGAAGGAAAGCACATTTCCAATAAGGCCGTCACTAGTCCACCGGAGGAAATATCATGTCCGGAAAGGATCCAAGTCTGGTCGATCAGATCTTGGACAGCCATAAATGCTTGCCCAAAATAGGCGGTGTCTTTGACGTCAGGAGTTTCAGTACCGACTTTATTTATAGTCTGGTAAAAGCTCGATCCGGCCAGTTTGAAATTGTCTTTGGAAAAATCGATGTATAATATTTTACTGCCAAACACTGGTTTTAAGGCAGTTTTTACTGTTTTTTTCACATCACTGCATTCTCCTACGGTGGAAATAATCACCGTTCCGGGTGAGTAAACGACCTTTCCATCGGGATATTTTTGAGTCATGGAGAGCGAATCTTTTCCCGTTGGGATATTCACTCCGAGTTCAATGGCAAATTTAGAAACGGCCTCTACCGCTCGATACAAACGATCATTTTCACCTTCGTTTTTTGCAGGCCACATCCAGTTGGCTGATAGGGAGATTCCCGCCAATCCATCCTGAATCGGAGCAAAAACGAGATTAGTCATCGCCTCTGCGATTGCCAGTCGGCTTCCTGCTTCAGGATCTGCCAAAGCAGCCACTGGAGCATGTCCGATGGAAGTGGCGATTCCTTTATTTCCGGTAAAGTCAAGTGCCATCACTGCCACATCATTCAGTGGAAGTTGGATCTCGCCTACAGTTTGTTGATTAGCTACACGACCAGTTACGGATCGATCGACTTTATTGGTGAGCCAGTCCTTGCAGGCTACCGCTTCCAGTTGCAGTACTTCCCGGATATAGCCCAGAATCAAATCAGAATTATAGCTTGCCTCACTGAAATCCGAATGACTGGTTTGGTCTTCCAATACAGTCTTTGGCGAAGAACCAAACATGTAAGCTAAGTCCCAATCCACAGCTTTATCACCGGTTTTTTGGTTCTCAAATTTGAAGTGCATATCCCCAGTCGTCTCACCCACCACATAAAATGGTGCTCGCTCTCGATCGGAGATTTGATGCAAGGTGTCCACGTCTTTTTTGCCGATTACCAATCCCATTCGCTCCTGAGACTCGTTTCCGACAATTTCTTTGGTGGAAAGGGTAGGGTCACCTACTGGAAGTTTGTCGATATGGATCGTGCCTCCGGTGGTTTCCACCAATTCGGAGAGGCAATTTAAATGCCCACCTGCGCCGTGATCGTGAATGGAAATGATTGGGTTGTCCTCACTTTCAGCCATTGCTCTGATCACATTTGACACGCGCTTTTGCATTTCAGGATTGGAGCGCTGAATGGCGTTGAGCTCGATGGCATTGGAGAGTTCTCCGGTATTCAATGAAGAAACCGCAGATCCGCCCATTCCGATTCGGTAGTTGTCTCCCCCCAAGATCACAATTTGATCACCGACTTTTGGCTCTTGTTTTTTGGTGTATTTGGCATTGGTAAAGCCCACACCGCCAGCTAGCATAATGACTTTGTCGAAGCCATGATGTTTGCCATTTTCCTCATGCTCAAAGGTTAGGACCGAACCACAGATCAGCGGCTGACCGAATTTGTTTCCAAAATCAGAGGCTCCATTGGAGGCTTTGATCAGGATATCCATCGGAGTCTGATAAAGCCAAGGTCTTGGTTCGAGGTTATTTTCCCAGCTTCTGCCTTCGCTTGATCTCGAATAGGAAGTCATATACACGGCTGTTCCGGCCAAGGGAATCGATGCAGTTCCTCCGGCCATACGATCTCGGATTTCCCCTCCAGCACCGGTAGCAGCGCCATTGAATGGCTCCACTGTGGTGGGGAAGTTATGGGTTTCAGCCTTTAGAGAAATGACCGTATCGATCTCCCGTGTCTCAAAAAAGTCTGCTTGATGGGCAGTTTTTGGTGCGAATTGCTGGACTTTTGGGCCATACACAAATCCCACATTGTCTTTGTATGCCGAAGCGATTCGATTTGGGTGCGCTTTGGAAGTTTCTTTGATGAGCTGAAAAAGTGTCTTTGGCTTTTCTTCCCCATCGATGATGAAAGTACCATTGAATATTTTGTGTCGGCAATGCTCGGAATTGACCTGAGAGAATCCAAATACCTCCGAATCCGTCAAGAGACGATCCAATTCCTTGGATACATTTTCTAAATAATCTACCTCTACTTGACTAAGGGCAAGGCCTTGTTCTTTATTATAGCTGGCGATATCATTGATCTGCTGAATCGGCTCGGGCTGAAAGTGGATGTCAAAAATCTCCTGATCCAAGCTTTCGTAAGCCTTCTGAAGCATCGGATCGATTTGATCGCCTTCGTTCAGTGGAAAAAATTCTTCTATACGCTGGATTCCAAGAATTCCCATGTTTTGGGTTATTTCTACCGCATTGGTTGACCAGGGCGTAATCATTTCTTTTCTCGGTCCGGAGAAACTTCCTGAGATAGAATTTCCTGATAGGGGTCTAGCCTCCGAAAAAAGCCAGATCAATTTTTCGATGTCTTCAGGTGCTAGCGGTTGAGGTGTTTGAACTGCGTAAACGAGTTGCTGAGGTGATTCAAAGAAGAAAATCATGTCCTTTGGATGGTAAGCTGTAAAGGTAAGGAATTGGGCTGTGGATTGGAAAATTTGAAAATGAAATAAGTGGTACGCTGAATGGGATTGGAATTTTTCGGCTCATACTATAGTTGTGCGTCATCGGGTTTACGTCATTGCGAGACTTTGCACGGAAAATCAAAATTAATTGAAAATCAGCCAAGTCGAAGCAATCTCATCACTTGGAGCAGATTGCTTGTTCCGTACGTCATTGGGAGACTTGTAACGTAAAATCAAAATTAATTGAAAATCAGCCAAGTCGAAGCAATCTCATCACTTGGAGCAGATTGCTTCAGATTTGAATTTATCAGGTAACCTTAAGCTTAGATTTAAATCCTCGCAATGACGCATAACGCAATGAGCTAGAGTCTTACGTTATTGCGAGACTTGACACGGAAAATCACCTCTAAACGAGACTCAGCCAAGTCGAAGCAATCTCATCACTTGGAACAGATTGCTTCGGATTTGAATTTGTCAGGTAACCTTAAGCTTAGATTTAAATCCTCGCAATGACGCATAACGTAATGAGCTAGAGTCTTACGTTATTGGGAGACTTGACACGGAAAATCACCTCTAAACGAGACTCAGCCAAGTCGAAGCAATCTCATCACTTGGAACAGATTGCTTCGGATTTGAATTTGTCAGGTAACCTTAAGCCTGAGTTTAAATCCTCGCAATGACGCATGGCGCAATTACCCAATACGCCATGATGCAAAACAAAACGGCGTAGCTGTCTCACCGTAAACTTGGCTTTAAAAATTCTTATCGTTTCTTCAAAATACTTTTCACAGCCTCTTCAATCAGCTTTCCGTGTCCGACGGGAATTATGTTGGTTTTGATATGTGGAATTTTAGAAATAAATCGACTGAGGTTTTTTTCGGTGATCATTTTGTCAAATTTTCCCAAAAATAAGGTAACCGGAATCTGACGACTTCGAATCTCCAATATAATAAGGCGGAGATTTGGATCGATGCCGCTAAGCACTCGCCAGGTTAGATATACTTGAGCACGCTTAGACCGGGAATACATCTCATTCTTCACGAATTTGACCAGGCTACTTTCCAATAGTCCTATTTGCTGAAGTCCATCAATGACAGAGAAAAATCGGCGGGGAGTAAAGACTACGTTTCTAAAAACCGGATTAAACCGAGCTGGATAGCTGGATAGGCTATAAAAAAGTCCCGTTTTGATGCCGTCAGGAGCCAGTAAGGTGAGCGATTTGACGAGGCCGGGGAAGAGTTCGCAAGTAAGCAAGGCGAATTTGCCACCCATGCTATACCCTATGAGGTGGAATTCCTCAAATTCTTCTTTTGCCATCAATCCGGCAACAATTTTTGCCCAGATGGACTTACTTAACAGTTGATCCGAGTCTCGCCATACGCTGCTACCGTGAAAAAACATATCGATAAAAATAAAGCGCTGATTTGGCTGAATGATGGATGCAAATGGAAGCATATCTTCATGACTCTGGCCAAAGCCGTGAAAGATCAGGTTGATCTCCGAACCAGTTCCTTGGGAAGTATAGGCAAGCTTGCCCCATTTGGTTTTTAGGAACTCCATTTATTGCGTTTAAAATATAGTTTTGTATTTAAGAAAAGAGCGACGATCGTTAAGTGCAATAATTCTGTATTCAAAATAATATTTTGATTAAAACTAAAATTGTTCGAAAACGGTCATTTTTTTAGCTGAAATATAATCTATTTCAGAATAAAACTGCACAAAAAAACCCGAGAAACTTTGGGAGCTTAAAAAGTTTCCATAGGTTTGTACCCAACTTAAGGAAAAAAAATGAGAGAAAGGATCTTAGAGTTGGCCAGTGAGCAGTATATGCGTTATGGTGTTCGTACGATCACCATGGAGGACATAGCTCGGCGTGCCGGTATTTCTAAAAAAACGATTTATCAGGAGTTTAAAGATAAGAAAGATCTTGTGAAGGAGACGTTTGCTTGGGTTTTGTCCAAGGATAAGGAAAAGCTTCGATTCACTTTAGATTCAGAGGATCGCTTGATTGAACATTTGATACAGTCATCTCAGACTATGAGGGAACGACTGGAGCATATTAACCCTCTGGTTATTTTGGAGGTCCGTAAATATTTTCCTGCTGCTTGGGAGGAATTTGAATCCTTTAAAAATGATTTTGTCGTCAAGGATCTGATGACGGTTATGGAGAGGGGGAAAGTTCTGGGATATTTCAGGCCTGAAATCGACTCCGAAATATTGGCCCAGGTGAGAGTGAATCAAATCTCTACAGTATTAGAAGGCAGTATGGCTGGATTAAGTGGTAGGGATATCTTAAATATCCAACTAGAGATGATGGATCATTTCCTATATGGAATATTTACCGAAAAAGGAAGATTGGCTTACCAACAGAAAAAAGAAACCACTATTTAATATGAGTATAACAAAAAAACTACTTGTCGCATTCGGCTTGTTTATTGGTCTGTTTTCAGCAGCGGCTGCCCAAGATGTAGTGCAATTAAACCTAAAGCAGACCTTGGAATACGCATTGGAAAACAATGTAAATGCCAAGAATGCCAGATTAGAACTTTTGATCGCTGAGACCACCGTAAAAGAAGAGACCTCCAAAGGACTTCCTCAGATCAACGGTGCTTTCAACTTCAATTACAATCCTGCTGTTCCGATTCTATTCGTGCCCAATGAGGGAATTTTTGCGGATCCTACAATTGATGCAGATGTAGTTCCACTAAGATTCGGAGTGGCCTATCAATCGGGATTGGGTGTGACTGCGAGTCAGATGATCTTTGACGGATCGTTCTTCGTAGGACTACGCGCTGCCAAAACGCTACGGGAATTGACAGAATACGATAGGATCAAAACTGAAAATGATGTCATTGAATCTGTTAAGAAGGCTTATTTCGGAGTGTTGGTCAATCGGGAGCGGATCAAACTCGCCGAGGCTAATCTTATCCGAATTGACTCACTTTTGGAAGAAACCAAAGCATTAAATCGCGCAGGTTTTACCGAAAAGATTGAGGTGTCCAGAATTCAAGTACAGCGAAATAATACTTATACACAGGTAGAGCGAAGCAAGACTGCCTACGAAATAAGTAAGCAATTGCTAAAAATACAGATGGGACTCCCTCGTCAGTTTGAAGTCCAAATCACTGAGAAACTTGCCGAATTGAATTCTGAGCAGGAAATCAACGAGATGCTCGTGATGGAAGGGATGTCCAGAATAGAAGTGAATCAGCTGGAAATGAATCTGGAACTTGCAAATCTGGATCTAAAAAATAACCATGTGCAATACATGCCGAGCATAGACTTCAATGCCAACTATCAACGAAGTGGTGCCAGCAACTCTCTAGATATGGTTTACAATTCCTCCAACTGGTTTTCCAGCTCATTATTAGGGGTGTCTATGCAGATTCCTATTTTTGATGGATTTTTGAAAAGTGCAAAAATTCAAAGAAACAGAGTGCAAATCAAGCAACTGGAAAACCAAAGATTATTTCTTGATGATAACATCGAACTGGAAATCTACCAAGCGAGAACAAACCTCAAAAATGATATGAATATCCTACTTGTGCAGCGTGAAAATATGGCTTTGGCACAAGAAGTATATGATATCTCCAAAATCAAATATAATGAAGGTGTGGGTTCCAATCTTGAAGTAGTCGAGGCTGACGCGGCCTTGATTGAGTCTGAGATCAATTACCTATCCGCTCTATATGATGGACTGATTGCCAAAGTTGATCTGGAAAAGGCGCTCGGCATTCTGAAAGATTAAATGAAAACTAGACCAACTATTCCTACCCCTAGCGGGTTTACACCAATGCATTATCTAAAAAACATGAAAGCAATAGTTAGATTTTTACCACTTATCGCACTGATTCTATTGACAGTCGCTTGCGCAAAAGACGAAAGCGTAGAGGCAAAGAAGGATGAACTTCAAGATCTCAAAGTTCAATTAAATGAAATCAAAACCAATATCAAGACACTTGAAACTGAGATCGCCACCATTGACCCTGAGTTTGCAAAGGAAAATAGAAAGTCTTTACTCATTACCACAGCGTCTGCCCGTCAGGGCAGATTTGAGCATTATGTAGAGTTGACAGGCTCTGTTTTGTCTAAGAAAAATGTGAGCATCAGTGCAGAAACTATGGGTCGAATCCTTTCAGTAACTGCTGTAGAAGGCATGAAATTGGAAAAGGGAGCAATACTGGCAACTATAGATTCCGAATCCATGGAGCGTACTATGGATGAGGTAAAAAACTCACTTTCGCTTGCCAGAACGCTTTTTGAAAAGCAGGAGCGACTTTGGAATCAACAGATCGGAACCGAAGTTCAGTACTTAGAATCCAAAAACAGAGTGGAAGGGTTGGAGAGAAATCTTGCCTCACTTCGCACGCAAATGGATAAGTCAGTAGTAAGAGCACCTTTTGCAGGTTCTGTGGAGACAGTCAGTGTCAGGCAGGGCGAATTGGTTCAGCCCGGCGCATTGATGTTTCAGTTTGTAGGTATAAGTGACTTGTTTATCGAAGCAGATATTTCAGAGTCTTATGTTGGAGTTTTGGATAGAGGCGATTCAGTAGACGTGAGTTTTCCTTCTATTAATGAAGGCGTGAAGACAAAAGTTTCAGCGGTTGGAGCGATCATCAATCCTAATAACCGAACATTCAAAGTTGAAGTCTTCTTGCCAAGAATAGCAAGTATAAAACCCAATATGATCTCAGTTTTAAAGATACAGGATTATGCAGCCGCAAATGCGGTGATCATTCCAAGTCATTTGATATTGAGTGACAATAGAGGCGATTATGTGTTCAGAGTAGTGGACGGCATAGCCAAAAAAACTTATATCAAGCGAGGAAAAACTTTCGAACAAGAAACTGAAATCTTGGACGGACTTACAGGTACTGAGATTTTAGTGGATAAGGGCTTTAGAGAAGTAGGAGATAATTTTAGCGTAAACATAGCTCAATCTTAAATCATGGCAGATCAAGACAATAAAAGAAAGGCAAGGGAATTTGGACTAACCAGTCTGAGTGTGGATAATTCCACCTCAGTGGTGATTCTTACCCTGATTATTACTGTATTGGGGCTTGGTGCTTACAGATCTATGCCTAAGGAGAGTTTTCCGGAAATAGTCATCCCGACCATATATGTCGGTACTCCCTATCCTGGCAACTCACCTGTGGACATTGAAAATCTGATCACGAGGCCGATTGAGAAGGAATTGAAATCCCTGAATAACATCAAGGACATTAAGTCGACTTCAATTCAGGATTTTTCATCCATCGTTATCGAATTCAACCCTAGGGTAGAAATCGCCCGAGCCATCCAGGATGTAAAGGATGCAGTGGATAAATCCAAGAGCGAGCTTCCGACTGATTTGGATCAGGATCCAAATGTGCAAGAAATCAATACCTCTGACTTCCCGATTATGAACGTGAATATTTCGGGAGATTATTCAGAGGCAGAGCTTAAGAAATTTGGAGAATATCTGGAGGATGAAATTGAAAAACTTGCCGAAATCTCCAAGGCAGATCTAGCTGGCACAGTTGAGCGCGAGATTCAGATCAATGTTAATCCGTATAAAATGGAGTCAGTAGGCGTAAGTTTTGGAGATATTTCCGGTGCAATACAGTCGGAGAATGTAACTATTTCCGGAGGCAATATTCGTACAGGAGACTTTCAGCGTACACTTAGAGTCGATGGTGAATTCACCGATCCGATGCAGTTACTCAATGTGATTGTCAAAACTGATAAACAGAAAATTGTCTATTTAAGGGATGTTGCGACTGTTAAAGACACTTATAAAGAGCGATCCAGCTATGCGAGAAGCAAAAACTTGCCAGTGGTGACCATCAATGTGGTGAAGCGTAGCGGGGAGAATCTGCTTATCGCTTCTGATAAGATCAAGGAGATTATCCAAAGAACACAGGCAAATCGCTTTCCCCCAGATTTGGAAATCAGCATTACCAACGATCAGTCCAAGCAAACCAGACTTCAGGTAAGCGACTTGGAAAACTCGATTATCTTCGGAGTAATCCTCGTAGTCTTGGTATTAATGTTCTTTTTAGGATTTAGGAATGCACTTTTTGTGGGAATTGCGATTCCGCTTTCCATGTTTATTTCCTTCTTAATTCTGAATGCTTTCGGAATCACGCTCAACCTGATGGTGCTATTCTCACTGATTCTGGCCCTGGGTATGTTGGTGGATAATGGTATCGTCGTGGTAGAAAATATCTACCGATTGATGTCAGAAGGCAAATCAGCAATTCAAGCCGCTAAAGAAGGCGTGGGTGAAGTAGCTTGGCCGATCATTACCTCGACTGCAACTACATTAGCAGCATTTTTACCTCTGGCTTTTTGGGAAGGTACGGTGGGCGAGTTTATGAAGTTCCTGCCAATTACACTGATTATAGTTCTTTCTTCTTCGCTATTTGTTGCTTTGGTGATCAATCCTGTATTGACAGCATTGTTCATGAAAGTGGAGGACATCAATAAAGAGAAGCCGAAACAAAAATCCATAATTATAGCCGGTGTATTTCTAATCACTTCCACGATATTCTATCTCCTCGGATGGACTGCAATGGGATCTTTGTCAATGATTGCCGCAGTTTTAACACTGTTCAACATTTTCTTGCTTCGTGGTGCCATTCGTTGGTTCCAGACGGTTCTCTTGGTAAAACTTGAAACTTTCTATGGAAATACGCTTACCTATGCCCTTGATGGGAAAAGGCCATATGCATTTTTCGGAGGAACGGTTCTTCTCTTGGGTTTATCCATAGGATTATTATTTATACGAGCTCCGCAGGTTTTGTTCTTTCCGGATAATCAACCTCAATTAGTCAATGTATTCGTAGAATTTCCGATCGGAACTGATATCGAAGCTACCAATACGTTTGTGGATACTATGGAAGATGAGGTGATGACTGCCTTAAAACCTTACCAAAACATTATAGAATCAGTTATTTCTCAAGTGGGAGAAGGAACTGGTGATCCTTCAGAAGGCCCTAGTAATCAGGCCACGCCACATAAGGCAAAAATCACGATTGGATTTGTGGATTACATCAATCGTCAGGGAATCAATACTAATGGTGCTATGGAGCTAATCCGCGATATGGCAGAGCAATATCCTGGAGTATTGATCACTGTGGATAAACAAAGAAATGGTCCTCCAGTAGGAAAAGCCGTAAATATTGAATTCGTGGGGGAAGATTATCAGCAATTGATTGCTTATGTAAATAAAACCAAGGACTACCTCGAAGAGCAGAATATCGAAGGAATCGAGGAGTATAAAAGTGATTTGTCTCTGGGAAATCCTGAATTGATTGTAGATATCGATCGAGAGAAGGCTAGAAGATTTGGGCTTTCCTCTTCCCAGATTGCGCAAGACTTGCGGACGGCCTTGTTTGGGTTGGAAGTGTCCAAATATAAAGAGGGCGAGGATGATTATCCAATCCAATTGCGCATGGCCAAAGAATATCGATATGATATCAATGCTTTAGTAAATAAGAAAATTGGTTTCCGGGACAAATTCGGGGATAAACGTGAAGTCCCAATTTCTGCGGTGGCAGAAATTGAGTATGGATCTACGTTCGGTTCTGTAAAGCGAAAAGATCTGGAAAAAGCAGTAACGGTATTCTCAAACGTGCTGGATGGGTATAATGCGACCAAAATTAATCAGCAGATTCAGATTGCTATGAACAACTACGAAGTTCCTGATGGGATCACAGTGAAATACACTGGCGAGCAGGAAGAGCAAGCGAAGTCTCTTGAATTTCTTATAGGAGCTTTAGGAATTGCAATTTCTCTAATATTTTTAATTATCGTTGCTCAATTCAACTCAGTTACCACACCGTTTATCATTATGGCATCTGTAGTCTTGAGTACTATTGGTGTATTCCTTGGATTGGTTGCTTTCAACATGGATTTCGTGGTGATCATGACCGGAATTGGAATCATCTCGTTAGCTGGCGTAGTTGTAAACAATGCAATTGTATTGATTGATTACACCAATCTTGTCAGAGAGCGAAAGCGCGATGAACTCGGTATTAAGGACGGACAGTTCTTGGATTATAATGATTTGCTGGTGAGTATCGTGGAAGCTGGTAGAACTAGACTTCGCCCTGTGCTTCTAACCGCAATAACTACAGTACTTGGTTTGATTCCTTTAGCCATTGGAATGAATATTAATTTCGGTACACTTTTGAGCTCTTTTGACCCTCAGTTTTACGTAGGAGGAGACAATGCAGCATTCTGGGGACCGATGGCTTGGACAGTGATATTTGGCTTAACCTTTGCAACATTCCTAACGTTAGTGATCGTACCGGTTATGTATTTGATGGCGGATCAGTTTAATATGAAAGTTCGTAAACTCAAAGCCTAACCATTTTAAGGTTGGTGGTTTTTTTCATAAAACCTTCGGGGCATTGTCTCGAAGGTTTTTTTTTATACGGGATTAATTTAAGAGATGGAATTAGGATTTTGTAATTTTACCAACCCAATAAGAAGAAAAGAAAGGATGGAAGAATTGAAGTGGTATGTGATGTACACGGCCTCAAGATCTGAAAAGAAAGTTGCTGAGCGATTGACTGAAAATGGGGTGGAGGTTTATCTTCCCATGGTAGAGGAATTGCGGCAGTGGTCGGATCGGAAGAAGAAAGTTCAAAAAGCACTATTTAATGGTTATTTGTTTGTGAAAACCCGAAGAAATCAACTTTGGGAATGTTTGCAGGTGCCCGGGGCAGTCAAGTTTGTACATTTCTCCGGCACTCACGCCACGGTCAGAGACGAAGTCTTGGATATGATCAGGCGAATCGTAGAAACAGGGGTAGCTATAGAGACTGATGGTTCGGATATCGCACCTGGAGAGAAAGTAAATGTAATTGGTGGCCCTCTTCAGAATATGACTGGCGAAGTGATTGAAAAAGGAAATAAGGATTATTTCATGATTCGAATCCCGGGGATCTATCAAAATATTCTGATTAGCATGCCAAGGAAGTTTCTGGAAGTGGCGGTGTAAAGAAGTTTTCCAGCCAAATGGACTATCGGATTTTTTCAACCACAAAGGGCATGGAGGTTTTGCAGAGTAACATAAAGTAAGAATGAACTTGAAATATTTAATCTAGACTGATGAACACCGATTGCTGAAATAAGGAATACCGAATGCTGAATACCGAAGGTAGAAATAGTGATTTATGACGATAGCTCCGTAGGAGCGGCATCTTTGGTGTGCCGGGCATGCTTCATTGCCAAAGGGTGAGAGTCCCGAAGGAGCCGTAATGATCGGAATCCTGTAGTCGAAAGCAAGGGTGTCCATTGTGAGATGGAATCTGAAGGAAGCTGAAG
>Ga0209390_10005844_pt1 | contig 16997 bp, 12 predicted proteins | sample BON01_FD_187212 | JGI IMG/M metagenome (GOLD analysis project Ga0209390, IMG submission 187212) | Freshwater microbial communities from Lake Bonney liftoff mats and glacier meltwater in Antarctica - BON-01 (SPAdes) (version 2) | ecosystem: Environmental > Aquatic > Freshwater > Ice > Glacier...
ATGGCCTTCAACGCTGGTGTGTTGGTTGGCCCCAGGGTGCCCGGAGAAAGTGGGAAGAGCCGTTGAAGCTCATGGAGTCTGTTGATACACAGGAACAAGCACTCTTCAATAACCTCTATTCAGAAACCGCTTCGTGGGTGTCAGAAAAATACAACACTCTGACCTACCGAATAGATCAACTTGATCCGGCTGACCTCCCCTACATCATCCATTACGCAGGCGCCCACAAACCCTGGCACTTGGGGAGAAGGCTTGCCAAAGGCTGTGTTGACTATGGGTGCCCGTGGTCTGAGTGGTTCGCCGCTGAGGGATCGTTGATCCGGGACATTGAAGAGGAGCCGCTAGCTGAAAAAATCCTGTTGCTCCAACGCGCTGCCCTGGCCACAGGACGCTTGCGGTGGCAGCGCGACCATTCCGGTCTGTGGCTTGTGAAAGTGCTCACTACCCTTGGACCTGCTGCTCGAGTTGTGACGTGGTGTCTGGGTCTACTGAAACAATGGATTCCACGGGGAACCCATCCCCTCCATTAACGGCAACGGAATCTAGGGTGTTGTGGCTAAGCAAAAAGATGAAACCCATGTGGTGGCCATCGCTTTGGATGACCACATGGCGTACGCCTTTTTCGTCCTGGTCCACTCGCTTGTCACCACCGCACAGGCTCCTTTCCATCTAATCATCGGACACTTCAGCGGTCGCCTCTCCACAGCCAACATCGAGGTCATGGAGGCGTTCCTTGCCACACAAGCGCTCACATACGAAATCCGCGAACTTACCCCCCATCCGCTTTTCACGGAGCGACGTCACCTCACAATCACCACCTTTTCCAAGTTCGTCATTTCTGATGCGGTAACCAGCGCCCACCTCTGGATCGATCTAGACACCGTTGCGAGAACCGGGTGGGACGACATTTTCAGCACTATCCATGGGGCCGCTGAAGGGGTCCCTCTCGTTGTGGCGGCGAAAATTGACAGTCCTCACACTCGCTTTGAGGGCTTCAACGCAGGCGTTTTGGGCTGGACACGGGAGAAAAGGAAACCCTGGATTGATGCTCTGCAAAGCCTCCCCGAAAAGCGCTTCAGCTCCGAGCAGTACCTGTTCAACACCCTTTATAGCGACAACAACGTCGTCGTTGAGAGTCGCTTCAATTTCCTTTCCAGCTGGCATGCCCATGCGGTGGAGCGAAACCAGGCCAGCATTATTCATTACTCTGGACCCATCAAACCGTGGCACCTGGCTCGCCGTCACAGACGGGCCTGGGTCACCATCAACCCCACTTGGGAGTCCTGGTTTGAAGCAGAGGAACAGCTACATTCTTCGATCCAACCCTCCATGGCAGCGGAACTGCGTGCTTTGGCGAGACGGGCTCTGGCGAGCGGTCGGCTTCACACCGGTAAGGGCGCACTCGCGGGTTGGTTCATGAGATTCCTTGCCTACGGCGGAGCACTGGGAGACCCGTTCGTGTACTTCCTGAAATCACGGGCTCGACGATGACCGCAGTCAGCATCATTCACTACACGGGGGCGACCGCGAAAAGCCAGTCGGTGCTCGTTTCGCTTGCAACGGACACTTCTCGAGCGGGTGCTGATGTCACCGTGATCGATATTGGTCGAACAACAGTCATCCGACAGGGTTTCCCGCCGACCAAACTTGTGAAGGCTCTGGGCCACACTGTCTTTGATCAAGCTTTTTCTCTCCTCCTCACACAGGCTGGAGTTCAGCTTGTGGGGCTTCCGCCGGGTAAAAAAGTCACCAAAATTTTGAAGCGCGATCGCCAAGCTCTCGACCAGGCACTCGAATCAGAACTACTGACGTACTTTCGCTTAGACCACATTCCTGACACCCCCGAAGCACGCCAGCTGAAGTCAACGCTTCACGAAGCAATGCTCGACACCTACTTTTCCCTCTTCGCTCTCTGGTCGGATTCGCCTCCAGACAAGGTGATTATCCCCAACGGACGAACGTCGCGGCAAAAAGCAGCGCGACTCGTCGCCGAGCGTCTAGGACTCGAGGTTTTGCTGTATGAAAACGGCCGGGCCACCCCCAGCTCCTACTATCTCGGCACAACCCAACCCCACGATCGGATTGCCTCACAAGAGGAAGTCCTCGGGGGTTTCCCCCTCCCGAAAGGTCGCGCGCTCAAGGAAAAAGCAGAGTCTTGGCTAGCTGACAGGATGGCAATCGGCGGCGGTACAAACAATTTTTCACAGGGATGGGAAACGCTCGCAGCCGACGTGAGCCCTGCCTCAGACACCCCCACCGCCGTCTTCTTCGCGTCATCCTTCGACGAGTTTCGAGCGTTTGGGCCCATGTGGTCCATCGACAGCTGGGCGAGCCAGTTTGAAGCATTCGACTCGATGATGAGCATCCTCGAAGAAAAAGGTGTCTCTCTCGTCCTTCGTCTTCATCCCAACCTTGGATCAAAGAGCAGAAAATACTTCCTTCGAGAAACCCAAGAAGTTTTGGCCCTCCGGGCCAAACATCCTGGGTTGACCATTCACTGGCATAACCAGCCAGCTAATTCTTATGACCTGATCCGCGCGGCAACATACGTGATTGTCGAACGCTCCACGATTGGCTTGGAAGCAAGCGTCATGGGGAAACCGGTGTGGGTCACCCAGGCAAGCCAGTGGGACATGATTGCCGATATTCGCCAAGTGCTGAAACCATCAGACATCACCTCCGACACCATGGCCCTCTGGGAACCATCTCCTGTAGGAGCACAAAAGTTTGTGAGCTATTGGATGGCGCAAGAGCATCCTCTCCACCGCGACTGGCAATCCTGGGCGACCTGGAACCCTGACCAAGCAACGCTTCGGATGAAGCTGGCGCAGTTGGCGCTGCCTAATTCCCTCCGTCACAAGGTTCGGCTGTTGCGCCTCGAGCTCGCCAAATGGCAAAACCATCGCTTTGTTCCCCCAGAGAAATAGCGGAAAACAAGTAGGGTGAAGCCTGTGAGCGAGGAAAAAGAAGCCCCCAGCATGTCCACTACTGCGGAGAAAATTGCAGACCTCAAAGCCCGGTACAACGAGGCTGTGACGGCGAGCGAAGACCTCGCGCAGGAAAAGCAGCACGCTAAAGGCAAGATGACGGCCCGCGAGCGCATCGAGGAACTACTCGACACGGGCTCTTTCGTTGAACTTGACGAATACGCCAGACACCGATCCCATGCTTTTGGGATGGAGGCAAAACGACCTTATGGCGATTCTGTTGTCACCGGTCTCGGGACAATCCATGGCCGTCAGGTTGCCGTTTTCTCTCAAGACTTCACGGTCTTTGGCGGATCTCTGGGAGAAGTTGCGGGCGACAAAATTATCAAGGTAATGGGCCTCGCCCTCTCCACCAAAGTCCCCCTCATAGGCATCTTGGATTCCGGGGGAGCCAGAATCCAAGAGGGCGTTATTGCGCTCGGAAAATATGGTGAAATCTTCAAACGCAATACCCAAGCTTCCGGTGTGATTCCCCAAATTTCGATTATTTGTGGGCCCGCAGCAGGTGGTGCGGTCTACTCTCCGGCCCTCACCGATTTCGTCATCATGGTCGATAAAACCAGTCAAATGTTTGTCACCGGCCCCGACGTCATCAAAGCTGTCACGGGTGAAGACGTTGGAATGGAAGAGCTCGGTGGGGCGCTCACCCATAACAAAACCTCGGGTGTCTCGCACTACCTCGCCAGTGACGAAACTGATGCTTTCGACTACGCCAGGGTTTTGCTCTCCTACCTACCCGATAACTTCGAATCGGGTGCCCCCGTCTACGCTTCAGTAACCGACCTGGAAATCACGGATCGCGACCGTCGCCTCAACGACGTGATACCGGACAGCCCTTCGGTTCCCTACGACGTCACAAAGGTTATTGAGGGGGTTGTCGACTACGGTTCGTTCCTCGAGGTTCAACCCCTTTTTGCGCCCAACATCGTTATTGGCTTTGCTCGAGTAGAGGGCAACTCCGTCGGAATTATCGCGAATCAGCCCAACCACATGGCTGGGACGCTCAACATTGACGCGGGCGAAAAGGCGGCCCGATTTGTTCGATTCTGTGACGCGTTTGGCATTCCGATCTTGACGATTGTCGATGTTCCTGGCTACCTGCCGGGCACCGATCAAGAATGGACTGGGGTTATTCGAAGGGGAGCCAAGCTCCTGTACGCATACGCTGAAGCGAGTGTCCCGCTCATTACCGTCATCACTCGCAAAGCCTACGGAGGCGCCTACATCGTGATGGGCTCTAAGCAGCTGGGCGCAGATTTGAACTTTGCGTGGCCTACTGCGGAAATTGCCGTGATGGGCGGGCAAGGAGCAGTCAATATCCTTTACCGCGGTGAGATCAAAGAAGCCGAAGCCGCAGGGGAAGACGTTGCAGCAGTGCGCGCAAGACTAGCCAGCGAATACACCTACAACGTGGCGAGCCCTTTCTTGGCAGCGGAACGAGGCGAGATTGACAGTGTCATTGAACCGGCAGCCACCAGAAGTGTGATCGCCAAAGGTTTGCGCGCTCTTAAGTCAAAAGCCGCGCGCCCACCCATGGGAAAGCACGGAAATATCCCTCTGTAGAGCCAGATTCGCAGAGACAAGGACCCTCGTCCCCACAGGATTGGCCTAAAGCCCTAAACTCTCGATGTGGTCGCGATATCGAAGGTGCTGATTGCCAACCGTGGAGAAATTGCGGTTCGGGTCATTCGTGCAGCTCAAGACGCGGGGATTAACACGGTTGCTGTGTACGCGGACCAAGATCGCAACGCCCGATTCACTCGGCTTGCTCACGAGGCATATGCCCTGAATGGCAACACCTCTGCCGAAACCTACTTAGTGCCCGAGAAAATACTCTCAATTGCCAAGCGGTCCGGCGCGAACGCTATCCACCCTGGGTACGGTTTCCTCTCTGAGAATGCCGACTTTGCTCAGATGGTTATCGATGCCGGCCTGATCTGGATTGGCCCGCCCCCTGCGGCCATCAGAGCTCTCGGCGACAAGGTGTCCGCTCGCCACATCGCCCAAAAAGTGAAGGCTCCACTCGCGCCGGGGACATCTGACCCCGCATCCAGCGCCGATGAAATAGTCGCTTTCGCCAAAGAGCACGGTGTTCCCGTTGCCATCAAGGCAGCGCACGGTGGTGGTGGCCGTGGCCTCAAGGTCGCCTACACCTTGGAAGAGATTCCTGAACAATTCGAGTCCGCCACGAGGGAAGCTCTGGCGGCATTTGGGCGCGGGGAGTGCTTTGTGGAGAAGTATCTCGAGCAACCCCGGCACGTGGAGACCCAGTGTCTGGCTGATTCAGCAGGAAATGTGGTCGTCATCTCTACAAGAGATTGCTCGCTTCAGCGGCGCCACCAAAAACTCGTTGAAGAAGCGCCCGCGCCGTTTTTGACCAAGGAGCAGGAAACTCTGCTCTATGAATCCTCGAAAGCGATTCTGAAGGAAGCCGGATACGTCGGGGCCGGAACCTGCGAGTTTTTGATTGGTAAAGATGGAACAATTTCGTTCCTCGAGGTCAACACCCGTTTACAGGTCGAACACCCCGTTTCGGAAGAAATCACTGGCATCGACTTGGTTCGCGAACAGTTCCGCATCGCGGAGGGCGGCCTGATCGAATACGGCGACCCCACCCATCACGGTCATTCCATCGAATTTCGCATCAATGGCGAGGATCCCGGTCGAGGTTTCCTCCCCACCCCCGGGCCTATTCACTCGGTCAGATTCCCTGGGGGTCCTGGAGTGAGGGTTGACTCTGGCATCACGACTGGTGATGTGATCACGGGTGCTTTCGATTCGCTCCTTGCGAAGCTGATCGTGACCGGGGCAACTAGACAGGATGCTCTCGAAAAAGCGCGTCGAGCCCTTTCCGAGTTTGAAATCACCGGACTCCCCACCGTGATTCCTTTCCACCGCGCGATTGTGGAAGAACTCGCCTTCACTGCCTCCGGACAAGACGGCTTCTCCGTTCACACGCGGTGGATTGAAACCGAATTCACCACGGACATTGAGCCTTGGGAAGGTGCTATCGAAGAAGGCTTCGACGCGGAAGACCTTTACCGAACCGTGGTTGTCGAAGTGGAAGGGCGCCGACTCAAAGTTGGTGTGCCCTCAGGAATTTTCGCTGCCGGTCAGAGTGCGAGTTTGGGTAAGGCGCCAAAGCGAGCGTCCTCTCAGCTGGCGGGTGGGTCAACCGAGGGAACCATCACCTCGCCGATGCAGGCCACCGTCGTGAAGGTTATGGTCGAGGTTGGCACGAGCGTTGTTGCGGGGGATATTTTGTGTGTCCTCGAGGCGATGAAGATGGAACAGCCGATTATGGCTCCGAAGGACGGGGTTGTTGAAGCCGTAAACATCAGCGTGGGCGACTCCATCTCGGGGGGCCACCTCCTGGTAGTGCTGAACTAGCCACCCGCCTGGATTCTCCTGGATAGGCTGAAGGGATGAGCTCATCCATAGATCACACCCCTTTTGCCCTCGCCACTGAGGCGGCACAAGTTGTTGCCGAAAAGACGGGCATTGACCATCACGACATTGCCCTCACCTTAGGTAGCGGCTGGGCGAAAGCGGCAGACCTCATCGGTGAAACCATCGCGGAGATCCCCGCGGGAGATGTCCCCGGTTTTGCCTCATCAGGAGTTCCCGGTCACACCGGGACGATTCGCTCCATCAAGATGCCAAACGGGAAGCATGCCCTGGTCATCGGGGCTCGGACTCACTTTTATGAGGACAAAGGAGTGCGTGCCGTTGTGCATTCTGTGAGAACTGCCGCGGCGTGTGGAGCAAAGGTGATGGTCTTGACCAATGGCGCCGGTGGGATCAAAGAGCACTGGACCCCCGGAACCCCGGTGTTGATTTCTGACCACCTCAACTTGACTGCTAGCTCTCCCTTGGAGGGAGCGACGTTCATCGATCTCACCGACCTTTACTCGAGCCGTCTTCGCGATATCGCCAGGACGATTGACCCCACTCTTGATGAGGGTGTCTATGTTCAATTCCGGGGACCCCACTATGAAACCCCCGCCGAGGTCCAAATGGCAAAGGTCATGGGAGGTCACATCGTAGGCATGTCAACAGCCCTGGAGGCTATTGCGGCCAGGGAAGCCGGCATGGAGGTTTTGGGGCTGTCCCTGATCACCAACCTCGCCGCGGGAATCTCGCCAGAACCCCTGAGCCACAAAGAAGTGATTGAGGCGGGGCAGATGGCTGAGCCGGTGATTTCCGCTCTCTTGGCAAAGATTGTTGCCGCACTATGACTAGCGCACTAGATACCACCGTGGCGGCAGCCACCGCATGGCACGACCAGGACCCTGACACGCACACACAAGCTGAACTAGGGGCTCTGCTTGAGAGGCATGCTGGGGGCAATCTCGAAGCAGCTGCGACCCTGTCTGAACTCTTTGATGGCCGCCTCGCTTTTGGCACCGCGGGAATTCGGGGACCCTTGCAACCAGGACCTCGGGGAATGAATCGCGTGGTCATTGGACAAACCACCGCCGGGCTAGCCCAGTATTTGCTGGAGCATCGCTCCACAGAACCAGGAAGAACTCTGAGGGTTGTGGTGGGGTGTGATGCAAGAACCAATTCCGACATCTTCGCAGAAGACACCGCGGCCATTATGGCCGGATACGGCCTGGAGGCTATTGCGCTCCCCGAAAAGCTCCCCACACCTGTTTTGGCTTTTGCCGTGCGCTATCTGAATGCTGACGCGGGTGTGATGGTGACGGCAAGTCACAACCCGCCACGGGACAATGGTTACAAGGTCTATCTCGGCGGAGCCGACGAGGGTTCACAAATCATCCCCCCGGTTGACAGTGACATCGAAAAACTTATCGCCGGCGTTGCCCGCTCGATAAGTTGGGCAGATATCCCGCGCTCCCCTGAATCGGTTATTCCCGCCCCGGAGGACATTGTTGCCCAGTATGTGGCGGCAACGGTTGCTTCTGTGGCACCAGAAGCCCCACACGATCAGGCTTTATCTATCGTCTATACCGCCATGCATGGGGTGGGGGCTGGCACTTTTTTCGAAACGGTAGAAGCCGCCGGATTTCCTAGCGTCCACCCGGTCACAGAGCAAACAGAGCCTGATGCGGCATTTCCCACGGTGGCCTTCCCTAACCCGGAAGAGGATGGAGCACTAGATCTCAGTATCGCCACTGCCAAAAAGCATGATGCTGCCCTCATCATCGCCCACGACCCCGATGCAGATCGTCTCGCTTTGGCTTTGCCTCGCGACGGGGACTACATCCCCCTCACGGGGAACCAGGTCGGCGCTATTCTCGGTTGGTGTTGCGCCGAGAGGGCACACAAAAATGGAGTCACCGGGACGCTGGCGAACTCTTTGGTGAGCTCCCCTGTGTTGGGCAAGATTGCGAAACACTTTGGACTCGAGCATGAAGAAACCCTGACGGGCTTCAAATACGTCTCCCGTGTCCCAGACCTCATCTTCGGTTTCGAGGAGGCTCTTGGTTATCTCGTGACCCCTGATGTTGTTAGGGATAAAGACGGAGTCTCCGCAGGCCTTATGGCGCTGGAGATTGCCTACTCGCTCGCAGCAAAAGAAAACACACTCTGGGATTACTTGGCGACCATCGAAAAGGCCGTGGGAGGGTTCGCCTCGAGCCAAATCACGATCAAGCTCGGCGACCAAGGAACCAACACCTCTCTCGCGGAACAGCTTCGAAGCACACAGCCAGGCGCCTTTGGGACGCGTTCCATCACCCAGGTGGATGATTTTTTGCAGGGCGTCGGAGAATTCCCCCGGGAGGACATCCTTCGCTACTACTTAGAAGATGGCTCCCGCGTGATTATTCGACCCAGTGGCACTGAACCTAAGCTCAAGATCTACTTGGATACCCCAGGAGACACACGACCTGAGGCAGAAACAGCTCTCACGGAATTAGAGAGCGCCATGCGCTCTCTCGTCGATTCTCTGTCCTAGCTTGTGTAAGCGCTAACGAGGGCATCTACGAGTGCTTCGCGGTCTTCAAAGCGAGCGAATGCGCCACCGGCAGCGTTGAGCTGAAAGAGAAGAAGGTCCTCCAACCCGTAGCCAAAGGCCTCGACCAGGAGAAGCAGTTCCTTGGTCAGCGTGGTGGAGCTCATGAGTCGGTTATCGGTGTTGACGGTGACCGCAAAACCCAGTCGATAGAGTGCGTCAAACGGGTGCTGGGCCATCTCGGTTCCCCATTGCGCAACGGCACCGGTCTGAAGATTAGAGGACGGACTCAGCTCCAGCGGAATGCCCCGCTCAATTACCCACCGGGCCACCTCGCCAAGCCCTGCAACATCAGCATCCCCCGCATCGAGCGCAGCAATGTCTTCGGCAATCCGGACACCGTGACCAAGACGCAGCGTTCTCCCATCAACCAGGGCACTGCGAATACTCTCCACGCCATCGGCTTCACCGGCATGAACGGTGATGGGGAACATGTGATTCGCCAGGTGAGTGAAGGCATCAGCAAACTTACTGGCGGGGAAACCTGCCTCCGCTCCTGCGATATCGAAACCCACCGCACCTTTATCGCGGTATTTCAGCGCAAGCTCGGCGATCTCCATTCCGCGATCGTTGTGGCGCATGGCGGTGATGAGTTGTCCGACCTGGATGTTCTTACCCGAGGCTTCCGCCGCGGCGACAGCTGCGTCCAAGCCAGCTTGAACTGCCTCGACGGCCTGCTCAAGGCTGAGACCCTGTTCGAGGTGTTGCTCGGGTGCCCAGCGGATTTCACCATAGATCACACCGTCGCTGACAAGGTCCTCCACAAATTCCTTGGCGACCCGGTGGAGCCCTTCCACGCTTTGCATCACGCTCAGGGTCACATCAAAAGTCTTCAGATACTCAACCAGTGAACCCGAGTCAGCTTGTGTGGCAAACCACTGGCCCAAGGCTTCGGCAGAGTCGGTGGGAGCCCCGCCAGGGAGGTCGATTCCAGCCTGCTGCGCCAAATCAAGAATCGTTTCCGGGCGCAGCCCGCCATCCAAATGGTCATGCAAAGAGACCTTGGGGAGTTCCCGAATTTGTTCCTCAGTCAGGGACGTGGTGTTCATGATGCATACTCCTCAAGTTGTCGTGGCCCAAAAGCATCGGGCAATACTTCGTCAATTGTTTTCATTCCACTCACTGTTTCCACCACCATGCCAGGGGTCGAGTGTTCATACAGGAGCTGACGGCATCTGCCACACGGCATCAACACATCCCCGTGGCCATCCACACAGGTGAAGGCGACCAATTTCCCACCACCGGTCATCGTGAGCTCAGATACCAGCGAACACTCTGCACAAAGCCCCACACCGTAAGAAGCATTTTCGACGTTGCAGCCAGACACTATTCGACCGTCATCCACCAGCGCAGCAGCCCCCACCGGGAAATTCGAATAGGGCGCATACGCCCGCGTCATCGCGGCGTTTGCAGCATCACGGAGTGCTTGCCAATTGATGTCGATGGGTTACTCCTTGATATAGGGCTTGCCAACAGAGGCCGGTGGTCGGACTCGGCCCACAAACCCGACCACAGCAATGATGGTGACCAAATAGGGAACCATGATGATGAAGTCGGTGGGGATGCCCGGGCTGACCTGGTTCGCCCACACCCGAAGGATGATGGAAAAACCAAACAACAGGGCCGCAGCGGACATATAGAAGGGGTGCCAGCGACCCAGGATCACCACGGCGAGCGCGATAAAGCCTTGCCCGTTAGACATCTCTTGCCCAAAAGCACCCACGTTACCGATGGTGAAGGCAGCGCCACCCAAACCAGCGAGAGCACCACCCGTGGTGACCCACCAGAACCTGGTGCGAGCAACATTAACACCCATCGTGTCGGCCGCCATCGGGTACTCGCCAACTGCTCGTGCCCGAAGACCCAGGCGTGTGCGAAACAGCACAAACCACAGCAATGGAATACAGAGGAACGCTAGATACACGGTCAGGCGGTTTTCAAACACCACAGGGCCGAGGATCGGGATCTCGCTGAGGAACGGAATCTTAACAATCGGAAAGGTCCCTGGGTTATTAGCCCCGGCGCTGTCTTGCGTCAACCATTGCGAGTAGAGAAAGTTTGTGACTCCAATAATGAGCACGTTGAGAACAACACCCACGATGATTTGATCAACGAGATATCGCACAGCGAACACCGCAAGGATTGTTGACACCAGGGCAGAGGCCACCATCGCGGCGACGAGGCCAGCATAGAGATTCCCGGTGAGCGTGCCCACTACAGCGGCCACGAAAGCCCCCGTGAGGAGCTGGCCTTCAATAGCAATATTCACCACGCCGACACGCTCTGACATCACGCCCGCCATGCCGCCGAAAATGATCGGGATCGCGAGCACGATGGCGTTAGCCAGGAGGAACGCAAACGGAACTCGATCTCCCGCTGCAAGCCAGCCAAGCAATGCCACCACTGCGATGAACCCAAACACCATCGACCACCACAGGGGCACCGGGCGTTTCGAGATGACGCGGAAAAAAGCGAGAGCCGAAATCAGCATCATTACGATGCCAAGAACGATCCCCACGGTGCTGGAAAGAGCGGTAATGGAGGGCAATGAAATCGCTGCATCATCAGCCGTCACCGTGTATTCCACGGGTTCCCGTCGGCCCAAAATACCAAACGCCACAAAGACAAGGACAGAGAAAACAGCCATCAGTGACGGCGCCTTCCAGCTCACCTTGGCTTCGGCGAGGGAGAACATTCCTGGTTTCACCTCGAGGCTCATGAAGTAGTCTCCTTCCGCTGGAGCTTGGCTCTCAGCCGGTCAAGGGCGGGGGTTGACGCCAAGGAAGGCAGCCGGAAGATTGCCCGCACCAAAGGTGGCGCGGCAATAAAGAGGACGATGGCCCCTTGGACGATGCCCAGCACTTCAGGGGAGACACCAATCACCTGCATCTGCGGTCCACCCGCCTTGAAAGCGCCGAACAGGAGGCCTGCAAAAAGAATGCCCACGGCGTTTCCGCCACCCAGCAACGCAACCGTGATGCCGTCAAACCCGATACCGGCGTGGACCGTTTCGGTGTAGCCGACCTGGGTTCCCAGTGCTTGATTGGCTCCGGCAACCCCGACAAAAGCGGCAGATGCGGCCATGGCCCACACATATGTTCTCTCGACCGAGATTCCCGCAGTTCTGGCCGCATGAGGGTTATGTCCGACCATCCGGAAGCGGTACCCAATCGCAGAGCGCTCCATGAGCCACCAATACACCGCAACCGCGATCAGAGCGAAAATAAACCCTAAGTGGAGTGAATACGTCCCGGGGAAAAGTTGCGGTAGTTGGGCCGTAAAAGCAGGGGCCTCTGCCTTCGGTGTCCCTCCCGCTTGCTCAGCCTGTAACAGGTTGGGCGAGCGAATAAACCAGGTGAACAAGCTAATGGCCACATAATTCAACATGATCGTCAAGATGACTTCGTGGGCGCCGGTTTGTGCCTTGAGGAAACCAACGAGAGCGCCCCACAAGGCAGCGCCCAAAATGGCAACTATCACGGCGACAACCATGTGGAGAATCACGGGCAATTCCATGCGGGTACTGATCCAGGTGGCCCACAAGATGCCAAAAATCATTTGACCGTTTCCACCAATGTTGAAAAGGCCTACCCGGAAACCCAGCGAGATACCCAGGCCTGCTGCAATCAGCGGTCCGGCAAGGCGCAAAGTCTCCGTCAGTGGACGCAAAGCGGTAGCTAGGTCATCGGCACGAGTATTGAAGATAGAGCCACGAAACAGTGCAGCGTACCCATCGGCAACGGTTCGCAGTGCGGCTTGGATCGCGTCCATGAGTCCGCCCGATTCGAGCGCCTTACCGACATCCTCGCTAGAAACCATCATGAAGATTGCTCCCACGAGAAAGCCCATCACAATCGAGAGCAACGCTCGCGTCGCACTGGTGGAGAACACTTCTTTGAGAAGACTCATGCGGATACTCCCTCCGGCATAATGCCCGCCATCATTTGCCCCATATCTTCCCGAGAGATTGTCGGTGGAACGATTCCTACGATTTTTCCCCGATACATCACGGCAATACGGTCTGCGAGGTTAAACACTTCGTCCAATTCCGTCGAGATAATCACTACGGGGATTCCCGAATCACGCGTTTTGATGATGCTTTCGTGAATGAACTCAATGGATCCCACATCAACACCCCTTGTTGGTTGAGCGGCCACAAAAAATTTCAGTTCACGGGAGAGCTCCCTCGCCACAACGACTTTCTGCTGATTTCCACCCGAGAGTTTTTTAACCAGGGTCTGGCCTGAGGGTGTTCTCACGTCAAAGCGCTTGATGAGGTCTTCGCTATGCGCATGACGGGACGCAAAATCGATCGACAAGCCTTTCGTGAAGGGCCTGGAGTATGAACCATCCAACATAAAGTTCTCTTCAATCGTGAAGTCCGCGACCAAACCGTCTTTTTTGCGGTCTTCGGGTACATATCCAACACCCGCTTCCAGCACTTCCTTTACGCTCGCGTGAGTGATGTCCTCGCCCGCGAGAGAAATAGTTCCCTCACTCACGTTGCGCAAACCTAGGAGAGTTTCCGCCAACGCGGTTTGACCATTCCCCTCGACCCCCGCAATACACAACACTTCACCAGCGCGAACGTCAAGGCTCACGCCATCGATGACCCGTTGCTGGCGCTCGTCCACCACGACCAAATCTCGGATCTCTAGGACTGTGGCGCCCGCAGTGGCCTCGAGCTTATCGACGGAGAGGTCAACTTCACGGCCCACCATCAACGACGCAAGCTCACCCACTTCTGTCGAGGGCGAAACCGAATCAATAACCTTTCCACCGCGAATCACGGTGACAATATCGGCTACGGCCTTCACCTCCCGCAATTTGTGCGTAATGAAGACGATTGATGTTCCCTCTTGCGCGAGCTGCCGCATGATCTCCATCAACTCATCAGTCTCTTGCGGTGTGAGGACGGCGGTAGGTTCATCCAGAATCAGAATTTTTGCGTCCCTAGCAAGTGCCTTGACAATTTCCACTCGCTGTTGAATGCCGACTGGCAAGTCTTCGATGAGCGCATCAGGGTCAATATCAAATCCAAATCGGGCAGAAATGTCGCGCACCCGCTCGCGCGCTGTAGCAAGATCCAACGCGCCAATTGCGTTGGTGGGTTCGTTGCCCAAAACAACGTTTTCTGCCACGGAGAAAACGGGAACCAACATGAAGTGTTGGTGGACCATTCCGATACCAGCGGCCATCGCATCACCGGGGCCAGAAAACTTTACTTCTGTGTCGTCCAAAAGAATGCGGCCCTCATCGGGCTGGTAGAGACCATAGAGGAGATTCATCAGCGTGGACTTGCCGGCGCCATTCTCCCCGAGCAGCGAGTGAATTTCGCCGGGCTGCACGATAAGAGAAATGTTGTCGTTTGCGACAACGGGGCCAAATCGCTTGGTCATTCCCTGCAGTTCAAGCTTCATTGCTTGGTTCTCCTCTAATTTGTGGTGCCCTCCATGATGCGGAAAGCAGGAGGGGCCCCGGACGCAGGTCCAGGGCCCCTCCGTTACTTCACGTCAGAACGTCGTGCCGCTGTCTAGGACAGAGGGTCGATCGTTCCGTCGATGATGCCCTGCTTGATTTCAGCAAGACGATCCTTGATGTCCTGGGACACCTTGTCATCGAAGGCGTAGAACGGAGAGATGTCCGTTCCTGCATTCGCGAGGTCACCCATGTAGTAGTCACCACTGAAGTTACCGTTGACTGCATAGTCTTCGATGATGTCGAAGGTTGCTGCACCCATACGCTTTTCCGCAGAGGTCAGGATGTAGTCGGCATACTCAGGCGACGTGGCGGCGATGTCCTTGTCGACACCGATCATCACAGCATCCACACCGGACTCCTTGATAGCTTCTGAACCTGCACCGAACTGGTCTCCACCCACGGGGAAGAGAACGTCAGCGCCCTGCTCGAGCTGAGAAGCAGCAATGCTTTTACCGGTGGGGTCATTTGGAGCGAATCCGCCCCAGAAGTCACCGGTTGCTGCCATGGGGTCCCAACCGAGAACAGTCACAGCGGTGCCGGTTTCGGTTTCGTAGGCTTTGGCGCCGTAGTAGAAACCAGACATGAAGTCGGTCACAGCGTCAATCTGCAGTCCACCATAAGTGCCAACAACCTTCGAGGTCGAGTAGGCAGCTGCCAGGTATCCAGCCATGTAGCTGGACTGGTTCATCTTGTAACCAACAGGCTTGAGGTTGTCGTTTCCTTCGCTCCAACCATCGACGGTCACCATGGACACGTCGGGGTTTCCAGCGGCGGCGAGGTTGACATCAGCAACCAGGTTGAACCCGACGGCAAAGATGACATCGCAGCTCGCGTCAACCATGGCCTGGAGGTTGGGAGCGAAGTCTTCGGCGCTGTTGGACTCTGCCTCAGCGATCTGAACACCCAACTCTGATTCTGCCTGGGCTAGTCCGTCATACACAGCTTCGTTGAAGGAGTTGTCGTTCCAGCTTCCTTCGTCAGAAACGGCACAGGCGAGGAAGTCAAGGGACTCTTCGGGTGCGGGGGCTGTTTGGACAGCTGCTTCTTCGGTAACGGCTTCCTCGGTATCAGCAGCACAACCTGCCAAAACCAGAGCAGCGGCACCCAGTGCGGCGATACCTGCGAAGGTACGCTTTGCGGTGATTGCTTTCACTTGTGTGGTCCTCTCATTGCTTTTCGATGCCAGACACTCACCGATTCGCGACTGTCGCCTCAACAGAGTGCTACGCGAAAGAGTGGCTGGCGCTTTTGCTTTATTCTAGGGCGGGAAAATCACAGCCCCGCGAGATAGAGCACCGTCCGCGCAGATGAGCCTCAAGCCTCAGTTGAGAGTGTCTGTCACAAACTTTTCAGCCCCACAATTTCGCGCGAGGGAGTCGTCGGGGTGGCCATGGTTGCTTTGATGTATTCAAAGAAAGCGGTGGCATCCACAGCCTCAATCAGGCGGGAGTTGGCTTTCAGTCCATGAATGCCCCAGGACATTGCAGAATATCCCCTGGTCAGTTCAGAATCTGCCTCAATATCCACCGCATACGGCGCACTTTTGGTGATGAGCTCCGAGTGGAGCAATACTGCGACCGTCAACGAGTCGGGGTCGAATGACCCTGGGATTCCGACACTTTCGTGATGGCACGCATTTCGCTACAGGATCCAGTAGCCCAAGCGAGATTGCGACTCAATCATCTTGCGCCGTGTCGGTATTAATGATGAAAGGAATCTTCACGGGCGTTATTTCTTACCCCTTGAGCTGTTGAGAGAAATAGGCAATTGTTTTAGCCAGTCCCTCGCTCAGCGGAATGTGTGGCTCCCAGTCCATTGTTTTCTTTGCAAGGCTGATATCGGGCTGACGCTGTCTCGGGTCATCCTCTGGCAGGTCTCGGTGCTCGATCTGTGAAGCTGACCCCGTCAGCTCCAGAACCTGAGAGGCAAGCTCCAACATGGTGAACTCGCCCGGGTTTCCAATATTGACCGGGCCGGTTTCGTGATGGGTGTTTTCCATCAAACCAATGAGTCCTGACACGAGGTCATCCACGTAACAGAATGACCTGGTCTGGGATCCATCGCCATAAATAGTGAGCGGCTCACCGCGCAGGGCTTGAACAATAAAGTTGCTCACCACGCGACCATCATCAGCTGCCATGCGAGGGCCGTAAGTATTGAAGATACGAGCAACACGAATCTCCAAACCGTGTTGCCGGTGGTAATCAAAAAACAAAGTCTCGGCCACTCGCTTAGCTTCGTCATAACAAGCTCTGGGGCCAATGGGATTGACCTTGCCCCAATAATCCTCGGTTTGTGGGTGCACCTCGGGGTCGCCATAGACCTCTGAGGTTGACGCCTGGAGAATAGGGACACCCAAACGCTTGGCCAAACCCAACATGTTAATAGCACCCATCACGTTGGTCTTGGTGGTTTGAACCGGATCGTGCTGGTAATGAATGGGCGAGGCGGGAGATGCCATGTTATAAATCGCGTCCACCTCGACATAGAGCGGGAACGTCACATCGTGTCGGATGGCTTCAAAGCCGGGGTTTCCCTGAAGGTGGGCG
>Ga0209390_10005846_pt1 | contig 16994 bp, 25 predicted proteins | sample BON01_FD_187212 | JGI IMG/M metagenome (GOLD analysis project Ga0209390, IMG submission 187212) | Freshwater microbial communities from Lake Bonney liftoff mats and glacier meltwater in Antarctica - BON-01 (SPAdes) (version 2) | ecosystem: Environmental > Aquatic > Freshwater > Ice > Glacier...
AGGGAGGGAGGGAGGAGTTATGTTAGAAAGGGCGGCTACCGACAATTAAGAAACGTGAATAATTATCGCTCTCCTTCCCGCCCCATGCCTGCCTGCCTTCCCTCATACTCTCAAAACCAGAAGCGCGCATGCATCTGTCTCCAGCGGAGGAGGGAAGGGAGGGAGGGAGGGAGAGCAGGGAGGGAGGGAGGGCGGACAGGAAGATGAAAGAAGAAAGTACGTACGTCTTGCGCATCTGGGCCTTCTCCTTGTACCGCTTGGCATTGTACAGCTTAGCCCTCAGCCCGTGCACCTTCTGCGCGAACTTGGACCGACGATGCACCTCACGGGCTTCCTTCTTGCGACTGTGGAGGGAGGGAGGGAGGGAGGGAGGGAGGGAGGGAGGGATTGATGAGTTGAGGGTGTTGACAAGTTATGGAACACCTTCCAAGGAGGCTCATTCATGTAACAATGAGAACTTCGTGTGCATTCATCGTGTGTGTGGGTTGGGGTAGGATTGCCTGAGGGTGGACACGTCGACACTGCATCATCACCTCCCCGCCCCCCACTCCCCCTCTCTCTCTTGTCTCCTCCCCTCCCTCCCCCTCTGCCCCTTCTGACGTACAGTCGCTCCTCCCGGTCGAGGCGCTCCCCGTGCTTCTTCCGGTGCTGCTCCATGTAGTCATGTTGCGGCTGTGGTGGTGGTGCGAAAAGGGGGAGGGAGGGAGGGAGGGAGGGATGAGGAGGAGGCGGAGGAGGAGGATGCCGTGGACTTGGATAGACTACCAACAGATTCCCCACCACCACGTTCTCTCTCTGTCTTGACGTACATACCATGGTTGCTGATGTGTGTGGTGCTGCTAGCTAGCTGGGTGGGGGGCTGGTGTTTGGAGTGGTTCTCTGCTGGATACGATGAGCCTTGTGTTGCTTCTTCCTTGACCACTCAGAGGGAGCGAGGCTGTGCGGTGTGCGGGAGGAGGGAAGGGAAGGGGCAGAAATGAGACGGGTCAATCGACAACATTACACATAAATAGTGCCTTGACACGGACGTCCATGCCAGCAAGCACAAGACAAAGGAGGGGCGACGACGTAGAAGGCAACATGGCCAGCCAAGGCCACCACCAATCCTTCGCTCTTCTGGCTTGCTCGCGCCTCTTTTCATCACAAACATCGCTCGCGCCCATCATAAAAAAACACAGCGTTCTGACCTTCCCCTACACATCCTTACATAGAGGCAAAGCATGCCACCCCCAAGATTGCCAGGGCCTCCGTCCGCTGCCGCCGCCGCCACAGAACTCGTTTGGTGAGACGACGCACACCCCTCCTCTCCTCCCTCCCTCCCTCCCTTTCTACACGACGGCCCATGGCCAACAACACCAAGAAGCGCTTGCTGACCCTCCTCGCCGCCGAGCCGCAGCAGCCCCGCTACTCCTGGAGTCGTCGTCGCCGCCTTTTCCTTTTTCTGGCCGCCGGCGTCGTTGCCGTGCTGGTGGCGGCCTCTGGTAGCGTGGTGGCTTTTTCCCTCTCCTTCCCGTCATCATCCTCCTCCTCCTCGCTTGCTGCCACCAGCCCCATTACCGCACACACACACGCGACCACCAGCAGCACCACCGGCGCTTTCTCCACCTTCTCCCACAAGCTCTGCGTCTTGACGCGCGTGCACAACGTCCCCCGGTCCCTGACCGAATGGCTCGAATTTCACCTCGCCTTAGGCGTGGGGCATTTCTTCATTTTCGACGACTGCAGCGACGACGAGGGTGACAAGACCGCCTGGGTCCTGGATACGTACAAACGCTTGGGCCTCATTTCTGTATTCAATGCCAAGGACCTGACGCGGTGGGATTGTCGTGCCAATGCCAAGCGGGGGGCAGCAGCAGGGTGGTCTCGGTCTCCATGGTTTTGGTGGGGCACCTCTACCTCTATCTCCATGGACAGCAAGAGCGACAAGAGCGATAAGGACAAGGAGCAGGAGGAGGAGTGTACCTACGCCTGCGGCGATCGGCATCGCCCCGACGAGGACCGGCTCTTCTCTTTCCTGTACCAGCAGATGAAGGCCCGTAAGGCAGAGGGTGGGGGGGGAGAAGGAGGCCAAGGGTGTGAGTGGACGGGGGTGTTCGACGTGGACGAGTACCTGACCATTCATCAAGATCAAGAGGAGGGCGACGAGGCAAGAAGAGAGACAAAAAAGGAGACTCTCCTACCCTCTTCCGCCCTGCACGCCCTTCTCGACGAGCGAAGCAAGGAGGGCCTGCCCGTTTTTCAGCTGCCCTGGGTGACGATGGGCTCGGATGGACATGTGTCTCGCACGCCGCCTGAGGGGTTGGTGATCGAAGGCAGCTTCCAAGGGGCCTACACGGCCTGGATGCTCAAGACGCTGGCCAGGACTGAGATTGTGCTCGACTGGCGGCATTCGCACTGGCCCCTGGTGAGGGAGGGATTGAGGAAGGACGGGTGGCGGGTCCCCAAACCGTTCAAGAGCTTGAAGGAGTACGTGGAGCGGGTGTGGTTGCGGGAGGAGGAAAGCCGAACAATATTCGTCGAGGAAGAGGAGCAGAAGGAGGAGGAGGAAGAGGAAGCGGGGGAGGGAGAAGAGGGGTCGCGTGCTTGCCGGGCGCCTGTCTCGCCTTTGTACCTAAAGCATTACTTCTACCGCTCGTTCGAGGAATGGGAGGCCCACCGAGGCCGCTCCTCTCTGCAGCCTGACGGAGGGCCAAACACCCACTTGCTGGACCTGCGGGCGTCGTGGGAGGAAGGGCAGGACGAGGCAATGTTTTGGGCTCCGTGCCAAGGCATGTATAAGCACGACTTCACCCTGGGAATCATGGCTCCGCTGGTTCGAGAGGCCTTGAAGGCCCGGCGGCGGCAGTGGGAGGAGGAGGGTGGGGAGGGAATAGATGGCGAGGGAGGACGGAGGGGGTTCCCGCCTGTGGAAGCATGGCTGTTGTGAATGAGATGGTGACAGAAAGAAAGCGTGCTCAAGGGTGGGTGCGGTGGCAGCAACCGTGTACAGAAAGAATGTAAAAAGACACAAACAAAGCGCCAGCTGCTGTTCGCCTTTCTGGCATTCGTGCGGCCTTCGCCTTCTGCGCCCAGCAAAGGCAAGGGTAATTCGCAAGGCATGCAAACGGTTGTGGATTGCTCTTTCTGTGCCATTCTACTCAGTGTATATGTACATAAAATCAATCACTTGTCGGTGCTGACTGTTTGCTATTTCCCACACCGCCCGCTACTCATCCATGTGGTCTGCTATTTCAATGAAACGAAATCCATCGCCTTCGCCTCGTCAGGGAGCCGCTTTTGCAACAGCAGAGCCTGCCCTTTCGTGCACAGCCTTTCCTCCCCCGCTACTCTCTTCTACACCCTTCATCGTCCTCCCCCTCCTCCTCCTCCCTCTTGCGCCTCGCCTCCCTCCTCTTCAGCAGACACCCCTCCTTTCTGCCTACCCAGACACGTCCTGCAGCATGCTCTCGTCAAAGTAAGGGGCGGGCCCCGGGTAGGGAGATCCTAAGGAGGGCAGGCTCTGCACGGAATGATCCTGCGCTTCTCTCCTTGGTGACCCTCTTCCCTTCCCCTCCTTCGGGTCCAACAGTTGCGCGGGAGTTGTGATGAAGGGAGAGACGTCCTTTCCTCCTCCTCTTCCTCCTCCTTCTCCTCCTCCACCATCCCTCCCTCCTTCCCTCCCAGCTGCCAGACTGCCATCGCATAAAGTCTTCTCAAAAGGGGGCGAAACCATCACCAGTGGAGACGGGAAAAGGGAGGACGCGTCAGGCAGGTGCAGGAGGCCGTAGGCTCTCTTCAAGGAATTGACAGGGGGAGGGGGAGGGGAAAAGTGGGGAACTGGGAGGGACACTGATCGCGAGCCCGCGAGAAGGTCGGCGACCCTCGAGGATGAGTAGGCGCACTTTTCCTGTCGCTCTTGCTGGTGATACTGCTGCTGGTGGTGGTGGTGGAAGTGGTGGTGGTGCTGGTGGTGGTGCTGGTGGTGATGATGATGTTGCTGCTGCTGCCGCTGCTGCTGCTGCTGCAGCTGCTGCTGCTGCTGCTGCTCCATCCGCCGCTTCTCGTGGTGCTCCTCTTCTTCCTCCTGACCGCCTCCCCGTTAGTCTCCCCTCCCGTCAAATCCTTCCTCGTCATCATCGTCGTAGTCCTCCTCCATATTTTCCCCGCTTTCCTGGTTCTCGTCCTCGTCCTCCTCGCCCTCCTCCTCGTCTTCCTCCTCCCCCAAATACCCCTCATCCTGCTCGCCCCCTTCGTTCTCCTCCTCCTCCTCCCCCCCCTCCTCCTCCTCCTCGTCCTCTTCTTGCTTAAGCAGATGTGTTTGCGGTAAACCATGAGGAACATAAGGAAGCTGCACTCTAAAGACGTCAGTCCCACTCCGTGTCGCTCTACCTCCTCTTCTACCCCTCCTACCATGTCCTGCCTCCCCCTCGCTCCCCCGCCCCCCCCGTCCACCCCGCCCTCCCTCGTCCCACAAAAACAAGGCGTCCAGCGCCGCCGTTGGTATGGACCACACGCGGGCACCAGCAGAGGAAGAAGAAGAGGTCGGGGATGCATCCCCCCGTGCAGCTGCTCTGGCCCCGCCGCCCATCATCTCCAGCGGCGTTGGGGTCTGTGTGCGTGTCGGGGCCGAGGCCAAAGACAGAGACGGAAAGTCCGCCCCCTCGACAGCAAACGGAAACCCAGCTATGCCTGGCACGTAGAAGCTGGAGCTGCTGCTGGAGCTGCTGCTGGCGCTGCTGCTGGAGCTGCTGGCAGGCTTTCCTTTCTTCGCCTTCCCTTGGCGGCTCTTGCTGCTGCTTGCCTTCTTCTGGTACTCCTTCTCCCTCTCCTCCTGGATCTTGGCCCAGTTCGAGCGCACGCGACTCGTCAATTTCGAGAAGCCGGGCCGTGTCGTCACATGCCTCGAGGGAGGGGCGACTGCAAAAAGGGTGGGGGGGAAGGGAGGGAGGGGAAGGAGGAGTGGGGATGGGTGAGTATTAGAGGAAGGTGGATTGACCAAGACACGATCGATAGAGCAGAAGAAGGCCCGATGCCAGCCAGTCGGCCAACTCGCCTTTTCCTTCCTCCCTCCCTCCTTCCACATCTATCTCTCACCTTCTTGCGTAAAGATCAGCCCCACCTTGCCCTCCCCAATTTCCACCCGCCTGACCGTGGTCAAGTACAAGTCCGTCTTCCCGTCACGCGTGTACATCTTCAGCAACAACACCAGCTTGCGCGGCTCGTTCGCAAACGCCATCTCAGCCATGGTGTCGATGTAAAGCTGCCGGTCCTGGTGGGCGTAGAGGGGGGCCATCAAATACGACCACATCAGCTTCCGCTCCAGGGCCTTGTCCCACAGCTTCCCCGGCCCCCGCAAGCGGGCGCCGAAAATGTCGTTGCTGACCGCCCACATGGAGTTGCTCTGCAAGGCCAGCATCAAGACCGAAGCTTCTGAGCCGTTGTCGTGCTGCTTGAAGACCGCCGTCTCCTTCAGCTGCTGCGTGCGGGCCTGCCTGGCCTCGTTGGTCAGGTAGAGACGGAGGCGCTGGTTGCTATTGGGGAAACGAAAGGGAGGAGGACAGAAATGTCAGGGGGTCGAGTTGGACGGGCGGAAGAAGAAAGAAGGGAAATAAAAAGAAAAGGCTCTTACCGGACGTGGGGAGGAGGGCTTTGAACTAGGCCAATGGGCTCCTCCAGCTCTAAGGGCGAAATGTCGAAGCGCCGTCGAACGTGCTCGGCCACGCCCAGGGTCACGTCAGCCACGGCGAGGCAGGAGAGAAAGCTCCACATCTTCAGGACTCGGATGGCGCTGTCTCGCCGAATCTTGCCTGCGAGTTGAAGACGCTCAAAGGCCTGTGTGTACATCTCGGCGAAGGGCTGTGGTAAGGGAGAGGGAGGAGGGAGGGGAGAAGGGCCGGGGGAAAGAAGTGTGCGTTGGCAACGGGTGGGGTGATGGGAACAAATGCTGTTGAAAAGGGGCTGCGACATGATGAGAAGTATGCGAATAAGGAAAAGGAAAATGAAAGGTTTGAGTCTCGGGTAGCATGCGACTCCCTCCCTCCCTCCCCAAGTCCAGCTCCCGTGCCTCGCACAGGCTCGATCCTTCAGCTCCCTCCACCTGCTTTGTCTAACCTTGGGGCTGTGCGTGGTGAGGACATACTCAAGGGCAGACGGTTCAAGATGCTCGTCGTTAGGGAGGCAGCGTCTGGACAGCCCAAAGCACCGGGAGCAAGGGAAGCCTCCCTCACCTGTGGTTGTGTGTACGTTGTGAATACGCTGGGTCATTATTTGAAAGGCAAACATACGATAAGCGTGCCAAAGGAGAGGATAGCAGTGACGATGCTCTAGGGCACCCACCGACAAGAAGGGATGCAGAACTGCGGTTTGGCCCACTCGCCGACGTCGACTATTGCAATACTCACATTTGGACCGGGACTCGCGACAGGCTTTGCAGGGCCACATGGGGTCGACTTTCACCAAGGCGGAAGGACGGAGGGCTGATGGAGGGCATGCGAGATGGGAGACGGAGGGTCGCTTGCTCTTGGTGCTGCTGGATGCCGCATTGCTACCTTTTTTGGCACTGCCTGCCTTCCTGCTCTGCGCAGACTTCCTGCTGCTGTCCTCCATCTCTCCCAGCGCGCCCAGCGCGAAACGCGAAGCACCCACCAAGCTGACGAGGGCCAAAAGCGGAAGCCGGGCAGCACTGGTGCGGGCCTGTGCGTGTGTGTGTGTGTGTGTGTGGGGTGTGTGGCGGCTGTGAGACGGGGGCAGAGAGAGAATGCACATGGTGGCTGTAATGTAATCGTTCTCGGTCGGTGCGTTGAGCTCCAAAAAGCGCCGAGCTGACCAGGAGGTGAAGGTTTCTTTTGCTCGAGTGGGGCCGAGAGCAGCGGCAACAACAATCTTTGCCCGACCTTTTCCAACATTAAAAAAACAAAACAGCTGCGCGCGCAAGGGCGGGAGACACAATCGTAACGAGGCTCATTGCCGATCCTGCAAGTGTATGATCTTTGTATGGAGGACACACAGAAGAGGGTGTTTTGGGGACAACACCGTGAGAATGAAAATGAAAAAACGGGCTGCCGCTGACACTGAAGGCGAGCGAAGCCAAGCGCGAAGCGGCAACAACCAGCCACCCACAAACGTAAGCCACGTCCGAAGGCGTCGCGCCCTTGTGGCTGAGGATTCATCTTGAGGCACATGATTTATTCGCGTAAGCATTGGCTTTACCCACCCACTCACAGCACCTAAAACGCCTCAAAAACAAAGCCCATATAACAGCGAGCCCCCTCGCTCCGCGTCGCAGCGGTTTGAAAATCGTGCTTGCGCCGAGTCGATCGTTCCAACCTCCCCCCCACCTACTCCCAAACAAAACAGGGTGGCATTCTAGAGTGCCGGAGCAAGTGTAGGTGGATACGGGTGGGCTCTAGTCTGCCGAGTTTGTCAATGCTGCTACGTGTGTGTGAGTCCTCGTGTCTGGGAAGCCCGCACTCTGCCGTTGCCCCCAACGTGATATGGTAGGGGAGGAAGAAAAATCGACGAAATGCCTCACCTGCACCAGCCTTGTGCGCTCCCAATGAGTGAGACGGACAAGCTCCTCGGTCATTTCAATGAGTCTTTCTACATCCTGTGCGAGAAATTGCATTGAGAAGGAAAACAAGCCAACGCAGCGGACCGCATCATCTCTCTTTGTGTGTTAATACATCCGGTTTGTTTCTTTATTCTTCGCCATTGATCGCCCTATCGACATTCCCCTGTTTGACTCTCTAGTCACAATTTCCAGTGGTTGAATTTATGTACATGTATAATAGTGTACTTTGATTTCACCGTTCAATGAATTCCTCCCTCCCCCAAGAGGCCCAAAACCCCAGTCAGAGTGCCATTCTTTCTCCCTCCCGTTTTACCAGTTCTCAATGTCTCCGTCTTTGAACAAATCCAACACCTCCTTCTCACTATCCTAAAAAATTGCACCCTCCTGCCCTTCCCCCCTTTTCTCCTCCTGCGCCTCCTCCCCCTCCACCTCCTCATCATTCTCTCTCTCGGGACGTCTCGTCGCGGCTCTCTGCACCCCAACCTCAAGTAAGCCCCCCCCTTCCCCCTCCGAAAAGATATCCTGTAGCAAGCTGTCGTCGCACACAGTTGTGGACCCTGGGAGGGAAGGTGGTAGGATGGATAGGGGCGGCTCACACGCCGCCCAACCTTCTCCCTCGACCCCTTACTTTCTTACTCCCCTCTCCGGGCCTCGGTTCACCATATGAGAAGCGGCACCGGCGCGGCCAGGAGGAATACAGGGGGTAGGCGGCAGCAGTTCCTGCAGTTCCTGGAGGTAGGATTGCTGCTGGTGCTGGTGCTGATAAGGCTGCGGCTGCTGATGCTGGTGCTGGTATTGGTGCTGGTGTTGGTGCTGGTGCTGGTCCTCCTGGTACTGGTGCCGCTGTGGAGAACCCTTCCGCTTCCCATCCTACCTCTGCACCCCTTCCTTCCCTTTCGTCCTCTGCGAATACATCTTGCAGCAAGCCCTCGTCGAGCACGGGCGGGGAGTACGGAACCGCAAAAGGGAGAGAAGACGGCGGAGGAGCTGGCGTGGATGGAGGATATCTCGACTCTCCCCCCTCCGACGCCTCGACAAACACTGTCTGTTGCTGCTGATCAAGCTGCCATTATCCGTGGGTGCCACTCTGCTGCGCCCCATGCTGCTGCCGGTAATGATAGTGCGAGAGAGCAAGCTGGACTTGCTTGTCCTCTTGGGAGGGAAGGAAGACGGGGCGGGACGAAAGAGGGATAGAACTCGGCGGAGAGACATATGGCTGCTGGCGGTGGTCAAGGGGCAAGTTGGCGATGCCCTGCTGCGCATGCGTGTAAAAGGCTGGCTGTTGGAACTGCTGCTGCTGGTGCGGCGGCTGCAGCAACGACGGCGGCTCTTGTTGTGGTTGTTGTTGTTGTTGCTGCTGCTGCTGCTGCTGCTGCTGCTGCTGCTGCTGCTCATCCAGTTCTCCCTCCTTGGGTTGGACCTGCTGATGATACACTCGCTGCTCGTCCGCCATACCCCCTTTCCCTGTTCCTCCTCCTTTTCCTTTACCCCTGCCGCTTCCTCTGCCTTTCTCCTTCCGCACCCCTTCCGGCTCTGGATCCCTCCTCATGGAAAGGCCTCCAGCTCCGCCGCCGGCATCGCGGCCGCGTGGGTAACGAGGGAGGAAGAGGAGATGACCAGAGACGACGAGGACGAGGACAAGGAGGAGAAGGAGAAGAAGGAGGACGGGGACAGAGCAGCTGCATTTCCCCACGCTTGCCCCCCGCCCCCCCCCGCCACTGTTATTGCCGTCGTCGCATCCATCGTGGCAGGACTCGGGGTGGGACCGGGTCCAGACATAAGGTTTGGAACGCGGAAGGCAGCGGGAAGAGATGAGGGACCCCCACCGATAGGTATGGCGGCAAGGCCCGGCAAGCAGAGGGCGCGAAGGACATCGGCAGATATGGTTCCATCCTTCCTCCACTCGCACCCATGCCTATCGCGCAGCACCCCCTTTGCCACAAACATCCTTCCTGCACCCTCCCCCGCTCCCCTCTGACCCAACCCCCAGGAACGCAGGCGACTCGGCATTCTGCTAGAGCTGCTCGGCGCGCTCAGATGCCTGGAGGGAGGGGCGACTGGAGGAGGGTGGAGAATGGAAGGAGGAGGGGGAGGTAGAGACAAATACCTGTTAGTGGGCTGCGGAGGGCGAGACGAGTACCAGCTAATGTACATGGGAAAGGCGATCCCTATCCTTCTCCTTCCTCCCTTCGTCCCTCTCTCCATCCCTCCCCAATCCTTACCTTCGGTCTTGAAGAGCAAGCCGGGCATCCCTGGCGCCAGGATAACAGTCTGGAGGGACTCCAGGCAGAGCTTGCTGGTGCCATCGTTCTCGTAGATCTTCACCAGCATCGTCATCTTGACGGGCAGGTGCCCGAAGATCATCTCCGCCACGGTGTCAAAAAACTGCTGCCGGACCTCGGGGGCGTAGATGGGAGCCATCAGGTAGGCCCAGATCAGCTACCGCTGCAGGGCCTTGTCCCACAGCTCCGTGGCCCCCTGCAGGCGGGAGGCGTAAGCATCGTTGGCCACCGCCCACATGGTGGCGCCCTGGCTGCATAGCATCAGAACGCTGGCCCCCGAGCCGTCGTCGTGCTGCCTGAAGGCCGCTGTCTGCTTCAGCTGCTGCGTGCGGGCAGTCTTGGCATTGCTCTCTTGGTACTGCCGAAGCCGCTGGATGCTGTCGGGGAAGAGAGAGAGGGGGAGGAAGGGAGGGGAGGAGGGACGGATGAGGAGAGGTAGTGAAAGTCGGTATTGGAGGGAAATAAGCACACTTTGTTACCCTTTGGCTTCTATTGCCGTGATCAAGGAAAAGACTTACCGGACGTAAAGGGGAGGGTCCTGGGCCAGCCGCATGGGCTCCTCCATCTCCACGGGCGAGATGTCGAACCGCCTTCGAACATGCTCCGCAACGCCCAGCGTCACGTCGGCCTCTGCGAGGCAGGAGAGGAATTCCCACATCTTTTGGACTCTCAGAGCACTCTCTCGAGGGATCTTGCCTGCGAGGTAGAGCTTCTCAAAGGACTGCGTGTACAACTCGACGAAGGGCTGGGGGTAAGGGAGAGGGAGGAAGGGGAGGATGTAGGGGTTGAGCAAAGGGCGGGGGTCCAAACCACAAGATGGTAGTGATGGGCGCGTCTATGCTTTTGATCAAGGCCGAAATGGAAAAATGATGGTGGTCTGCATTGAGGGAAAGCGGGCAAGCTGAATTTCTTCGTGACCGAATTTCTTCCTCCCTGCATGCAAATCTCTTGATAAGATTAAAAGTACCTTCTCTCCATCCCCTCCCTTCCTGCTTCCTCCCGCCTTTCTCGCCCTTCAAGCACCCTCTTCTTACCTTGGGACTGTGGGTGGTGAGGACATACTCAGGCACCGGCTTCTCCATGACCCAGTTGTTGGGGAGGCAGCGTAGGGAGAGCACAAAGCACCGGGAGCAGGGAAAGCCGTCTTCGCCTGGAGGGTGGGAGTGTTGAGGGCATCGTTTTGAGAACGAGTGTAAGTGGAGTTTTTGGGGCTTGTGTGGGTGCAAGAAGAGAGAGGGCAATGTGGCGTGTAATGCGACGGCTGCCACAAGGAAAAGAACACACATGCATTCACATACTTATAGGTGGCATCCGAGGCCTGGCAGGCTTTGCAGGGCCACATCGGGTCGACCGGGCCGCGGGCGGAGGTTTGGAGAAAGTGGGTGCCGGAGGAGGTGGAGAAGGAGGCGACATCCTTGCTGCGGTGGCGTTTGATGCTCTTGGGTGCTCGCTGCGTGCTGTGTGTGCTGCTCTCCTCCATCATCATCATGGCTCTGAATCTCGATGGCCGCAATGCACGCGGGTGATGACAAGAACACGGCCGACCAAGGTGTATTGCGGGCAGCCAGGAGGGGGCAACGGGCCTCGCCTGTGGGGATGGAGGGGGAAGGGATGAAGGGGGATGGTAAGCACTAATGTAGGCACGGTATGCTCGTCGGTGGATAACGCCGGCGGTGCGGACACCTCGAACGGGTGACCGAACGAACATAGCGGCAGCCAACGGCGAGGCCTTCTCTTGAAGGGCCGCGCGACAATGGCACGCACGCACAGGGAGACGGTGTGTACCTGACCAGAAGACGGGGGGGGTGGGCCCTTGGGAGGCCCAGCACACGACGCTTTTCTTATTTGCCGAGCTCGAGAGCGGCACGGAAGTTTGAGGTTCGACGAGAGAGCGGCGGCCATAAACCGTTATCCGCTGCCTCTATTTTCCTGTCCGTTTTGGGGCGCGGCACCGCAACCTTCTTTTCTTTTTCGTTTCTTTGGGTTGTGCCTATAGGTGTGTGTATGAAGGTTCCCCCCGACCACGAGGAAGGAGGAAGACGGAGGACGTTTCAGAGTGCGCCCCCGGCATGCGCTCTCCCTGCGATGTCCAAGCCATTTTCACCTTCTCCTTGGCCTGAAGGGTCGTGCCGCAAGGGGGCTCAATGTAGAGCTCCCCTTGGTGCCGACACGAAACACTTTTTGGCTTTACCTATGCGGGGAAGACGACAGAAGAAGGGATCTTCGTTCGATTTCATTACAAGAGGCGAAGAGGCTGCTTGTCGACGTGAACATGGAGGTGTGAGTCTGTCTGTCTGAGTGCGTGGGTGTGTGGCGTGTATCGAAAGGCGAGCTGGGAAGGTGGGGATGGGCCTGGTTCACTTTCTTCCTTTCTTTCCACAAATTTTGCTTTTACATGGGTGTCGTGGCTGGAAGATAGGGCGACAAAATTGCTAGTAAAGCAACCGCCTCTGATGCATGCATGTTCCTCCCAAAAACAAAACAAAACGCGTCCAAGGGCCAGCTCCTTCTATTCCCCAAGTCCTCCCTCTCCTACCAGTTTTCGATGTCGCCATCCTTGAACAAGTCTAGCATCTCTTTATCACTATTTACAAACATCTCGCTTCCCTCTGCGTCCTCTTGCTCCCCTTCTTCTTCCTCCTCCTCCTTCTCCTCCTCCTCCTCCTCATCCTCCTCCTCCTCGGTGTGCTTCTCTTCTCCCTGCCCCTCCTTCTCGTTCTCGTCCTCGTTCTGGCCCTTCCCTCTTTGCTTTGCCGCCACACCTCCTTCTGCATTGCTGCCTATCCCCGCGTTCACATACCCCTCTCTTTCCTCCTCTGCAAAGACGTCCTGCAGCACACCCTCGCTGAAAACGGGCGCAGGTCTGGGGAAGGGAGAAGTCAGGGAGGGCAATTGTGGCACACGAGAGACTCGCCCTCCATCTATTGCCGGCATCCCGTCCCCATGATCCATAACCAGCGCTGTTGGAGGGAGGCCTAGAACGCCCTGGATCACAGGATGCACGATCAAGGACTGCTGCTGCACCACAAGCATATCTTCGCTAGGATGGCCCCCGTGCACATTCAGCAACGGCGGACATCGGCCTTCTTTCACTATACCCCTGTCGTCATCCTCTCCTTCCTCTCCCCCTTCCCCTTCCGTATCCTCCCCCTCCATCTCGTCCCTACCCTCACCGTGCTTTTCTTTCGCATCCCCTCCGTCCTTTTGTTCTTCCGCAAAGACGTCTAGCAGCATGCCCTCGTCAAACACGGGCGTTGCATAGAGGTGCGGGAAAGGAACACAAGACGAGGAGGCAGGTAGAGAAGGTGTACCCTCCTCTCGCCCTCCGCATTCCGACGGTCCGAGAGGCATCGTTCGTTGCTGCTGGCCCGCAAATAGCGCACCCTGCTGCTGCTGCCGCCGCTGCTCCTGTTGTTGCTGCCGCTGCTGCTGCCGGTACTGCTGCTACCCGAAGTCGCCAATCTGCTGCGCCCCAAGCTGCTGCCGATACTGATAGTGCGAGAGGGCGAGCTGGACCTGCTCGTTCTCCTGGGCGGGAAGGAAAATGGGGCGGAAGGAAGCAGGAGGAGAGCGAGGAGGCAGCTGCAGCTGCTGGTCGCGATCCAGATGCAAGTTGGCCTGCTGATGTTGGTCTTGCTGCTGTCGCTGCTGTGGCTGCACTTGGTGGTGTGGGAGATGATAGTGCTGTTGCGCTTCAGGTTGCTTTCTCCCACACCCCGTCTCGTCCTGCTTCAAATTCTGCACACTCTCCTTCGTCCCACGCTGCTGCCCTTGCACCAATGACGGAGGCATACGGTGAGGCGCCACCTCGGCGACATCTCCCCCCTCCGTCTTCACCTGCTTGACAAATCCTCGCTGCTCATCCGTCAGCGCAAAGCCTCTTTCTCTACCCCTCCCTCTACCTCTGCCTCTCCCTCGTCCGCGTCCTCTTCCTCCCTCCTTCCGCGCTCTTTCTGGCTCCCTTTCTTTCCGTTCAAAAAACGCCTCCAATTCTGCTGCTGGCATGGCTGCCGCGCGGGCTACAAGCGAGGAAGACAAGGAGGAGGCAAAGACCGGCGGCAGGGCTGCCGCACTCCCCCACGCCCTGTCTGCTCCTGCCCCTGCCACCACCATCCCCGTCGTCCTTGCCGTGGCAGCGGTGAGGCCGGAGACGGGATTGGAACCAGGTAATAAAGCGGCAGGGCGAGAGCCAGTGGGAGGATTAGGAAGGGGCGTGCCGTCCGCGCCATAGGAGAAGGCGGCCATGCCCGGCACGCGGAAACTGCGGTCCTTGGCGGGGTCCGTGCTGCTGAGGATGCTACTCTCTTGGCCCAGCTCACGACTTGCCCCTCCTCCGCTGCTGTCGGTGTTGTAAGCCAGCAGGCCATCCCCTCCACACCCTCCCCCCGCCGCCTCGCCCGACAGCTCCTCCACCCTCTCTGTCTGCGTCTCTCCATCCCTCCCTCCCTCCCTGGGGTTTCCTTTGAGACCGGCCCAATTCGAGCGCACGCGATTCGTAACCTTGGCAAAATCCGTGAGCGTCGTCAAATGCCTTGAAGGAGGGGCGGCTAGAGGGATAATGAGAGGGAAAGAGGGATGGGAGGGAGAGGAGGAGTGAAGGACAGTGAGTGAATGCTTGCGGCGATGAAGATGGAGAAGAGGAGAAGCACTAATATACCCTTTTCCTCTCTTATTTCTCACGTTCGGTCTTGAAGATCAACCGGTGGTCTGCGGGCCCAGGCGCACGCTCCTCCTGACCGTGTTGAGGTAGAGCTTGGTGGTGCCGTCGTTGGTGTAGATTTTCGTGAGCATCGTCATCTTCATCGGCCTGTGCCCAAAGACCATCTCCGCCACGCTGTCGAGGTACAACTGCCGGTCCTGGTGGGCGTAGAGGGGGGCCATCAGGTACGACCACGTCAGCTTCAGCTGCAAGGCCTTGTCCCACAGTTCCGCTGCCCCCTGCAAGCGGGCGCTGAAAGCATCGTAACACGCCACCCACATGGTGGACTCGGTGGTGACGAACATGAGCACTGACCCCGGGCTCTCGTCCGCTCGCTTGAAGATCTCCGTCTCCTTCAGTTGCTGCGTGCGGGCTTGCTTGGCCTCGCTGGCTTGAAACTGCCTCAGGCGCTGGATGCTGCCACGGAGAGAAGGTAACGAGGTAGTAGACATGATTAGAGGGAGGATGAGGATGAGATCAGAGAGGAATAAAGAGGGGAGTTGGATGGGTGGGGCGATGGCTCCAGGATGCAGGTCAAAGAGGTAGGGTAGAGTGGAAGGAGCCATAAGAAAGAAAGTAGAGCAGCACGCGCATGTCATCTTACCGGACGTGGGGAGGAGGGTCATAGACCAGGCGCATGGGCTCCTCCATCTCCAAGGGCGAAATGTTGAAGCGCTCTCGAACGTGCTCGGCCACGCCCAGCGTCACATCGGCCCCGGCGAGGCAGGACAGGAAGTCCCACATTTTGAGGACCTTGATAGCCGTTTCGCGGAGTATGTGATTCCCGAGGTAGAGGCGCTCAAAGGCCTGCGTGTACATCTCGGCGAAGGGCTGGGGGGTGGAGAGAGGAGGAGGAGGGGAGGGCCAAAAGGGGGGATGAGGCGCGGTTGGAGTAGGATTGGGGTATGTTTGGAGGTTCGGACAGACTGCAAACGGAAGAAGCACACGCAACTTCCGCGATGAGTCTGTTCCGTCTTTTACTTTGCCTGCTAACTCTTTTACCTCCGACCACAACTTTATCTCTGCCTCCGCCTCTCCGTTCTTACCTTGGGGCTGTGGCTGGTCAGGACATACTCAAGGACAGGCTCTTCCATGGCACACTTGTTGGGGAGGCAGCGTAGGGACATCCCAAAGCACCTGGAGCAGGGAAAGCCGCCCTCGCCTGTGTTGGACGATGGGGATTTCGCGTTGTGAGTAGGGCGGTGTGAGCTACGGAAGGGAGGTGGTGCGGAATAAGAGCAGGCAACCGAAGATGCAAACATACATAACTACATGCACGATTCGCTTACATTTGGCCCGGGCCATGCGACAGGCTTTGCAGGGCCACATCGGGTCGACTCTCTCGAGGGTGGAGGGGGGGAGGAGAGAGCGGCAACGTGCTTGGTGGGAGGCGGAGGAAGACTTGGTGGTGGTGCTGGTTTCAGAAGAGGAAGAAGCGCCATGTCCTTTCTTGATGGACATGCTGGCCTTGCGCGGCCCGCGCCTGGCGGCGTCGCTCTTCATGGTCTCGTGGGCTAAGTAACCCGACTACCGAACGACGAAGAAGACCCCACGCACACGCTGTATTTTGGGGGCGGGTGGAAGCGAAGGTGAGTTGTTATTATTGCAAAGGGACAGTAGGCTTTCACATGTCTCCCAGGGGCCGAGGAGAGCAAGATAACCCCTTGCTTTTCAAGAGCGCTGTCTTTAGAAGTCGCTCCATCATTTCGTGTCGCTCTCGGCCCGAGACTACTAGTGTGAGTGCATGTGTGCTGAAGCTACTAGAATTGAGTTGAGTTGAGTTGAGTTGAGTTGATTCTTTGTTCTTGAGATCGACACGGACCATGGTCAAGCCTAAAGTGTGTCGAAATATCGTACTGTATGATCGAATTCTGATGCGCGCGTGTATGACCATCGACATGTCTGGTGGGGGAGACTGTGGATGGTTGGGGTAAGGGGTACTAGACATCCGTGGCTTGCGGCCTTTTTGGGGATCGGAAGTCGATCTCCTGAAGTAAGTGTGCATGTCGGCCTACACTAATATAAATCGTGCTTGAGAATCGCCATTTGCCAGGTTGAAACTTTCGTCATGATTGCCAGCACCTGGGCTCATCGGGGAGGAGCCGGCTTTCACGAGCCCTTCTTCCTTACTTGGTCCTGGTCCCCAACCCCCCCAGGAGCCGCACAGAAAAAGAGCAACGCCAAAATCCCGCAAAATCCAATTGGAGCATCCCGCAAAAGCCGACGTGAGACGGGGATGGCCCATGAGGCGAGGAGCTTGCTTGCGCCCGCGGATCTCATGAAAGCGGGTGTGTATAGGGGTACATGCACACCAAAATTGGCAGGCAAGTCATTGAGAGACAACAATGGCAATACAATTTCCAATTTCTGCCCCCTGCATGAAGGAAGCGAAAACAAATAGCAAAATAAACAAAATGGGCCGGCGAGTGAGCATCTTTCTCCCAATGTTGTTCCTTTTTTCATT